>Ga0187816_10000378_pt1 | contig 13263 bp, 8 predicted proteins | sample NC_wetland_sal_i_16_FD_132960 | JGI IMG/M metagenome (GOLD analysis project Ga0187816, IMG submission 132960) | Wetland sediment microbial communities from Neuse River Estuary, North Carolina, USA - SO4_1 | ecosystem: Environmental > Aquatic > Freshwater > Wetlands > Sediment | place: USA: North... | reverse complement strand
TTTTTGCGGGGATGCTTGCAGCGTGTCGAAGAGCAGCGGAAGTTGCAAGCGTTAACTACCCGCGGCTCGTCTATCCGCACTTGGAAAAGCAAATGAGATAGGCGACTCCGCTCCCGCTAGGGAAACTATGCCAGTGGGGCCAGGTCAGCCGGGCGGGTTTCTATCGTTGGCGGAAACCCAGACCCGCCGACGATCCCGACCTGGCGGTGCGCGATGAAACGCAGCGGATCGCGCTGGAATTTCCCTGTTACGGCAGCCGCCGGATTGCGGCCGAGCTGCAGCGGCGCGGGCAAAAGGTGAATCGCAAGCGGGTGCAGCGCCTGATGCGGGAAGACAACCTGCTCTGTCTGCGGAAGCGGAAGTTCGTGATCACCACCGACTCGAATCACGATCTGCCGGTGTATCCGAACCTGGCTTCCACCCTGGTGTTGACTGGCCTGGACCAGCTCTGGCTGGCCGATATCACCTACATCCGCCTGGAGTGGGAGTTCGTCTACCTGGCGGTGATGCTGGACGCGTTCTCCCGGCGTGAGATCGGTTGGGCTCTGGAGCGCACGCTGCAAGCGTCGTTGGCGATCGAAGCGTTGCAGATGGCGCTCCGGCGTCGTCGTCCGGCGCCCGGACTGGTGCATCACTCCGATCAGGGCGTGCAGTACGCCTCGACCGACTACACCAATCTGCTGCAGGCCAGCGGCATCATCAGCAGCATGAGCCGGCGCGGGAATCCCTACGACAACGCCACCTGTGAGTCGTTTCTGAAGACCCTTAAGTACGAAGAGGTGTACCGCAGCGAATACCGGGACCTGGACGAGGCCCGCGCCTCCATCGGCACGTTTCTCGAAAAGGTCTATAACCAGAAACGCCTGCACTCGGCGCTCGGTTACCTGCCTCCGGTGGAGTTCGAGCGCGGTCTGCCCGCCCAACCCAGCTCTAAGGTGGTGCGTCAGTTGGCCATATGAGTTTTCTGAGGCATGGGGAAATCTATCGTCCGATGGTGGCAGGAAAAACACCGGAGCGGCCTGGGTGCGACCGCCCCGGCCTCATCGGCACGATGAGTTTCCGGCTGGCTATTCCTGGCGGGTTGCCCTCCGGCAGCGCCCGCTTCCGCTTCACCAGCCATGCGCAGAATGCGCTACAGTGGTCCTGCCGGTCGAGAATTTTTCAACGAACGGTCAACAGTGTCTTATTCGATTGTCTCAGCGCAGGGGTCCACCCCAAACTATGTTTAAGAAATTTACTGCAGTGCTAATTGAGGTAGGCAAGAAGCCGTAAAGGACAAGGACGAGTACGAGCTTCATCATAACGACCCTGTGGACGCGAAACAGCACCAGCACCGAACGTTGAGGCGGTAAGCCCCCATTGCCAACCATCATCCCATCGCGCGGGAACCAGTTGCGACGCCGAATTGCTGCTGTAAAATCGCGATAGCACTCATTGACTTGTATTGGCCAATTCTCGATCATCAGCACGAGGCGTGGACGATGATGACAGAAGAGCAGCATAATTGGCTCAGTCCGATAATTCCGATCTCGAAAACACTGCTCCTTTCATCCAGGATCAAGAAGGAGCCAGGGCAACCCCTTGATGCTGCATTCCCCAGAGTGTTATGAATAAAGTTGAATGTCCGAGATCAGAAGGTGTGCGATGCCCCAGAAGCTCTCCAGTTACCCTGTGATCTTGGTATGGATCGCCTTTCTAGCCTGTCATCCGCTGTCGTTCTGCCAGAGCTTTGCCGGTGTTCTGACGTGGCATAACGATAACGCTCGTACCGGGCAAAATCGGCAAGAAACTACACTCACCCCCGCAAACGTAAACTCAAAGCATTTTGGCAAGTTGTTCTCCTATCCGATCCGAGGTCAGGCTTTAGCCCAACCACTCTATGTTCCCAACGTCAATATCCACGGTAAAGGCACTCATAATGTAGTTTATGTCGCCACTGAGCACGATCAAGTCTATGCGTTCGATGCCGATGGTCTGGTATCACAGCCGCTTTGGCAAGATAGTTTCATCGATCCTGCCCACGGGATCACAACCGTCTCGACCAAGCATAGTCCTTGTCTTTCTCTCAAACCGGAAGTTGGAATCACATCAACACCGGTGATCGACGGTACGAGCGGCACACTATATTTGACTGCGGAGACGGATGAGAACGGCATCGTGGTGCAACGTCTGCATGCTTTGGATATCGCTAGCGGGGCCGAAAAATTCAATGGGCCGGTTGTTATTCAAGGCACTTTCAAAGGCGTTACATTTGACCCTACTGAGATTCAGCGATCTGGATTGTTGCTGGAAAATGGTACCGTCTATCTAGCCTATGCCTCCCTCTGCAATCCGCATCCGTACCATGGCTGGATACTGGGATACAACGCTCAAGATCTCCAAAAGCAAACAGCGATCTTCAATACGACACCCAATGGCGACAAGGGGGGGATCTGGCAAAGTGGTGGCGGCTTAGCCAGCGACGGCAAATCCATTTACTTCATGGATGGTGACGGCACTTTCGATGCGCATAAGGGCGGCGCTGACTATGGCATGTCGATGATGAGAATGAGCGGTGGCGACCTAAATGTACAAGACTACTTCACTCCCTTCGACTGGGCTCAGCGTTCTGCCAACGACCAGGATTTGGGATCGGGAGGCGTTCTTTTGCTGCCCAAGCAGAGCGGGTCGCATCCGAACGAGATGATCGGAGCGGACAAGAACGCCGACATTTTTGTGGTTGACCGGGAACACATGGGAAAATTCCATGTCCATAGCAACGACGTGGTGCAGCAGCTCCATGGTACGGCCGCCGCGTACCTCAGTGCTGCGGCATACTGGGAGCAGAATATCTATTACGCTGGTATTAAGGGCACACTGGACAGGTACTCGATTACCAATGGGCGGCTCTCGTCCAAGCCGGTTTCGAAAAGCACAGTTATCTTTGGCTTTCCCGGCTCCACTCCATCGATATCGTCCAACGGAACAAACGACGGGATTGTCTGGCTGCTGCAGAAAACCTCCGGTGCGGCGATTCTGCGCGCCTATGACCCAATCGATCTCTCCCAGGAACTCTACGATAGCAATCAAGCTGGGACGCGCGATCTGCCGGGTCCAGGAACAAAATTCTCACTTCCTACGATTGCCAATGGCAAAGTGTACATTGCAACCCAGACCGACTTCGACGCATACGGGCTCCTCCACTAGCTCGTTCATCGCTGAAAGCCAATACAGCCATGCATCTTCATCACCGCTATACGGTGCTGCCTGCAGTCCCCCGGGCCGGTGGTCACTGAACTTGACACGGTATCGACTGTATTGGCCTCGCCCGATGCGCGATGCGCTTGGCAGAGCGGGGACCGACTTCTACCTCCTGCACAACAGCATCTCGTGTTTGCCCGAGGGAAGATCATCCGCTGACTTCTCGACGGGCAGAGACTCTCCAGTGAGCGCTGACTCGCGCACCTGCAGGTCGGTTAACTTGAGCAGCCGAGCATCCGCCGGCACAAGGTCGCCAGCACTCAGCCGGATGATGTCTCCTGGAACCAGTTCCGCTATTAGAAGTTCCCGCTCTTGCCCATCCCGAATAACGGCAGCAGTCGTGGCGACCTGTTTTTGAAATCTTCTCGACTGCATGTCGAGCCTGGAACTCCATGAAGAAGTTCAGCAGCACGCTTAGCAGCACGATGGAAATGATGATGAGTCCCCCGATTCGGTCACCCAACGCCAGAGATGCGCCGCTGGCGATAAGAAGGATGATGACCAATGGATTGGCAACTAAGCGGAGAAAGCTGAAGAGAGTTGCGAAGCGCGACTCCTTCACAAAGCTGTTTGGCCCATAGAGACGCAGTCGCCGGTTCGCCTCGTCCGAAGTCAGCCCAACCGGAGTGGCCTCCAGCGTTTGAAACAGGTCGCGCAGCGGCCTATCCCAGAAATCCTTTGCAAGGGTGGCTCGTGTTGGCATGCGCCGTCGCTCCGCTAGCCGTTTTCCTTACGCAAGCACGGCCCGAGGCTGAGGGAAAGCCTCGACGTTTCACTACGCCGCAGTGTACTTGAAGTTTGCGACCTAAGAGTAATTCAGAATTTCATCGCCGTTAACGCAGAAATCGACTCGGCTAAGCGTATTCGGTCCGCTACAAGCCTTTCGTGCCGTCGCAGCGGGTGCTGCGGCAGTCCTGCCTGCCTTGGTTCCCGAAGTGGACACTGCGTAGGCCCCCTGAGTTTTGCGTCGACGCGCGCCACATCTCCTGCAATGTCAGAGTGCGGGCGCTCACACTTCCGAATGCGGACTTCGCCAGTACTGTGCGAACTTTCCTGAATCCAGAGATCGTTTCGAAAGGTGTAGATTTCGGCACAGCCTCTCAGCGCTAGGCGGGCGGTTTCAGATCGCATGTTCCATTACTTACGCCGAAATGCAGGTTGAGGACTTTGGGACAAGCTAGACATGCCGCAAATCTGGCACGTGCCCTGCAAAAGCTCGACGGATCCGAACCGACGAGAAGGGGTGTTCTGCAGAAGCCGTCTCCATCCTTATTGTTATTGTTATGCGGATTTCCGCCCACATTTCCTCACGGCACATTCCGCGGCACACCTTGTCAGACCTACCGGCCTCGTTGGACAAGTGATCCCGAGGCCGGAGAACAAACTGCTGGTACAAGCTCTCGGCTTTGGAAACATGATCCTCCTCTTCACATCGGCTTCTCCATGAGACTTAATGGGCTATAAGATTGAGAACAAAGGCAACGGGAGGGTTTGGTCTTGCCGACCTGTTTCTTCGCCACGGATCTGCACGGGCATACCGACCGATACGACAAACTCCTTGCCTCGATCATCAAGGATCGTCCCACTGCAGTGTTCCTTGGTGGAGACTTGTTTCCTCGTTTGGCATTCTCAGCCATCCAACCCGGACAGATTGACTTTGTTCATGATTATCTAATCCCGGCTTTCGCGAGAACTCGTGACGCTTTAGGCGTGGACTATCCTGACATCTTCCTCATCTTTGGCAACGACGACCCACGCTGTGAGGAGGAGACTTTCGTCGCGGCAGCGGCCGAAGGCCTCTGGCACTACGTCCACGGGCAGAAACTCCTCTTCGGAGACTTCCCCATTTATGGCCTCGCCTATGTTCCGCCGACTCCTTTTTTGCTGAAGGACTGGGAGCGTTACGACGTTTCCCGGTACGTTCCTCCCGGTTGTGTTTCCCCGGAGGAGGGGTACAGGAGCGTGCCAACCGAAGAGAGTGAGATCAGATGGGAAACGATCCAGAAGAACCTCGCTGCACTTGTAGGCGAAGATCCTCTCGATCGTGCAGTATTTCTTTTCCATGCGCCGCCGTGCGACACGCCATTAGACCGCGCGGCACTGGACGGGAAGACTTACGAGCACGTTGCGCTAGATGTCCATGTAGGTAGCATCGCGGTTAGGCGGTTCATCGAGGAGCGACAGCCTCTGCTCACCTTGCATGGTCATGTGCACGAAGCTGCGCGCTTGACCGGCGAGTGGAAAATCCGGATCGGGCGAACTGTCTGCATAAACGGCGCTCACGATGGGCCTGAATTAGCACTGGTGCGCTTTGATCTGGAATCACCCGAAGCCGCCACGCGGGATTTGCTCTAGTTCAGGCCTGTGAATCCTTCATCGGCAGTTTACGCGCGGGATCCGTGATGGCATCGATTTTGACGGCGAAGCTCGAGCGTTCCGCGATGTCCTTGTCAGTAACCAGGTGCACATCAAGAAGACCTTCATTGCGATACCCGGTCTTTAGGAAGTTGATTTCTGCGAGGCAGCGACTCCAGCCTTCGAGCCAGAGCATCAGTTCTTTCATCTGTTCTTCGTTTCCCTGGAAATGCAGTAGGATATCGATGTCGCTAGCTGGCCCCGCCGTGGCGTTCTTCGTGCTGCCGATCAGATAGAAGGATTTCACCCCGAACTTTTGCGGATCGAGATCTGCCGCGATCCTCTGTGCCATGCGAAAACGCCAGCGCCAGTGTTCATTCGTTCCCCGGTCATTGAACTCAGCCTCGGATTCGATTGATCCGGTTTTTTGCTGTGATGGTGCCAGGAACCCAACTGCTTGGTCCAAATCGGCATTCATCAGCACCCGCAGGATGAGTCCTCCCGTTTCGAGCGGTACGTCGATTACCCGGAGGGTCTCCGCAAGGTGCGCGAATTCGGGGAGCACTTCCTCAAGTACATTGCGTGACCGACGAAAAAACAGTTCGTTGAACGCCGTCGTTGGGTCGTCGGGGTACAGCGGCAGGTAGCGGATCGAGGCCTCTACCAGGTCCTGGAAGAAGTGGGTTCCGAAGGACAGTTCTGGCAGGTAATTTCCTTTCTGGCGCGCTACTTCGATCAACATTGCCGTGTTGTTGATGTCGGAGTAGGTCACCGGGACTCCCAGTTTGATGTCTCCCCGACTACCCCAGCGCCCCGGTCCGACCAGGATGAACTGGCGTTTCGGCAACAGCTTATTTAGTCTGCCGACCGCACGCCCGACATCGCGCATGGCGGTCTGATCAGGGAGCTGACTGTAGCCCTCGAGATCGACATACACAATATGTGTGATCTCCGGTACCTTACCGTTCGAAACAAAATGGGCCGCCGAAAAGATGACTTTGTCTGACGGCAGGTTCTGTGGAATCGCAACCGGAACCGCGTCAGCACCATAGCTCTGGGGTCGGCACTGCAGCAAATAGAAATCCTTCCCGTCGTAGGCGAACTCCATGTCTACCGGCGTCCCGAGCTTGGATTGCAACAGGTGCAGCAATTCGGCGATGCAGCCTACGAAGGGCGTCTTCCGGATCAGTCCCTCGAACGTGAAAACTGCATCCTGCGAACTGAAGTCAGGCATCGGTCCAATTATTGGCTCGATCCTGTCATGGCCCACGAGCGATACCAGGTTGCGAATCTGTGGGTACGTGGCGCCGGCATGGCGCAGGAGCTCGGCGACGTCAACGGTTTCGAAGGCGTTGGTCTCCAAATTGATGAGATCAATGCGCTTGGGTGAATACCTGAGCACTTCGTCGGCGGTCACGTTGACACGCAAGTTAGGCTGGCCGGGAGCGATCAGCACGGGATAGTCATCGGCGACGCGATCCACAGCACGTGTTCCCAGACCAGGTACGAGCCGTATGAGGCCATCCTCGCGCTTGATGCGGGCGGACCAGCGAAACTCATTGTTGCTGAATGCAACGCCAGAGCACGCTGGCAAGAAGTACTTGCCAGCGTGCTGACCCACTACTTCCTGAATCATGATGCCCATTTCTTCGTGGACATCCAGGAGACCGCGCTCGGAACGGTACTCGGTAGGATCCGGGCCGAAGATTGAGGCGTACACTTCGGCGATAGCGTCCATCAATGCAGTAAGCCGCTCTTCCTTGGTCCCGCGGTTACCCAGAAATAGGCTCTTGTACTTGCCGGAGAAAGCGGATCCAGGACGGTCCTCCAGCAAACTGGAGCTGCGGACAATCACTGGAACATCACCGAGATCATCCAGCGCGAGTGCGAGTCCCTTGGCGAATTCCGAAGGGAAAGACGATCTTTTGAACAGAGCCACCAGATGCGGGTATTCCTGCCGAACCTGGTCGATCTCCATGTATTTTCGGTTGAGAACGTCCTCCAGATCGTTATGGTGTACGAAGTTCTGGATCCAGTCGGAGGTGAGGTACCAAGTCCTAGGCACTTTGACTTCGTGCAGAAGTGCGCTCGCTTCAGGAGCCTTGTCTATGATCTTCTTGGCCAAGAACAAGCCCGCAGTCTTACCGCCCAGCTTCCCGTGGCAGCCAGGCGGGAAGATAACTTTACCTAACAGATCATAGAAATCCTTAACGTCGATGAAATTCTTGGCGACATTGATGAAGTCGAGGTTTTCGGAAAAGAAGCGGCGGATCAGCGATACCCGGAGACCCTTCTGAGTGTAGAGCGAAAGTTCGCCCTCCTCGACGCCGATGTGCCGATAACGCTCGACACACTCCATGACCTCTCCCAGAGAAGTGTCCTGGTTCTCCAGCGCTCGCACCAGAAAGCTGGCTTTGTCTTCTTTGATCCATCGAGTCACACAATTGAGGATCTCGGTCTCGCTCAAATGCTCGCCGGCGATTCGGAGTGCCTGGGTCGTCAAGTCGGAGGAATGGCCGGGAGCGTCCTGAGGAAGAGGCCGGTTTTCATCGGTGGCAAGGCCCGGTTCGCGCAGCAAGATCGCCCCGCCGCTCCGGAGGAGTTCCTTGGCCTCTTCGACTCCGCTCCAGCTCAGATAATTGATCAATTTGCGCGAAATCCGCTTCAACAGGGCGGGGTCCGTTTCGCGCAGAAACTCGAGCACGACACGCCACTCGCCTTGCGCCGATACTGCATCCGCTGCCGCCCAGCCCTCGAACGCGGCTCTTAGCCGCCGTTGCGTCACCGCGCTTGCGATTCGCTCTGCAATCGTCCCAATCAGCTTGCGCTCTTCCTTGAGGAACGGGCCTTCGTCGGATCGCGGCATCTCTAGACGATACGAGACCTCAACTGAGCCGACGGTCTCACCCTGCACGACGATGTCGGCCTTCTGAACCCATGGCGTTGCTCGGAAATCCGGCGGCTGGATTGTCAAGTTCTCAAAGAGGATCCGAGCTTGACAGTCATGCGGGTATTGCCAGCCTGGCGGCAGGACTTCGATGATGCCGCGGAAAATCTCCTCAAGAGGTCGGGTTGACTGGCTCAGGCACTCGCCCACCTGATACAGACAGTTCAATTCCTTGGCCCGCTCTTGCAGAGCGTGGAGCATCGTCCCGAATTGGGTTTCGTCTGCTTTCACCCTGTTTTGTCACCAATCTGCGCCAGGATGACTCCGCGCGCGGTCCGCCCATCGACGCGCACTGAGAGCCTCTCGGTGGGCCGCACATGGCGAACGAATTCCGTCTCGTGCACAACGGGCTGCCGGCTTAGCCAATCCCAATCGATTCCAAAGGGGCGCCCGTGTTGCACCATGAAGTAGCTCGCCCGAAAGCTCGATAAGTTGTGAAAAAAGTGGGAGCCCTGGCTCAACTCCACATTCATCTCTGGCAGCGTCGCCTCAACGATCGTCCGGGCCCCGGAGATCTGGCTCCAGTCGACGGGGATGCCGAGCGACGGATGGGAACTGCCCCAGCGGCCGAATCCAATCAGCAGGAAAGGCCGGTGTTGTTGCTGCAGTTCACGGTTTACCGACTCCAGTTGCTGAGCGATGGCAGGCGTGTGCAATGGGGAGAACTTGTCCGGTCGCACGAAGACAATATCTTGTATGTCATCAGCAGTACCGTTGCCCATCACCATGTCCGATGCAACAATCGCCCGCGGATCAGAGAGATCATCTACTGTCACATCCACCAGTTGGTCGGAGACGACCATGGAGCGAACCTGCAGGAATCCCAGGCGTGCCCGAAGCCGCTCACCGCACGGTTCCTGCAGCGTGATGGCGAACTCGATCTCGACCTTGGCATTGACGGTCTTCTCCGATGCATTGAGCAGAGCTTTCACCAAGTCGTTCAGGGGGAACTCCTCCTGCACTAGCATCGGAGCGAAATTCAGGATCCGCGGTCCTCGAGATCCAATTCCCGGGACGACGCGGTCGCGGTCCGGATCGTAGGCGGAGGCGAGGAAATACAAGGCCTCGTCGGCTTCGGCATCGGACAGATTAGCGTGCACCAGATATTCTGTCTCACTGACTGGATCGTAGGCGGGTGCCTTGCCCATGTTGACGGCCCAAAACTCAGTTTGGGTGCCGTTCAGCAACTCCTGCACCGAAGCGAAGGGGGGTGGTTTCTTCGGATATGCAGGTGAAAAAGTCCAAGCTATGCCGCCGTCCACAATCGTCTTCCCTAACCCCAGTGCCAGCGTGACAACTCCGTCTTCAGGGCGCGCCGGTTCCAACGAGTAGAAGTTGTAGGAGCGCGCCACGCCGGAAATATCAGGATAGAAGCGATCCCCTCTGCGCTGGCCGACCACTTCTTGGATAATCACCGCCATCTTCTCTTCGCCTCGCTTGGTTCCAGTAGTCCGAAGGTAGTCTCGAGCCTCGCGGAAGTAGGTCGACGCGTACACAAACTTAATGGCCTCCACCAATCGGCGAAATCGTGTGTCCGGATCGAACTGGTTGTTGGGGATCATTTTGGTCGCGTAGACTCCGGCAAACGGACGCTCTAATGCGTCCTCAAGCAAGCTAGAGGAGCGGATCGCCAGAGGAGTTTTGACTTGAACGATCAGCGCGCGGAGATCGCCGAGCAGTTCAAACGGAAGGTCGCCCTTCTGAAAGGCATAGGCGATACGGTCGTCTGGCATTTCTTCGAACGGCAACCCCGCCAGGCGGTTCTGTGCGATGAATTGGTCAAAGCAGTCCGTCGCGATGACCGCCATGGTTGGGACGTTGATATCAACATCAGGAAAGGAGGCGGAGTTGATCCGCTTGGTAAGGAGATCTTTGATGAACACCAATCCGCTGGCCTTGCCGCCGAGTGCCCCAGAGCCGATTTGTGTGCACCGGAAGGTACCGTCCCAAAACTTGCGATCGAAGAGCGGCAACTCGGCAACGAGAGGCTTCAGGACGCTCATAGACACCTCCCACTGCATCATAGCGGACGCCGCACGTTTTCACTGCACCGCGGCGGAGTGGCGCGCATCTAGCTCGGGGCTGGTGACGACCGTCACACCCAGCCGCGTTCGTGGCACGCCTTGGCTACTCGACCGATCGCGATTGCATAGGCAGCATCTCTCATGTACAACTTTTCCCGGCGAGCCAGATCGGAGACGGCGAAGTACGCTGACGTCATCTTCACGTCGAGCTTTCCGAGAACCTCGTCTTTCTCCCAGAAGTAGTTCATATTGCTCTGCACTTGCTCGAAGTAGCTGCAGGTCACACCACCGGCGTTCGCCAGGAAATCGGGGATAAGGAGAATGCCGCGCTCCCGAATCTGAGCGTCGGCTTCGGGAGTCGTCGGCCCGTTGGCGCCTTCAGCAATGATGCGCACGCGGGGGCCGATGCGGCCGACATTATCACCGGTGATCTGGTTTTCCATCGCTGCCGGGATGAGAATGTCCACATCCTGCTCAAGCCATGCCTCTCCCGGCAGTACTTCATAGCCCAGTTCCTTGGCTTTACCTTTATTGATCCCGCCGAAGTGATCGGTAATCGACGATAGCTGGCTGAGATCGATTCCGTGATTCTTGCAGTAGGTGTAGGGACACTGGTCCGACTGGTCCCAGCAGCAGACTGCGATGACTCGTCCTCCCAGCCGCTGGTAGAGCTCGATTGCGTAGTGAGCTACATTGCCGAACCCCTGGACGCTGGCCTGGGTACTCTCGGGCCGGATGCCTAATTCTTTGAGCGCCTCGCGCAATGTAATAACGACGCCATAGCCGGTAGCCTCGGTTCGGCCAAGCGAGCCACCCATGCCGACGGGCTTGCCGGTGATGAAGCCGGGGAACCGGCCACCGTGGATCTTCTCAAACTCATCGAGCATCCAGAGCATGTGTTGCGCATCTGTCATCACATCCGGGGCCGGCACATCGCTCACCGGTCCGACATCCTTTGCCACTTGGCGCACCCATCCACGGCAAATCTGCTCCTGCTCTCGTGCGCTGAGATTATGCGGGTCACAGATCACCCCACCTTTCGCCCCGCCGAGCGGAATATCCACCACCGCACATTTCCACGTCATCCACATTGATAGAGCGCGTACTGTATCGATCGTTTCTTGCGGGTGGAAGCGGATGCCGCCCTTGCCTGGTCCACGTGCATCGTTGTGCTGCACGCGGAAGCCTCGAAAAATCTTCACCATCCCGTCGTCCATGCGCACCGGGATGGCAAACTGGTACTCGCGCAGAGGGTACCGAAGGAGATCTCTGGTGGCCGAGTCAAGCCCGAGGTATTCCGCCACTTTGTCGAACTGGGCCTGCGCGATCTGAAACGAATTGAACGCCTTGGAGGACCTCTTTGCAGGTGGGCCTGGAGCCGCTTTAGAAACTTCTTTCTCGGCGCTGATCGGTTCCGTCAGTACGCTCTCCGGCATGGTTTTTCTCCTTGTTCTCTTACAGCCTACTCTAATTATCGCCCTCGTGATGGGAGGGTCCAATATGATCGTGCGCACATCGTCTGGTGATCCATACACCTCGCCGACGCTGAGTCCCAAAAGCAGGAAAGAACACCAATGGGCTATTCGCTTCAGATTCATACGCGCATCGGGCCCCGCAGTCCCTTTAAGAAAGGAACTGCGGCACTGGTTGTAGCACGCAGTAACGTCTACACGAGCAACAAGACGATTGTCTATGGCCCTTGGGTTAACGTCAAAGACCGCTATCTTGGACTTAAGTTCCAGATAAAAGGCAACACCCACTACGGATGGGCGCGGCTGAATGTCAAGGTTAGCAAAACCACGATCACGGCCACGTTGACCGGCTACGCCTACGAGACCATCCCCAACAAGCCCATCATCACGGGCAAGACGAAGGGACCGGACGATGCCAGCGTCGAAGAATCGAACGCAGCATCCTTCGCCACTCCCGAACCTGTCACGCTGGGCATACTCGCGCTGGGCTCACCCGGACTTTCCATCTGGCGGCGCGAGCAAGTGTGTGTAGGGCGGTGAGAATCGGATAGCCAACAAATTACGGAGCTGAGACGAGAGATCGAGGGCATCCAAGAGCTAAACAGTCTTTATCGTTCCCAGAAATACCACAGCTACCAGGATAAAGTGGCCTACGAACAAAGGAAGATCAGGCTGGAACAAATCAAGCAGTAACTGGCCGCACTACGGCCTAAATGAAGACACACGGGTCTAGGTCGATGAGCAACCCCGATTAGTTCGAGGATGCTGGGTTCCACTTCGGACTAAGCCAGGTCCGCCAAACTCAAATGGCCTTATCGGCCCTTAAAAAATTCGACGTAGATCAAGACAGAGCCAACCCATGCAACTACGACGATCGCGACTTTCTTCCACATTGGCATGAACCAAAGTTTACTCCGTTCAGCCTGAGACGATGAATTGTTAGCTCCCTGTTTTCGTCAATTGACCGTTCCCGGCAACCGAGTCCGCGCCAAGGCGACATTGTTTTGCCCGTTCGCCGCCAGCAGCCGATCAGTACGTCGCATGCTCTTCCAGTCGTACTCGTAGGCAGTTCCACAAATCAGACAGATCTGATAGTGCTGGCCATTGCCAATCAGCCGTGGCCAAGCAAACCGATGGGAGCACAAGTCTCCGAAGAGTCGATGCAAGAATCTCATGTGTGTCTTTCGCTTCCGCGCGGGCCAGGTGGCGCGATCTTCAGAAAAGT
>Ga0187816_10000374_pt1 | contig 13295 bp, 10 predicted proteins | sample NC_wetland_sal_i_16_FD_132960 | JGI IMG/M metagenome (GOLD analysis project Ga0187816, IMG submission 132960) | Wetland sediment microbial communities from Neuse River Estuary, North Carolina, USA - SO4_1 | ecosystem: Environmental > Aquatic > Freshwater > Wetlands > Sediment | place: USA... | reverse complement strand
GCTGCGGGACGCTTTCAGCGACGTCGTCGTTCAGCGGCGCCCCGATCACTTACACGGCCTTCAGCAACACGACTCTGAACAACTCCACGACTGTGACTGTCACGGCAACCTCGGTAGCCGACAGTACGAAATCAGCCGGAGCATTGGTCACGATCCCCATCCCGCCCGGCATCAGCGTTCTGCCCGCGATGGGCTTGATCCATGTCAACGCTTCATTTCTCATCGCCGCCGACAGAAGTTTGACGACCGATACCATTACCTGGAGCTTAGCGGGATGCAGCGGAGGCGCGACGGCATGCGGCAGCGTAGGTACTGACAATTGCCCTAATTCCAGTTACTGCTACAACCTATACACCGCTCCTGCCACTGTGCCGCCCGGAGGCCAAGTGAGCGTGGTAGCAACCTCCACAATCGACCCCACAATATCCGCAACTGCCACAGTCGTGGTCAGCCCAATTAATTTTGCGCCCACAAGCCATTCCGCCGGAACTGCGCCGCAAGACGTGGTAGTCGCGGACTTCAATGGCGACGGCAAGCTGGACCTGGCCGTTGCGGATAACGGGAACCCCTCGACCGGAGACAAAGGCGGCGTTCGCATTCTTCTCGGCAACGGCGATGGGACTTTTCAGCCGGCCCAGTTCGTGAACGCCGGGAACAATCCAACGTTCATTGCTGCCGGTGACTTCAATGGAGACGGCAGGACCGACCTGGCGGTGTCAGACCTCGGCGCGCTTCCAATGGGCGGAAACGGCAACCTGGCCGTTCTCCTTGGCAACGGTGACGGCACGTTTCAGCCCCCGATCGTGTTAAGCGCCGGTGTGAACCCCTCCGCGATGGCTCTGGGAGATTTCAATGGTGACGGCAAGCTCGACATAGCGGTCATCGACTTCGGTAATTCCTCCGGCAACAACGGGGCCCTGTACGTCCTGTTAGGCAACGGCGACGGCACCTTTCAGCCGCCCGTGCTTGTCAACGCCGGGAATACTCCTGCTGCATTCCCGACTGCCATCGTCGCCGAGGATTTCAACGGGGACGGCAAACTGGACTTGGCGGTGGCAAGTTCGGATTCTAATGTCAGCGTCCTCCTGGGCAAGGGCGACGGCACCTTTCAGGCGCCAGTCTTCTATCCCGTTTTCATGATTCCAACGTCGCTGGCAGCCGGCGACCTGAAAGGCAACGGCAAGACCGACCTTGCGCTAGCCTCATTGGTGTGTCTTACATTTTGTGGAAGTTCGATCCAGGTGCTATACGGAAATGGCGACGGCACGTTCCAGTCTTCTCAAGACGTCTCTCTCACATACGCCGATGGCCCGCCTCCTGAGCTGCCTGGTGAACTGTCACTGTGTAGTGCGCTAGGCTACAAGTTCTGGAAAGGCATCGGCATTTGTCTTCCTTTATCCCTGCAGGTAGCAGACTTCGATGGCAGCGGCAAAGCCAGTCTGGTGGGGATAGGAGGTGTTCCCTCTGGTGGTCTATTTGTTTTGCCGGGTGACGGTGACGGGAGTTTTGAGGGGGTTTTGGGCTATCCCGACTTTTTTGAGGGGATTTGGCCCTCTCCCGGCGGCGGCGGTGCGGGATTGGCCGTCGCAGATTTTAACGGCGATGGCAAGCTCGACATCGTGAGCACCTTTCAGGGAGATGCAAACAATGCCCCCAATGTCACTGTTTTGCTGAACGAAACGGTTCCCTACGGGGCTAAGACTCAAACGAAGCCGCGCTTGGGTGCTGGCCGGCCATAGCGTTTTGCCGCCTGTGGTGCAACTGCTTCTGATGGCGCCCTTGCATTTCTGTTACCGGCAAGTCGGGTGCGGTCCAGTACACGACCCAGATCACCGTGACGGTCCAGTAGGTGCAACGGCATCGTTTCTAGCAGATCGGTTCGGGAATTGTGGAGGGTCTTGCGGTGTCCTAGCTGGCCAGAAATTCCAGAAGACCAGAATGCAACCCAAAGCGAGCAATGCTCCACGGATGTCGGCACGCTTCTCGTGGCGGATGCGCAGTCGGCGAAACTGATTGATCCATGCAGAGCTCCGTTCAACGATCTAGCGCAATCGGCAGGCCCGCAGCCGCCGAATTTTTCCAGGATGCGGTAATGCGAGATGGTCCGGCCGATAAGTGACGCGGAATCGAGCATTTGCCGGACATCTCAGATTACGCCAAAAGGCAAGTCAACGAAGAGGGCCAGCTTGGAAGTCAAGTCCTGGTAAACGCGGAAACCGGACAAATAAAGTGCTACTTCAAATGTCCGGCAATCCGCTTTATGGGCGGTTTCCAACAGGTCAGATTGATAGGCCGGACCTTCTAGGCCCATTTTCGGACAGGTAGTGGGAATGCCTGTGCAACCGCCTATCTCTCGATCGCCTGACCAAGTTCTCTAGTTGCTTGGTGTCGTCCCGAAGGACCTGTAAAAGCGAGCCTAATGGACTCACCGCGACAAAAAATAGCAGCGTCCGAACCTGGTCCTTGCGCTGTTTCCAAATTCTCTTCGGATCAGTAGAGCCTGGTGCCTTGAGATTCCCTGCCCGACAGGCAGAATATTCACTAACGGTGAGCTCCTCTCTCCATTTCAGGCTAAACCTCCATCTTCCTTCCCTCTGACCTTTTGTTTCTTAGTCTGGGGTTTTCTTCTGTTTGGACGCACTACGCCTTTGTATTCATCCTCGCCCGTGAAGGTCGTCGGTCGGAATCCGATTATCGAGACTGGCAGAGCCAGTTGAGAGTTTCATCGGATGGTCAGCAAGGATCGAACACAAAAGCCTAACTTCGATGGATTGCGTCTAACGATGATCGCCGGATTGATTGAACCTTATGCTCGTTGTGAGCGGCCCTGTGTGAGAAGGCGAAAGGCTCCGCTACGATCTCCGTGTCGAAATATCCGGAATAATCGCAGATTGAAGAAACTCGATTCATGGATGGCGTCCATTCGCCATCCACTCAATCACGGCTGCTTGTCGGGGATGATCCTGTCTGTGCGGCAAAGCGCATCTTGAAGGAATTCTGCCACCGTAGAAACATTTTAACCTGTCGCCCCTGGGGTCCCAAAGGGGTAAACAGCACTCATTTCGATCTGGGCCGTCTGCCAAAACGGTAGATAAGTCAGCGATCGCAACGGGAGCACGGCGGAAACCGCTTGTCTCACCCAAGGGGACAACCCGATTTAGCCTCGCGTGTTCGGCCTCCTCCAGCGTGGATAAGCTATGGCACAGGGCCTCTTGATGAACACCATAGGCTCTGGTTCGGCGGGCGCAGGGTGAACGACCGTAGGCAGTGGATCCTTAGAGAGATCGAGCTTAGACTTCAACTTCACTGTCTTGGCGTGCTTGCTGTAATCGAAAAGAGAAGGACCAACGTTTTTCAGTCCCCTGGAGACGCGCCTGCGACGGCTTAACTTGGCCGTTCTCAGCTTCCCTAGCCGGCCCAGATCAATCGAACGGCCTTCTTTAAGACCCTGCTTCATGGCCTTCAGGATCGATTCTAAAGCCACCTTGGCCTTCTTCGTGGTAAGGCCCGTTCTGGCGACTATAGCTGCAGTGATACCGGCTTTATTCATCGGATTAGCTCGTAAGTGTCTATGGATAGGTTGGTGCTGGTAGGTTTCTCTCTCTCCATTGCGTTGAAGGGTGTGAGGAAAGGAGCGCGATGGTCGAACCACCTAAGGCACTCCCCAGTGACGTGGCTTGCAGGCACGCCTCACACTAACTGTTTACAGAGATTCGAGGAACTGATAGATCCGTAGAGCTACGTCTTTCTCATTCCCATTTTCTGCGGCCTCCACCAACACTCGGGACAGCTTGGTTGCAAGTGCTCCCCGGGTATGCCGCCTTTGGGGACCACGATAACGTCCGTCACCTTGATGTCTTCTAACACCTCGAATTCGACGCGGTCATTCACATGCGCATCTGCGGAGGACACCGTCTGAGACATCCGCAACTTGACGGGCGTGCCGTCCTCAAGGCACGGTTGCTTGCAAGCCGCGGTCGGTGGTTGTTGCGTCGAGGTTGGGGCCGTGCCCTGCTGAGGTGCCAGAGTAGTGTTTGATTGAAGAAGGAGCAGGAGGCAGAACAAAACCCGATTGTTCATGTCCATGGTCGAGGGCGTCCTTTCCTTGACTGTTAACTAGGCGAGGAGTAGCCTATACCGTAAACGCGAAAAGGGTCCGTGTCAAGCCTTGTCCTAAAATGATGTGGTCAGTTATGTTTAGAACTCTGCGACGCACGGGTGTATGTTATCTCATCCGTCATAAGGCGAGATATGTCGAAGCCAATCGAAGTCTACGAGAATCCAGGTGCGTACTGGCATTTGATCACAACTGCAATGGATGTCGATTTCGAAGACCAACACTTCGATCGGAAAGAGGCAGGACGGCCAGACCCCGCGGGGCATCTCCCGTCCGGCAAACTCGCCGAGATCATCACCCAAGCTAAAGAAACGATCTCGGCATTCGCGAATGCCAATCGAGACGGCGGTCTTCTTGTGATTGGGGTCTCGACGACCGGCGACGTCAAGGGTCTTTCGCACCTGAATGATTCGCAGCGGAATACCCGTGAGTGCATGCCAGCAAGTGTAGGAGCTCAGGTCTGTGAGCTGCTTATCGGCCTTTCTTCTTCAGATAATTCAGCAGCTGCCGGAGCACAAATACCCAGAAATTACGAACGTTGGCGTTCATGGGTCTTCCTTTGGGTCCAGACTTGGGTCCATCCAGAGGGTTAATCGAGGCTAAATCGGAGGGCTAAGCGAAGTCTGATCAATGGATTACTGCTATCCTACACGCCCACTTCTTTTAATTCTAGCAAACGCGCCGTGGGCATCCAAACGCGATTCCGCATCACCCGCGCATCTTCACGCGCCAAGCAGCACTCTCGCGCGCGCCAGAACGGAGTCCACTTTCGCCGCGTCCGGCACGCTCCCTTGCGCGAAATCCTTCGGCCCGCCGCCCTTGCCGCCGAATTCCTTCAAGGATTCGCGCAGCACTCCGCCCATGTCGTGCGCCAGCCCCTTCGATTGCGCGAACACCACGTGGCCCGTCTCCCGGCTCCCGAGCAGCGCCACAGCACCATCCGCGGCCACGACCCTCGCGGCGACAAGTCCGAGGTATGCCGGCGTGGCGCGTTCGACCGACGCAACAATTAATCTCGACCCATAAGCATCCAGCGGCGCGCTGGATGCCATAAGCGCCCGCGCCTCATGCTCCGCGAGCCGTTCCTCGAGTTTTTTCGTCTCGGCGTGCTGCATGCGCCGTTCCTCGATTATTTTTGCAAGGACGGCCGGAACTTCCGGAAGCCCGCAGCTCAGCAGTGAAGCGGCCTGCGTCAACGTCGCAAAGTCGGCGCGAGCCGTCCCCAGCGCGCGCAGCCCACACACGAATTCCACGCGCCACAATTCGCGCCGCCGCTCCAATTTCCGAATCAGCAGCAGCCCCGCCTGTCCTGTGCGCTCGAGATGCGTCCCGCCGCAAGGCTGCCGGTCGATCCCCTCGATTTCAATTGCCCGAAGCATTCCTTCGCGTTCCACCTTTTTCCGTATTCCCGCCTCCGCCAATTCCTCGGCGGTCCCGAAGCGAATCACCACCGGCCGGTCCTCGAAAATGATTTCATTCACGCGGCGTTCGGCCTCCTCGAGATGCCGCGGGACGATCACCGGCGCCTCGAGATCAATCGTTGAAATCTCCTTGCCGAGGTGAAACGACACCGTCGGAAACTGGAAAAGCTCGATGAACGCCGCCGAAAGCAAATGCTGGCCCGTGTGCTGCTGCATGTGGTCGCGCCGCCGCGCCCAATCAATCTCTCCGTGGACCGCGCCCGCGGGAACTTCCGCCGTCGTGTAATGCACCACCTTATTTTCTTCGGCATCAGCGACTTCAATCACCGGAACGCCGTTCAACGTTCCCAAATCGTGAGGCTGTCCGCCGGATGTCGGATAAAACGCCGTCCGGTCCAGCACAACCTTCCACCGCCCGCCTTCCTGCTCGCAGGAAATCACCTGCGCGTCGAATTCGCACAGCGAAGAATCATGGTAGTAGAGCCGTTCGGTCACGCTATTTCTCCCGCAAAGCCCTCTCCCAGGCTTCCGTATATTTATAGCCGCACCCCGTATTGAAAAGCACCACGCTCTCGTGCCTCTTGATCCAGCCGCTGGCCGCCAGCTTGCGCGCCGCCGCCACGGTTGCCGCCCCCTCAGGCGCGGCGAAAATTCCCTCCTGCGAAGCCAGCTCCCTCCCTGCCCGCAGCATCTCCTCGTCCGTCGCCTCCACCGCCGTCCCCTTCGTCTCGCGCACCCCCGCCAAAATCAGGAAATCCCCCAGCGCCTTCGGCACACGCAGCCCCGACGCAATCGTCGCCGCATTCTCCCAGAATGGCGCGCTTTCTCCACCGCTCCGAAATGCTCTCACAATCGGCGCGCACCCCGCCGCTTGCACCACCACCATCCGCGGCCGCTCCCTACCAATCCATCCCATCTCTTCCATCTCCTCAAACGCTTTGCACATCCCGATCAACCCTACCCCGCCGCCCGTCGGATAAATAATCACGTCCGGCAACTTCCCATCGAATTGTTCCCACAGTTCATACCCCATCGTCTTTTTTCCCTCGATGCGGTACGGCTCCTTGAGCGTCGAAACCTCGAACCACCCTTCCTTTTCCTTGTGCTCCCCCACATACTTCCCGCAATCGGAGATCAATCCATCGAGCTTGCGCACATCCGCGCCAAACGCTTGGCACTCCATCACGTTGGCAGCCGGCGTATCCGCCGGCATCACGATCACGCACGGAATTCCCGCCTGCGCCGCATACGCCGCAAGCGCCCCGCCCGCGTTGCCAGCCGTCGGTGCCGCAAGCGCCTTGGCCCCAAGCTCCTTCGCGCGCGATACCGCCACGGACATCCCCCGCGCTTTGAACGACCCGGTCGGATTCAATCCTTCATCCTTAACGGAAAGCGCCTCGAGCCCCATCCCCCTCCCCAGCCGAGTCGCCGCCACGAGCGGCGTCATGCCCTCGCCAAGCGACACGGCTTCTCGCGCGGGCAACACCTCGGCGTAGCGCCACATCGTCACCGGCCGCGAACGCAGCACCTCCCGCGTCAGTCCTCTGCCCGCCGCCTTCAGGTCGTAACGCGCCAGCAGCGGCCCTCCGCACTCGCATAGATTTTGCAGCTTTTCATGCGCCTGCGTCTTCCGGCACCGCGAGCATTCCAGATGCGTAATGGTCGTCGCCAAATGGCCTCCCGCAAGATTCCGAGTCTAGCACACCGTCAAAAGCGAAATGGAAGGCCTCCGACGCACGGAATTCCCAGTTCACGACTTCCCTCTCGACACTCTTCCTGACCCGCGATATCATCCCCGCCATGAGAATTTCAGCCCGCAATCGCCTCGTCGGCAAGATTACAGACATAAAATTCGGCGATATCATGGCCCACGTCACTGTTCGTGTTGGCGATAACCTCGTCGAAAGCGTCATCACCCTCGCCAGCGCCAAGGAAATGAAGCTGAAAGTTGGCGACACCGTCGGCGCCGTCATCAAGGCCACCGAGGTCATGCTCCAGAAAGCCTAGTCCCCGCTCCCATCGCCGCGCACCCGCACTCAATCAGCCCCGCCCTTTCTCTCTTCTTGAATCTCTCGTAAGCGAAGAGTAGGATTCCTCTTAACGCTCCTCAAAATTGTGCCGTACCGGCGGTTTCGCGCGCGCTCGCCTTCGAATCGCCCTGCGGAGATGACCAGCGTGGAGGTCAGGTGTATAGGGTGCGTTCAGTTACAGTTCTGGCGCTTATTTTGCTGCCTTTCTCGTTGCCTCAGGCGGGTGCGGCTCAGCAAGCCAATAAGGGGATCCTCTCCTCCCAGTCCGGAACCGCTTCCCTAAAGGTTCGCATGCGCCTAGAAGACGAAACCCCCTTCATCGGCGCAGCCACCCTCCACGTCGCCACCACGCACGGCGAAGTGGTTACCGGCGCCCCCACCGATTCGGAAGGCGAGACTTTGTTCTCCCATCTTTTGCCCGGCATTTATGTTGTCGAAGTCAACGCGCCGGGATTTGCGCCCTTGAAGCAGACCATCGAGGTCGAATCCGGCCACAGCCTCGCCACGGTTTTCCTGATCCTGAGGCCGCTCGCCGCGCACGACGCCCCCTCCCCCGCGGAGCCCTCCCTGTCACCCGATATAGCCCGCCCCACCAGCGTTGCCTGGCTCCCTCGCGGCGTGGATGAAGTCCTCCCTCCGGTTTCTCCCAATGTTTCCTGCTCCTTGCCTACCGTCCTCCAGGGCGCCGGCCAGCGCATGAAGCAGCTCGCCGACAATCTCGAAAAATTCAGCGCCACCGAGCACGTCGAGCATTACCCCGTGGATGCGGTCGGCACGCGCCGCTTTCCCGAAGAGCGCGTTTTCGACTACATGGTCGTGATTCAGCAAGTCCCCGGCGGGATGATCGAGATTTACGAATATCGCGACGGCTCTTTTGCCCAGGCGCAGTTCCCCGCAAAAATTTCCACCAATGGCTTGCCGGCCCTGGCCCTCATCTTTCATCCGCTTTTCGCCGGCGATTTCAACTTTGCTTGCGAGGGACTCGGCCAATGGAATGAGCATCCGGCCTGGCAGGTTCATTTCGAGCAGCGCGACGATCGCCCCAATCGCATGCGCCAGTACACCGTGGCGGGAAGCTCCTATCCGGTTCCGCTGAAGGGCCGCGCCTGGATTGACGCCGCCACCTACCAGGTCCTGCACCTGCAATCCGAACTGATGAGGCCCCTCAAGGAAATCGGCTTAACGCAGGATCGTATCTCGATCGAATACGCGCCCGTCCGCTTCCGCACTCACAGCCAGCAACTTTGGCTTCCCCAGGTTGCCGATGTTTACTCCGAGCGCCTCGGCCGGCGCTATTACCGCCGCCACACCTTCACGAATTTCAAGATTTTCGTCGTGGACACCAATCAAAATATCCAGGCCCCCAAGGAATCCTACGAATTCACCAACACTTCCGACCGTGATGTCTCCGGCGTCCTCACCGTCACTCCGCTGCCGGGTAAATCGCTCCATCCCGTCACCATCAAATTCACTATCCCCGCCGGCGCCAGCGTCTATAAGCTCGTCGGCGTAGGGAAAGACATCAACCTCCCGGTGGACCTTGTCGGCGCCGCCACTTTCGTCCACGACGGTCCCGAAGGCACCATCAAAGCCGACGCCTATCTCGTCAAGGAGAGCACCCTCGATGTCATCTCCAATTCCGCTCTCTACTACTCTCCATAGCCCTGCCGCTCGCGGCCGCTCACTTCGTTGATGGCTGTGGGGACGCCTCTGGTTGCGGTTGCGTCGTCGCCTCTGGCGGTGGCGGCACCTCCACCCACGTCGTGCACACTCTCGGGTCCGATTCCAGGTTCTCCGGCGTTTGCGCCGCCATGCCGATCAAATGCTTCCCTGTCTCGAACAGAATCAGCGGGCTCGTCCCGGTGATCTCCTTCACGCCCGATTCATTCACCGCTCCCACGGGAATCGAATACAGTTTCGTCCGATGCTTGTACCCCGCGGAAAGATCGTAAACATTGAATTGCACCACGCAATTCTTCTGCACCTTCTCGGAGCACGCAGGTGTCGCGCGAAAATCATAATGGAACGTCAAGGTAATCTTGTGCTTGCTCGACGTGGTCTGCCCCCACCCCGCATTTGCCCCCGCCAGAATCACCGCCGCCAGCGCCACAAACCTCCACGTGAGCCCGCTTCTTGCCCCCATAATCCGCAGAATCCCCATAATCCGCACGGTCCGCACACCTTTCTCCCGCCTCTGCCCCACATCCTCCATTTTAGACCCGCACAAATCACCCCGCGCAATTCTCAAACTTGAGTGGCGCGCTTCGATTACCGTCTCCTGCGGAAACAAGCCCTCCCGCCTGCTGCTGGAATCTCCGCCGCGCCCGAGTATAGTATGGGGCGCGATCGCAGCCGCCACCGCAGCCGCCATCCCAGCGCGCGGGAAAGCGCCATCGTCCATGACCTCGCACAAAACAACCCATGAACCCAGATGGCCCGCGTTCGTCGCCCTCTTGGCGGACGGAGTTCTCTGCCTGGCGCTCCCCAAAAGCCTGTCGGTCGGCCCGCGCTGGTTCTTGCTCGCCGTCGTCTTTGCCTTGACGGTTCCCATGTTCATCGCGCACCACCAGGGCCACTTCAACGTGAATCGCATCCTCACCCTCATCGCCAATTCCATCATCACGTTGGGCCTGATTTGCTCCTTGTGCTTCCTCATCGAAGGCCTCCCCAAGCACCGCGAATCCCCCGAAACTCTTCTCCGTTCCGCCTGCGCCTTATGGATCGCCAATGTCCTGGTTTTCGCCCTCTGGTACTGGCGTCTCGATGCCGGAGGCCCTCTCGAACGCGACCGCGCCGTCGGCCTCATCAAAAGCAACTTCCTTTTCCCGCAGATGATGATGGCCGCGCAAGAAACCGCCGACCCCCACATCAAATCCCGCTATGCCGGCTGGTCCCCCCAATTCCTCGACTACCTCTACCTTGCCTTCAACACCAGCACCGCCTTTTCCCCCACCGACACTGCCGTCCTCACCCGCGGCGCCAAAGTCGCCATGATGCTCCAGTCCCTCATCTCCCTCACCATCATCGCCCTCCTCGCCGCCCGCGCCGTCGGCATTCTCTAGCATCCGGCCCGCAATCGGTGCATCTCATACTCCACTCGGATTTCGCCTTTCCCCCTGCCCGCGCGCCCCGCGTTTGTAAACTGATAGTAACTATCCTTTTTTTCACATATCGAAATGTGAATTTTCAGATTTTCCTCGCTCCGCCACGCTCTAACCCCTGAAATTTCAATCGCCGCAATTTGGCCTTACGCTTGCGGGAGCTTTGGTCAGCGATTCAAACGAGTCCACCTAAGGACTCGGATGACATCAACCGCATTCGGCCTAACGGCCGAAAGAGCTATTTCAAGGGATGGTCTAAAGATACGGCGCGGGGGTTTCTATCCTCTCAACGTCCGGGCTTCTCCCGGATTGCGTCTTCGTCGTGTTGTTTACCATCTCATAAAATATTCGTGTGTCTACTCAAAGGAGAGGAAACCAGTGATAAGAAGCAGCCTGCTTTCAATGTCCGCTGTAGCTCTGTTGGCGATCGCAGCCCTTCCGGTCTTCGCCGGGAATGGCGGCGATCAGGATCGCCCCATCGTTCCGCAATTGACAGCAACCCCGACGCAATCCGTCTCGACTGTCCCTCAGAATGGCGACATTAACCCCTACGGCGTCGCCTTCGTCCCGCGTGATTTTCCCCGCGGTGGCCCGCTCCGTCCGGGCGATATCCTCGTCGCTAATTTCAATGCCAGCGACAATGCCCAGGGTACAGGCACCACCATCGTCAGTGTCTCGCCCGACGGCACTCAGTCGCTTTTCTATCAAAACGCAGCCACCCCTGGCCTTTCGACCGCTCTTGGCGTTCTCAAGCGCGGTCTCGTCCTGGTAGGAAACCTGCCGAGCCTGGATGCTTCAGGCGTTTGCACGGAATCCAATGGCGAGGAAACCGACGTCGGCCAGGGCTCGCTCACCATCATCGATCGCCACGGCCGCGTCATGAAAACGCTCACCAGCGCGAAATTCCTCAATGGTCCGTGGGACCTCACCATTCGCGACAATAGCGATACCGCCAGTGTTTTCGTCTCCGACGCGCTTTCCGGCTCGGTCGCCCGCATTGACTTGCGCCTCGTGGACGATGACCACGATGGCGACGTCGATCGCGTCATCGTCGAAAATCAAACCATCATCGCCTCGGGCTACGTCCACCGCTGCGATCCCGCCGCGTTCGTCGTCGGCCCCACCGGCGTCGTGCTCGACGAAGACACGGACACCCTCTACGTCGCTTCCACCGGTGACAACGCCATCTTCGCCGTTCACGACGCCACCAATCGCCATTCCGACGCCGGCACGGGCCAGCTCATCACCAGCGATCCCGTTCATCTCCACGGCCCTCTCGGCCTCACGCGCTCCCGCAACGGAGATTTAATTTCCGCCCAGGGCGACGCCGTGAATCCCGATCCGAATCAGGTCAGCGAACTGGTCGAGTTCACCGCCAATGGCAAATTCGTCGCCGAAGTCGAAGTCGACCCCAACGGCGGCTCCGCTTTCGGCTTGGCCCTGAAATCGTTCGAAAATGGTGATGGTTTCGTCTTCGCCGCCGTCGACGATTTCTTGAACGTCCTCAAAATTTGGGTCGTGCAATAACCGGTTTCTCCCAACCCGCGGAGTCGCGGCCAGAGCAGCACCGCCCAGCCCTCTGGCCGTGACCCCGCGGCTCAATTTTTGTGTGGGAATTTACCGCAAGCAGAAATCAGCTACGAATTTCCCGGCGCGGGCGACTATCGGCTCTGTCGACATCGCCGCGATGAAGAGATCGAATCGCGAGGATGAATTTGACCCGAGCGTAGGCAAGCAAAGCAAGTCCCGCGCTTCCATTCCTAATGATGTGGTTTGGCGCGCCTTTCTCTTCTCCGTGCTCTCGTGTCTTTCTCAGTGTTCTCTGTGTTGAGTGCCCCGCAAAAAACCACTCAAATCATGGATCGACGCACCCGCGCCCGATTCCCCGCCGACGTCGTCCCAAGAACCGCGAACGATCCTGCTACTCCCTCTCCTGATATTCCGGCGGTACATCGTCTTCCGGCACTTCGTGCGTCCTCACCTCGCCCTGATCCGCATCTGGCGCATTCTCGACGCCGCTCACCACTTCCGCCTCGTAATCCTGCCCCTCTTCCACTAGTTCCGACACACTCTCCGAATCCGCCTCTTCGCTCTCCGACAATCCCTCCACATCCCCGGATTGTCCGGCCGCATTCGACCCAAGCCCCTTCCGCACCGGCGCCACAAGGTTCAAATCAGGCGCCGCGCGCCCGAGCTTCTTTTTCCGTGCAGCCTTCCGCTTGCGGCCCGGCTTCTTCTTAGCCACCGGCCTCTTCTTCGCCGCTGACCTTTTCTTCGCCGACAACTTCTTCTTCCGCGCCTTCTTTTCCTTGGCCATAGACCCAAAATTCTATCACCGCCCCCCATCGCGGCCAAATCCTACAAATCGAGTGGATCGAATCGCACGGGTGGGCGAAAACACCACGCCCCGTCAGTATCTGTCCTGAATCTCCAATGCCGTTGCCTCCTGAGACGCCGCTTCTGCCTGCCCGGATTTGTAACGGATGGCCGCCGGCTCCCCTGCAAAATGCTTGCAGACGTCGAGGTACCCTCCGTCAAGCCAAAACGTCTCCGGCCAACTCACGCGAGTGGTCTTTGCCATGTCGAACGTGAGATCCTTTTTTGCCGAGGCAAGCGTCGCCACCCT
>Ga0187816_10000372_pt1 | contig 13307 bp, 7 predicted proteins | sample NC_wetland_sal_i_16_FD_132960 | JGI IMG/M metagenome (GOLD analysis project Ga0187816, IMG submission 132960) | Wetland sediment microbial communities from Neuse River Estuary, North Carolina, USA - SO4_1 | ecosystem: Environmental > Aquatic > Freshwater > Wetlands > Sediment | place: USA: North... | reverse complement strand
GTGCTCACTCATGGCAATGGGCCGCAGGTGGGTGCGGCATTACTTCGGTCCGAGCGGGGAGCAAGTCAGGTGCCCGGGCACTCGCTCGACGTGTGCGATGCTTCCACTCAAGGTGAGATCGGATATCTTCTCCAGCAATCCCTGGATAGTGAACTCAAGGCCGTAGGGCTGCACGTCCCCGTCGTTACGGTCCTGACTCAGAGCGTCGTATCGCCGGACGATCCCGCGATGCGGCACCCGAGTAAACCCATCGGTCCCTTCTACTCGCGTGCCGACGCCGACGAGCGTAAGCGTCAATTCGGATGGAACATTGTGGAGGACGCCGCTCGGGGTTACCGGCGAGTAGTTCCATCGCCGGAGCCGATTGAGATCGTTGAGCTCGAGGTCATTCAAGACCTGGTCGAGCATGGCATGCTGGTGATCGCCTGCGGCGGCGGCGGAATTCCGGTCATCTGGAAAAATGGCAGGCTGGAGGGAGTGGAAGCCGTCATCGACAAGGACCGTGCCTCTGCGTTGCTGGCTTCGCGTCTGGGCGTGGATCGCTTTGTGATCTCGACCGACACGGATTATGTATATCTCGATTACAAAAAGGCAACGCAGAGGCCTTTGCGAGAGGTCACGGCGGATGAGATCGAGGAGTACCTGCGTGCAGGCCATTTCCCGCCCGGCAACATGGGTCCAAAGATCGAGTCTGTGTTGCGCTTCCTTCGCGCCGGCGGCCGGGAAGCCATCATCGCTTCTTGCGAGAACCTGCAGCGATCGGTCGCGGGATCGGCGGGAACCCACATTTTCCCCGATCATGACTGGGCGAATGTCGCTGTGGATTTCCAGCTCGAACTTCCGGTAGGAGGGCGTTGAGTATGCCAGAGTCCACCGTCGCCGCTCGTCAGCACGCGCAGACAGGCGCATCGCTTCAGCCAGAGCGCAAGCTGCACCACGTCATCGAATCGCAGCAATTCACCATTCCGTTGATCATGGAACTGTTCGACCGCGCGCAGGGCATGGAGCGGGTGGTGGCACGCGGAGGATCGCTCGACTATCAGAACCGCATCATGGCGACGCTTTTCTACGCTCCCTCCACTCGCACACGTTTCTCCTTCGAAGCGGCCATGCACCGCCTCGGAGGGAGGGTCTTGTCCACCGAGCACGCCCGCGCTTTTTCTTCGGAAGTCGAAGGCGAGCAGATTGAGGATTCGATTCGCATCATCGGAGGCTATTCCGACGTGATCGTGGTCCGCCACCACGAGGAAGGTGGCGCTAGGCGCGCCGCCGAGGTTTCCCCTGTACCGGTCATCAACGCGGGGGACGGCAATGGCGGGCAACATCCCACCCAGGCTCTGCTCGACCTCTATACGATCTACCGGGAGCGCCCGCTCAATGGGCTGAGTGTGGCCGTAATCGGTGAACTTGATAAGGGCCGCACTGCCCGATCGCTGGCTTATCTGCTGGCGAAATTCGAGCGGGTGAAGATGTTTTTCGTAAGTCCTCCGGAACTGCAGATGAAAGCGGACATCCTGGGATATCTCGATGAGCACGGCGTCCGCTACGAACTGGAGACCGACATCGAGCGGGTGATCGGCGAAGTGGACGTGGTGTACCAGACCCGGATTCGCCCGGAACGCGTGCGCGACTTGGGTAGTCTCCGGCAATACGCCATCAACTCCTCCGTGGTGCGGCGCATGAAGCCGGACGCGCTGATTCTTCATCCCCTGCCGCGCACCGTGGAACTCGACAAATCGGTGGATGACGATCCGCGAGCGCTGTATTTTCGCCAGGCCAAGAACGGCTTGTATGTTCGCATGGCGCTGCTGACGATGCTTTTGGACAAAGAGTAGCCGCAAGCTGGCAGCTAGCGAACCGGCTCGAGATATTTTCATGAGAGGACTCAAATGCCCACTGCATTCATGACTGAAAAGAGTACGCAGGATTTCGTAGATCTCGAAAACCGGTATGGAGCTCACAACTATCATCCCCTCGATGTGGTCATCGAGCGCGCCGAGGGCGTGTGGGTGTATGACGTCGAGGGCAAACGCTATCTCGATTGCCTGGCAGCGTACTCGGCGGTGAATCAGGGACACTGCCATCCCAAAATCCTGGAGACGCTCATCGAGCAGGCGCATAAGGTCACGCTCACCTCTCGAGCATTCCGCAACGACCAACTTGGTCTTCTCTACCAGGAACTCCACGATCTGACCGGCTTCGATATGGCGCTGCCGATGAACTCGGGAGCCGAGGCCGTCGAAACCTCGGTGAAGACCGCCCGCAAATGGGGTTACAAGGTAAAGGGCATTCCAGAAGGTAAGGCTGAAATTATTGTGTGTGCCAATAATTTCCATGGCCGTACCGTCACCATCGTGAGCTTTTCGACGGACGAACAATATCGTGATGGATTCGGTCCGTTCACCCCAGGTTTCAAAGTCATTCCCTTCGGTGATATCGCTGCCCTGCGCGAAGCCATCACGCCGAATACCTGTGCCTTCCTGGTCGAGCCGATTCAGGGCGAAGCCGGCATCGTGATTCCCCCGGCGGGATTTCTCCGGCAAGCTGCCGAACTTTGCCGGCAAAATAACGTTTTGCTGATGGCCGATGAAATTCAATCTGGATTGGGACGCACCGGCAAGCTATTTGCGTACATGCACGAGGGGATCACCCCCGATGTGTTGATCGTCGGCAAAGCCCTCGCCGGTGGTTTCTATCCCGTCTCGGCGGTTCTGGCCAGCAAAGAGATTCTTGCCGTGTACAATCCGGGCGACCACGGCAGCACATTTGGAGGCAATCCGCTGGGCTGCGCCGTCGCACGCACCGCGCTCCGCGTACTGCGCGAAGAAAGAATGGTGGAACGCTCCGCCGAGCTCGGGGCTTATTTCCTGACCCTGCTGCAGACACTCCACAGTCCAGACTTGAAAGAAGTTCGCGGCAAGGGCCTGTGGATTGGCATCGAACTCCACAGCTCCGCTCGGCCTTATTGCGAGGCGCTGAAAGAAGAAGGAATCCTGTGCAAAGAGACTCACGACAGAGTGATCCGCATCGCGCCTCCGCTGATCATCAAGTGTGAAGAGATCGATTGGGCCTTCGAACGCCTCAAGAGCGTGATTGAGAACCGCTAGCCCATATTATCAAGACCGCGTGGGGGTCGTGGAGGCACGGCTTCAGCCGTGTCCTTCCACACTCAGCCGTCCATGAATAATCCTGCCCCGGACGTTCGCGAGGAAATGCTGTAAAACAAATCGGACTTGTGATACTTTCCGCCTTTAACCGGAAGGCATCTTGGTAACATTGGCGCGAAGTCGAGCCCCGCTATCGTTCGGAATACGTCATCACATCTCAGCTGAGGGAAATTCATGAGCAATTCGAAAACTACCCCATCTCCCCCTAAACCACAGGCGCAAAACGGCTGGGTGCGCAAATGCGATGTGGATGACTACCTTGACCGCCATTTGCCGATTCCCACGCAAGTGGTCTCCAACGAGGAGTACATTCCGCTGCCGCAAACGCGCCAGCAGCGCGCCGTCGAGCATCTTCTGCTTGAAACCGGCGCCCGCAACGCCAAGCTGCTGGGAATCGATCGCCGCCAGTTTTTCCGCACGAGTTGCGGCATGGCGGCGGCGTTTGCCGCAATGAACACGGTTTTCGGCAAATTCTTCACGGTGGATGCCGCCGAATTATTCGAGCCGGCCGCGGCGGCCGAAAAGAAAACCGACTATTTCATTTTCGATGTTCAGAACCATCACGTGGCCGTAGGCCACCAGCGAGCCGACAAGATCGACGTGCTCGAGTTCCGCCGTGCGGGTGCGACCCTCAATCCTGACCTTCGAACCCGGCCAGCGGTACTGAGCGATCTTTACCTGGAGAATTACATCAAAGAAGTTTTCCTCGACAGCGACACCGATATGGCTTGCATCACCGGCATTCCCGGACTGACCGATGAGACTTGTATCCTGCCGCCGGAGCAGATGGTCGCGACCCGACGCTGGGTCAACGAACTCAGCCATTCGCAACGCATGGTGAGTCATGGGCTGATGTCCCCCGACTTGGCAGCGCGCAACCTCGACGCCATGCAGTTTCAGGCAGAAAAGCTCAAGATTGACGCCTGGAAAAGCTACACCGGACAAGGCCTTGGTCCCAACAAGGACGGCTGGTGGCTGGATGATGAGAAGGTCTCGTATCCCAGCCTGGAACTTTCGCGCAAGCTGAAGGTCAAGAATGTTTGCGTACACAAAGGTTTGGCGATCGGCTTGTTCAACGAGGCCCATTGTCATCCCAAGGATCTGGTAAAAGTTTCGAAGGATTTTCCAGACTTGAATTTCCTGGTCTATCATTCCGGACTCAAAACGCTGGACGACGCGCTGCCCGCAGCCGAGGACGGGTTCCGCAAGAACGCTTACGTTCCATGGGTCTCGGATCTCTGCCAGTACCGCAAGCAGAATCCGCACATGACGAATGTGTATATGGAACTGGGCAGCACCTTCGCCATGATGGTGACCACACATCCCATGCTGTGCGCCCACGTGCTGGGAATGATCATTGACGCCTTCGGCGACGATCACCTGCTTTGGGGAACGGATTCGATTTGGTGGGGATCGCCGCAATGGCAGATCGAAGGCATGCGCCGGCTGGAGATGCCGGAGTCATTGATGAAGCAATTTGGTTACGCCTCGCTCAGCCCAGAAGTGAAAGCCAAGATCTTCGGCTTGAATGCCGCTCGTGTGTACGGCGTCGATCCGCAAGCCAAGCGAAATCCGATTCCGGGGGATTACATCGACCGGCTGAGAAAGTTGTACCGGGAGTCCGGAACTCCCGCGCCGAGCAACACTCAGTATGGCTGGGTGCGTGCGTCTTCCCTGACCAGTCACGGCTGAGCGGGCGTCGTTTGTTATGATGCTGACCCGTGTGGTGCGGGCGAACCGGCATGGACTCATCCCGACGCTACGAAAACACTCTGGTTGCAATTCTCTTCTTCACCTGGGGCACGGTCTTCCTCGACCGCATGTCGCAGCTGTACCTTGCACCTTACTTCGCTCCGGAATTTCATCTGAGCCATGAACAGATCGGCACCTTGGCTTCCGTCCTGGCGATCACCTGGGCAGCGTCGACTTTTCTCTTTGGCGTCTTGTCCGATCGTGTGGGCCGCAAACCGGTGTTGATTCCCGCGGTGTTCGCCTTCTCAGCCTTGTCATGGATGTCGGGCGTTGCCCACAGCTTCCATCAACTGCTTTTGATCCGCGCTCTCATGGGCATTGCGGAAGGGCCAACCTGGTCGATCATGACGGCTCTCATCGAGGAATCGTCCCCTCCCAACCGGCGCGGACGGAACATCGGATTAGTGGTGAGTGCGGCGGCCCTGGTCGGATTGGCGGCGGCGCCAGTGCTGACCACGCAAGTGGCGGAGCGGTGGGGCTGGCGATCGGCCTTCTTCGTTGCCGGCATTCCCGGCGTGCTGATGGGTTTTCTGATTTGGAAATTGGTGAAGGAGCCAGCCACCGATGAAAACGCTGGCCACGGGAAACCGTCATTAGCGGAATACTTCGCGATTCTGCGCTATCGCAATATGTGGTTGTGCTCTCTCGGCGCGGCCGGCTTTATGTCGTGGTTGTTCGTTCTGAATGTGTTCGCCCCGCTCTACCTCACCCAGGTAGCGCATGAACCGGCGACCCGGGCGGGGTTCTTGCTGGGCGCCAGCGGCCTTGGCAGTTTTTTTCTTGGCTTTCTACTGCCTTCACTCTCGGATCGCATGGGACGCAAACCTGTGTTGTTGATGATGGCAGCGATGTCCGCAGTGGTACCTCTCGCATTCCTGTTGCCGGTGTTGTATGTCTATCCGCTGATTCTCGCGGCCATCGTGTTTGTGGCGAATACCGGACAGGGCATCGGAAGTCTGATCCTGGTATTGGTTCCGACTGAGAGCGTACCTGCGCAATTCCGCGCCACGTCGATCGGGCTGGCAACATTAGTCGGAGAAGTCATGGGTGCGACGGTGGCTCCGATCCTCTCCGGCGCGCTGGCGGAAAAATACGGGCTGGCATTAACCATGTGGCTGGCGGCTGTGGGAAGTACCGTCGTTTTTGTGACAGCCCTGTTTCTTCGGGAAACGGCAGGCCCGCGATTTGGGGTTCCGGTTATTCAACCAGTCGGCGAGGCGGACTCGAAGTAGGCAACCAAATCGCGATTGGCTGCCTGCTCTCGCGCACATCTTCCTTATTTCTTCCGGGCGTCGCTCGTATCTCCGCCCCTGCGGAACGCTGACTCCATTCGAGCAGTTTAAGATGCTGCCCGCGTAACTTGAGTCATCTTTTGCTGGTTACAAGGGGTGGCGCGCATTACCAAGAGGCCATTGTTGAGGCTGGATTAACCGTGGCAATCTGACTCCGACAAGAAACGAGTATCTGGGTGCCAGACAGTGGACAGCAGCCTCCTGACGTGCACGCTGCGCGCTCTGATCGGAACCGGAACTTAGGGTTGTGGCCTACCACAGGAGAGATCATGAAGAAAACAGCAATGTTCGTAATGTTGGTGGCGATCGTCCTCGCAACGGCTTCTACAAGTTTTGCGGCAACATCCGTCGCCAGCCTGAAGGGCGTGTATAACTTCCAGTTAGGGGGCTTCGCCAACGAGAACGGATACTACTCAGGCAGCACTTGGGTCCAAGTCAACGGGGCCTGCCCGAAGGGCGAAAACTGCTTCGTTCAGGCGTTCCCTCGGCTCACATACGGCACCATCTCCTTTGATGGGGCGGGGCACGCGACGTTCACCTCTATCGCCTCGGTGAACGGGGGCAGCGGCGGGCCCACGAAGGGCACGGTTTGGGCTTACTCCGTCTCCGGCTTCAACGGGGCATTGGGCAGCGCGACCAACGGCGCCTATCTGACTCTAGGCAGCTTTAACGCGGCTGGCGTCGCGACGGTCGTGACGATCCGCACGGCGGACACCAACCCGGAAACAGGCGTGGCGACCCTCCAATAATGTTGTGACAGCAAAGGGCGGGGCTGCGGCCCCGCCTTTGCGTTTTGCCGGCGAACATCGGCGCAGCCGCTTTCTTGCTAAGCAATCTCTCTATGAATCGGGCGCCGGACGACCCGGCGCACAGAATTCAGGAAGGCGAGTGTGGCTCCTGAGTCTTCGTGTTTGCGCCATGCCATGTAGACCTCGATCTTGGCCTCGCTCTCATTCAGCCGCACCGAAGCCAATTCGATGCCGTCTACAGACCGAGTCACGATGGCGCCGGCGCCGATGAAAATCGCCTTGCCGGAGGCCACCATGATCGCACCCGCTTCTTCATGAGCCTCGACGTGGGTGACGGCAAAATGCGGGGTAAGACCTTGCCGGCTGTATAGGCCCAGAACCTTGTCGTAGAGGCCGCTGGAGAAGCTTCGATCAAAGATGATCAAAGGCTCATCCGAGACATCTTTTAGTCTTAGGAACTTCCGTTTCGCCAGGCGATGCGTCTTGGGAAGGATGACGACAAATTCCTCCTCAAACAGCAATTCGCAGTCGAGATTGACGTGATCAACGGGTGGACGCAGGAAGCCGACGTCAATCTCACCCTTGTGGAGAGCCTCATTTTGAACGGTGGAAAAAATATCCTTGCACTCGATATTCGTTGCAGGAAACTGCCTGCAATGTTCGGCGACTACCCTGCCCACAAGTCCCCCCAGCCCGGAGGCAATTCCGATGCGGACCACTCCGGACTCGCCTTTTTGCGCATGGCGGGCGGCTTCGGTCGCGTGTCCCGCCTGGACGACGAGCTTTCTTGCCTCGTCGAGAAAGACCTGGCCTGCCTTGGTCAACTCCACACGCCGCTTGTTGCGCACGAACAGAGCGACGCCCAGGTCTTCCTCCAACTGCTTGATCTGGCGGCTGAGCGGAGGCTGCGCGATGTGCAGTTGGGCTGCAGCCTTACTGAAGTTGAGGTGTTCTGCGACTGCAAGGAAATAGCGGACGTGTCGCAGTTCCATGGCCGCGTATTCTATACCCGTCAAGTATCACTCTTAAACCTTTTTCATTTGAGGGTTAAGAGTTTCCCGTGCAGGATTTCAGAGGAGATCCCTCCGGATGCATGCCCCAAGGCTTTCGGCCGGCCGAAGCCGCACCCTTTCAAAGCTTTCAAGAGACGCCGCTCTAGTTGTCAGTTTGTCGTCCCTGCAGTTCGCGCAGCTTGAAGCGCTGCAGTTTTCCCGTGGCAGTCTTGGGCAGTTCGGACAGGAACTCAATCCAGCGCGGGCGTTTATACCCGCCGATTCTCTTCGCCACCCACTCTTGGAGATCACGCGCCAATTGGTCGCTGGGGGAAAAATCAGGGTTGACCACCACGTAGGCGGCGGGCTTGGGAAGCTGGCTCTCATCGTCGCGAGCAATAACTGCAGCTTCCTGCACCGCGGGATGCGCGATCAACGCGCTTTCGACTTCCGCTGGACTCAGCCAGCGGCCGTTGACCTTAAACAGGTCATCGGCGCGTCCGGCATACCAGAAGTAGCCGTCCGCATCCTGGTAGTACTTGTCTCCAGTGCGGACCCAGCCATCGGCAAGCGTTTGTTTGGTCTTCTCCGGCTGGTTCCAGTAGCCGACAAAGGTAGATTCTCCCCGGACCAGAAGCGTGCCGATTTCCTGCGGAGTCACCGCCTGGCCGTTATCATCGACGATCTTGGCTTCGTACCCGGGAATAATCTTGCCGCTGGAACCGGGCCGGACTTCGCCGGGACGGTTGGAGATCACCATCTGAAGCATTTCAGTCGATCCCAGCGCGTCCAAAATTTCAACGCCAAAACGCTGTTTGAAGCGCTCAAAAAGTGGAGCTGGGAGAGGTTCGCCGGCTGATACGGCATGACGCACGCTGGAAAGATCAAAATCGGCTCCGTGCTCGCGCCGGTGGGCGAGCAAGGCTGCATAGTTGGTAGGCACGGAGAAGAGCAGGGTGGGCCGGTAACGTTCAATGTCCGCATAAATAGCATCTGGCGTTGGCCGGGCAGGAGAGAGAATCGTCGTCGCACCGCAGTGCAAGGGGAAGTAGCCGGCATTCCCCAAACCGTAGGCGAAAAACAGTTTGGCGACGCTGTAACAGCGGTCCTGTTCATTCATCCCTAGGATGCCTTTGGCATACAACTCCGAGCACACCACCATATCGCGGTGAAGGTGGATGCAACCTTTGGGCGAGCCCGTGCTTCCCGAAGAGTAGAGCCAGAAAGCAACATCGTCTTTGCCCGTCGGTTCCGCCTCGAGTTCTGGAGATGCCTCCTGCATCAAATCCTGCAGACAGGGAAGCTTACTGCTCGACTCCCCGACAACCACAAGCTGCGATAAATGCCTCAGCTTTTCCTTCGGAATCAGTTGCAATTGCGGCAACAGGGTTTCGTTCACCACCGCTACCCGGGCCCCGGTGTCATTGAGGAGGTATTCGTAGTCGGCCGGTTTCAAAAGCGGGTTGGCGGGGACGGGCACGGCACCGATTTTTATGGCGCCGAAGAAGCAGTACAAGAATTCGGGCGCGTCCAGCAGTAGAAGAAAAATCCGCTCTCCGGGACGCACGCCCAGCTGGCGGAGCCCATTGCCCGCGCGGTTAGTCCGCTCCAGTAACTGCTGGTAGCTGACCCGCTGGTCGCCACATTCAATCGCAGTCTTGCTGCCCCTTCCAAGGGAGACATTCCGATCCACGAAATGGGCGGCTACATTGAACGTTTGCGGCAGGGTGATCAAGCGCTTTGCGATCTCTCCGTTCCCGGCGCGAGATTTCAAGCACAGGTGCGCGTGTGACGGAGCGGGAGTATAGCATGGCAATTTTTCGTTACTTGGTGACTCATTTCCGCCAACGCACGCGGATTGCGCTGGCGGAGCCGACGCATACCGCCGTTACCACCATCCATTTTTTCCCTGAACCAGCCCTAGCCAGCAAACAGACATTACGGCTTCTTCCAGTTGCCGAGTTCCGGGACTCATTCCACGACACGCTGTGATTTTGCCGCCGATCTTTGGGGCAATACCTCTTCGGTATAACTATTGGACCAAACATGTATTGGACAGTTTTATAGTTTCAAACGATGCTCTCCGCAATTTGCACCGATGTGGGGAAGTGCCAGGGATAGTTCTGCTGCTGTACGAGACGTTTTGAACCGACGTTCAAACCGGAAGGGGAATAGCCATGAGACTGCGTTGCGCGCTGACTCTTTGTCTGACAGTGGTATTGGCTGTGTCTCTAGCCCCGCGAAGTTTTGCGCAGGCAACGGTGAGCTTCGCTCACCTTAACGGCACGGTGCAGGACACCAGCGCCAGGACCATTGCGGGTGCAGGCGTCAGTTTGCGCGACATGGCGACCAACCAAACTTACAACGCTACCTCGAATGGTTCGGGGTTTTATGTGTTGCCGAATCTGCCTCCCGGGCGCTATGAGCTGACGGTGCAGAATGCCGGCTTTGCCAAATATGTGCAGACCGGCATCTCGCTGACCGTCGGTCAGACGGCGACGATCGATGTAATGTTGAAAGTCGCGGCCACCGCGGAAACCATCACGGTTACCAGTGAGGCTCCCCCGGTTGAGCCCACCCGCACGGAAATCAGTCAGGTCATCGATACGGTTCAGATCCAGGAACTCCCCACCAACGGCCGCCAGTTTGTCGACTTTGCCTTGTTGACTCCGGGCGTCGCCACCGGACGAACCAGCCTGCAATCCACGTTCACAGAGCCGGATGTCACTCGCATTTCGTTTGGTGGCATGCGCGATCTGAGCAATGCCGTGACCGTCGATGGCGCAGACTACATCGACGAGGGAACCGGATCGCAGCGAGCAACTCCCTCTCAGGAAGCGGTGAGCGAGTTTCGCGTGGTCAATAACAGCTTCGGGTCAGAATACGGCCGCGCGCTCGGTGGCATCGTCAACGTGGTCACCAAGTCGGGGACCAATGACATGCATGGTTCGGTGTACGGGTATCTAAACAATAAAGCCGCCGACTCCCGCTCACTCTTACAAACCTCCGCATTCGATCAGTATCGCCGCGGGCAATTCGGAGCCACTCTGGGCGGGCCCATTGTCAAAGACAGGACGTTTTTCTTCGCCAACTATGAGGGCCAGCGGCTCGGAGAGTCGCCCACGTATCCGGCTACGCTGCTGGGCAACCTCACCACCGTCGACGCCGCCAAAATCGCCCTCGGACTTCCTGCGGAGAACATCGGCACCCTGAAGACTCTCAACAACGACAAGGGTTTCCTGAGAGTCGACCACCAGTTTAACGACAACAACCGTCTCACTGTTCATTACGATATCACCGACACTCGCGACTTGAACGTGCTCGTGGGCGACACTCTGGACGGAGGTGGCATCGGAGCGCCGAGTGACGGGCACAATACCTTCCTGCGCGATCAGTCTCTGGTCGGCACATTGAACTCAACGCTGAAGACTGATCTGGTGAATACGTTCCTGATGCAGTATGCGCGGCGCACTTATAACTTTCCCGCCTCCACGGGTCAACCCAACCTGGACGTGCCCAACACGCTTTCCTTTGGGCATAATTTTGGGGCATTCGATGCGCTCAACGAGAGCCGCGTACAGGCTTCTGACAGCCTAGCGTGGGTCAAGGGAAACCACTACTGGCGGTTCGGAGCCGACACCAATTACATTCGAAATTTTGTGATCTGGCCCGGGTTTACGCCCATGCGCATTATTCTGCCGAACATTAACTGCATGGTGGATTTTGCCAACTTCGTGAACCCCACGGCTGGCGTAGCCTCGGTTCCGGCTGACGGACCATGCCCCACTGCAGAGATCACGCCGCAGACGAATTTCGGGTTCCCCACCAGCCCATTCGGTCCCAACCCGTTCGATCCCCTCAATGGGGTGCCGATTGTCTTCTGGGGCGCTCCCGTGGGATCGGGGGCCATCGCTCCCGGCAGCCTGCCGCCGACGATCCCAACCACCTGGGCAAACGCTTATGTGGATCCCCAGGATTTCTATGTCAGACTGAACCACAGCTACTTTGGCTTTTTCGCGCAAGATCAGTGGCGGCTGACCCCCAAGCTGACCCTCAACTACGGATTGCGGTGGGACTTCGAAACCGGGTTGTCACAGATCATTAAGCCGGATTACCGTGGGTTTCAGCCTAGGATCGGGTTTGCCTACTCTCCGACCAAACACACCGTCATTCGCACCGGATTCGGGATCTTCGATGATCATTACAATATGACGTTTCTCTTTGTAACCGATCCGCAGCGGGAAGTCGTGATTCCTGGAGTCGCGCAGCCCTTCGTGCGCCAAGGGAACTCGACAGCCACGTGGGTCTTGAATCAGCTCAGCTTTGACGCTCCTAACCCCGGACACTTGGTCAACGGAGTGCCCACGCCGCTTCCCTACCCGGATGGCTCGACTGTACCAACGCCATCGCAGGCCGCGAAGACATTAGTTCTTACGGGTCAGACCCCGCCCAACTTCAATACCGGACCTGAGGGCACGTTTGTAACGAACAGCGGCGGAGGCATCGATCCCAACAGTCGCTATGCCTACTCCGAACAGGCCAGCCTGCAGGTTGACCAGGAGATTGGCAAAGGGCTGGTGGTCAGCGTCGGTTATCTTTTCCTGCGCGCGCGCAAGCAGTTTCGACCAGAAAACTTGAACATCTGCCCATCTGCCGGGCTCACCAACAGCGCCACCAGTTGCCCTCCCGCCTCGGCGATTCCTGGTCCGCCGATCACACCTACGGGGCCATTTCCGAACAACAAACTGCCGGATGGAAGAGATGCGTTCAGCGGAGTGCTTTACAACAATGCCGGCTTGATGTACTACGTGGACGCTACCGGCAATGCTGCTTATAACGGTGGCACGCTTTCGGTGTCCGACAAGCTTAATCAGTATTTTCGCTTCAACGTGAACTACACCCTGTCCCATGCCACCGATGATGGAACGTTCCTGACTTTCGTCAGCACTCCCGAGGACTTGTACGAGCGCAAGCTGGAGCGGGCGGATTCGGTGCAGGATGTCCGCCACCGTTTTGTCGGGAATTTCACCGCAGACACTCCGAATGAGGGCTGGTACCGGAACTTCGAGTTCAGCAGCATCTTTACGCTGCAATCTCCGCGCCCATTCACCATTTTTGTAGGCAATGATATCAACGGGGATACTAACCCGGTGACCGACAGGGTGGGATGGTCGCCGCGCAACTCCTACCGGGGCGATCATTTCTATGACGTTGATCTGCGCCTCTCGCGCTTCTTCAAGTTCGGCGAGGGCAAACAGCTGACTTTGGCCATGGATGCGTTCGATGTATTCAATCGGCAGAACATCAACGAAGTAACCTCGGTCTACGGGGGCGGCACTCCTGATTTTTGCGGAG
>Ga0187816_10000371_pt1 | contig 13314 bp, 16 predicted proteins | sample NC_wetland_sal_i_16_FD_132960 | JGI IMG/M metagenome (GOLD analysis project Ga0187816, IMG submission 132960) | Wetland sediment microbial communities from Neuse River Estuary, North Carolina, USA - SO4_1 | ecosystem: Environmental > Aquatic > Freshwater > Wetlands > Sediment | place: USA... | reverse complement strand
CAGCGCTTCTTTGACTCGCGGCAGTTTGAAGACCTGGAAATCCCGGCTGCCATTGTGGCCACCGATCTGGGCACAGGCGATCCCGTGGTCTTCAAACAAGGCAGTCTTGCGGACGCCATCCGCGCCAGTTGCGCCTTCCCCGGGTTATTCGAGCCTGTCCAGATCGGCACTCGTTACCTGGCGGATGGCGGCCTGGTTGCTCCCGTGCCGACCCGCGCGGCTCGTGAGCTCGGCGCCGAAATCGTCGTGGGAATTTCCGTGGGGCTGCATGATGGCCAGCGCGGCGCTCCAACGAATATTTTCCAAGTGGTTAGCCGCGCTGTAAGCGCCGCCCAGAAGCATCAACTCGAGAGCTGGGAACGCCACGCCAACCTTGTCCTTCGTCCCGCCATGCAATCGCTTGCCTGGGATGATTTCGAACGCATTGACGAAGCCATCGATGCCGGTGCTGTGGCCGCTCGCAGCGCGATGCCGTCCGTCAAGAAGCTTCTGGCCTCCTTGAACGGGGAGCCTTTCCAGCCGGGCCGCCAGGGCGAATTCCTTTTCGCAGAGGCTCTTCGATGATGTACCCCGGGTGGTGGGTTTCACTTGTTTCCAGCACCGTCGCTCTGTGGCAGGAAAGTGGGGAGAATCCCACCATATTCTGTTACCTTATTGGCTGGGGCACTTTTGCGAGTTTCCGTTCCCGCACGCTTGCCCCAATCCCCATTTTTGTGAGGCATGAAGCCGCTTGCTCGAAACCATCCTGCACTTTCTCCGCTCGCTCTACAGCCCCGACGGACTCAGAGAATTAGTCCGCTGGGGAGGGCCTCCTCTCGTTTGCATCATCATCTTCGTGGAGACGGGGCTTTTCGTTGGCTTCTTTCTTCCCGGCGATTCCCTTCTGGTCACCGCCGGCATCTTCGCTGGCCAGAATGTGCTCCCCCTTCGCTGGCTGCTTCTTCCCGGCATTCTCTGCGCTATTGCCGGTGACCAACTTGGCTATTGGATTGGCCGTTCGGCAGGGCCAGCTTTGTATCGCCGCGAAGACTCTTTATTCTTCCGTCGCAGCCACTTGCAGCGAGCCCATGAGTTTTATGAGAAATATGGTGGCCGCGCCGTGATTCTGGCGCGCTTCGTTCCGATTGTCCGCACGTTCTGTCCCCCTGTAGCTGGCGCCGCGCGAATGCGTTATTCTACCTACCTCCTCTACGACATCTTCGGCGGAACTGTGTGGATCAGCAGCATGCTTCTCGGCGGCTACATGGCCGGTTCGCGGATACCTAACATCGGAAGGTACCTTCACTACATAATTGCGACGATCATCTTCCTGTCGATCTTGCCACCGATTATTGGGATCCTGCGCTCACGGCGGAAGGGAAACCACGTAGAGCGTCCGGCAGGCAGCGCCCCGGTCCCAGAGGCGGAGAGTAAGTGACCCGTGCCCCCCGGTATTCGCGCCATCATCTTTGATATTGGCCGCGTGCTCGTCCGCGTGGATATTCGCAAGGCCCAATTGGGTCTCGCCAATGGTCTGCCTCTTACCCCCGAAGAACTATGGTCCGCTATTGAAAAAGATCCCCGTTGGGATGACTGGCAGGAGGGCCGAATGTCTGCCCGCGATTGGCATCTTAACCTTTGCCATCGGCTTGGCCTTTCTCTCGATTTCGACCAATTCACCAAAGTGTGGAATTCCGCCCTGGATCCCGACCCTATTCATCCTGACAGTTTGTTCAAGCACCTGTCCAAGTCCTACCGGCTGGGACTGCTCTCCAATACGGACCCTGTCCATGTCGCCTATCTTGAATCCACGTACAGTTTCTTCGGCTATTTCCCCAAGCCGGTGCGCATCTATTCCTGCGCCATGGGCGCCAGCAAGCCAGACCCGCTCATTTATCGCAATGCCCTACGTGCCTGTAAGGTCCCCGCGGAACAAGCCGTGTACATTGACGACATCGCTGCCAACGTGGACGCTGCGCGTGCTTTGGGCTGTCTGGGCATTCACTACGCTTCCCCGGAGCAACTCCGACACGAAATGACCACTCTTGGGATAAAACTGGAATAGTTTTGCACTGCGTAGGAATTCGTCGCCAGCGTTCATTTGTGAGTAAAGATTGCCGGAACTAGTACTGCTCAGACTTTCCACAGATCTCTTCAAGTGTCCATTCTACAGAGACTTACAGCTTTAATTTTTCTCTGACTCCGCGGCACCGCACGTGCACTTCTTCTTACTGACTATCGCGTTGGACAGCCAATTCGCGCTGTCCTAATCTTTACGATTTGTACCCCTTAGTAGGGGTGAGGAGAATAGCTTTAACATGTCTGAAGAATACTCAGTCCAAGAAACAAAAGGCAGTCCATCGTGGCAATTGCCGGCAATCGTCATTCTTGCGTTGCTCGCTCTCGGCGCACTCGGATTCGCCTGGAGCAACTCTGAAAAACTCGATTCCACCAAGCAGGCAGTCGCTGAGCAAGTCAAGTCTTTGCAGCAGTCTGTTCAGCAGGATATGACTGGCCTGAAAGATCGTTTGGCTGCCGCTGAGAAAGCCAATACCGATCTACAGGGCGACCTAAAGGTCGTGACCGGCAAACTGAAGATTACCCAGGGCCAACTCAAGAAGGCTCGCGAAGAAGCCGAGGCGCAGAACACGCAGACCACCGAGATGGTAAAGACTCTCGACACTTCCGTTCACACCGAATTGGCCACCAAGGCCACCACGGATGACGTGAAGACGGTCGACACCAAGGTAACCAAGGTGGGGACCGACCTCGAGAAGACCAACAGCGACCTCAACATGGCCCGCAGCGAACTTGGCACCCTCATCGCCCGCAACCACGATGAAATTGATGTGCTCCGCCGCCAAGGCGAGCGCGACTACACCGAGTTCACCATCACCGGCAAGAACCAGCCTCAGAAAGTTGGCAACGTGACCGTCGTACTCAAGGGCGTCAACGAGAAAAAGAACCGTTCCAACATCACCTATACGGTCGAGGACAAGAGCTATGAGGCCAAAAACGCCAACATTAACTCGCCCCTGTTTTTCTATCTCTCCGGGACGCATCAGCCTGAAGAGCTCGTGATCAACAAGGTCGGCAAGAACACCATCAGCGGTTACCTGAGCGTTCCCAAAGCGAATTCTCAGCCTTCTTCGACTGCTGCAGCAACGAAGTCTGGCCGCTAATTCACTTCACTCGTTCCAAAGGCACGGCGGAAGGTCCATTCCTTCCGCCGTTTCTTTTTTTTCTGCAGTCCAATTTTCGATACAATTCCTCTTCCAGCCCGGGGGCCACTTTTGCGCTCTTCCACCACCGTCGTCTTTTGCGCTATCGATGACCTCATTCCCGTTTCTGGCCGGCCCCTGGCAGGCTTTCCTGAGTTCCTGGACTCTCTCTCCGAAGCCGGGATCCCGTGCGTGTGGCTCACTTCCAGGAACCGCCATCAACTCGATTCCACAATCCGCAAGCTCGGCCACACTGCGCCTTTCATCGCGGAAGGTGGATCCGGCGTGTACCTGGCCGAGGACTATTTCCATGTGAAGCCCGCCCGCACGATTCGACTGGGGAGGTTCACCTGTATTCCGGTGGCCACGCCCCAGCCGGCAGCTGCAGAAGCGCTTGCCCTCATTGCCGAACAGACGGAGATCACTGTTGTCCCGCTGCGCTCTCTCTCATCACGAGAACTCGTTCAAAACACAGGCCTCTCCGGACGTGACGCCGAGTCCATCCGCCAGCGCGACTTCGATGAGCTCTTTTTCTTTGCGGGAGCTTCGGATGCAGACATCGCGCGATTTCAGCGCAAGGCTGCCCATCTGAAATTTTCGGTTCGGCCAAGTGGCTCCTTCTGGTCCTTGGCGGTCAACCCCAACCTGGCCACATGCGTGCGCGAGTTGTGCAAACTCTTTGACCGCGCCCTTCGCGCACATGCCGTTTCCATTGCGCTCGCGACTTCTTCGGACACTGGGGACCTCTTTCCTGCCTGTGATCGCGCGATTCTTCTTACGGATCGCACCATCGTCGAAGCTCCTTCGGTGCATGGCCGTCCCGCCACCAAATCTTTACCTCTATTTGATCCCGAAACGTGGGCACTGGCCCTCGAAGCGATCCAGAGCAGACGGTTTTAGCCACTGGAAAGGATGTTTCCAAACTGTGCTTTATTTTGCCCACAGTGCGACCGGGAGAAAGTTTCCCGAAATGAAAAATCGACAAAAAGCCGCTAAAAGCGGCCCGTACTAATGGTTCTATAACTGTGGCGGATTTTTGGTCACTGGATTGCACCTATTCTGGCGGATTACTAATTCATCCTAGACAGTTTGGGATCGGCCAGTACGCGATTTCCAACTGCAGGAGTTGCGGACCCATGGATCTAATTCGCCGTTTATTTCACGTACCTGCCACGGAAACTCAGACCGGCAATGTTCTGGCTCTTTGCATTTTCGCCATGAGCGTTATGTCCATTGTGCTTGTCTGGCAAGCTCAGATCATTGCCAAGCAAAATGCCGTCATCCGCATGTTGGAGACACGGTTCGGGAGCTAACACGTTCGTTGTCCTTTTCGCTACAGCGTTTTTTGCTTCTACTTTCTTTCTCCTTCCTTCTTCGTTGCACTGTGTTTCAATTCTGTCTGCGGGGGAATTTCTTCCAGGGAGAATATTGCCAGTGACTCGTTTGCTCGCTGTTTTCGTTCTCGGATTTTCGCTTTCGCTCGCTTCAGCCGCTCAGAACACCTCTGCACCGACTTCCGCGCCTCACTCGAGGAGCACGCATCATCGCTCCCACCACACCTCTCACCACCCTGGTAACAAGCACCAAGGGAAGCATCACCACTCTTCCCACACCACCCATTCGCAGTGAGGACGGCCATCGGCTGGCTTAGTTGTTAAATCTGGACAGATTCAGCCGACTGGCGTATGAACATTTTCTAAATGCAAAAGGGGCCCCGGTAAAATCCTCGGGACCCCTTTTTGTTTGTAGCTTCGTCGCGTGATGAGCAGTTCTAACTGCTCCCTGTTCAGCCGCGACTCGCACCGCAAAAGCGGTGTGCTAGCTTTGTTGTGCATCTAAGCCCGGTGGAGTCATCCATGTTCCTCCGGAGCTCTCGGAGCTCACACCCACCTTCTACGCCTTGGTGTTGCGGCCTGCAAGGGGTATTTTCACAAATCAATAGGGCACCCCTATCCCTCATCTGCTCAGTGGATTGAACTGTGAATTTTGGACTTACTTGATGAACAGGGTTTCCCGCAACTGGTCGCGGCCAACGTAGGACTTCATGGTGCGGAATCTTCCAAACAATTCCTGGATTTCCCGATTCTGGTACAGCTTCTGAGCCGGCACAATTGCCTTTGTCCCCAGGACCTGCACCGTATGCGTATCCATCACCCGGTATCGCTGAAATCCTTCCGGCTTCTTGCTGTGAAACACGGCCAGCACAACCCCGCCCGGCCGCAGTATCTCCGTTAGATGCGCAACCATGTGTTTTGCCAGCGTTGGTTCCAGGTAATCCAGCAGATCCCACAGCAACAAGGCATCGAAGGACGACGGCGCGTACTCAAGATTTTCGCTCAGAAACTTTTTCGCAAGCGCTTCCGGCGTTCGTTGTGCGTAATCTTCGGCGGTCAAACCTTCCTTGCCACGTGCCGCTTCTTTGGCTTGGAATTCCGCCCAACTGCGCAAAAGGTCCTCCGCAGTCACCCGAAAGCCACGCTCGATAAAAAAGCTCAGGGTCGTTTGCCACGCGGGGCCCAAATCCAGCAAGGTCCCGCGGCCGAGACCCTCCAGGTTCCACAAGAATTCCTTTAGACCATTCGATATCCGCGTAGTCTCTTGCATTTCAGGTTCGCGGTGCGGTCCTGCGGCAACTGCGCCGATGTGCCCGTGGTTTCCGTTTCTTCCATGTGGCAAGGACCTTGTGCTTTCCCGTGGGGCGTGTGCGCCGATCGCCATCCCAAGCTTGTTCAAGAATCCCATGGTCTAATCCGCCCCGGCGGTGGCAGTGCCCGACGCCGTCTTCGTGTCATTCATGGCTGCTTCCTTCATCTTGCTGGCCTCAGCCTTCTTACCGTGTGCCGATCCATCGCCAGCCGTCACAGTACTCGGCACCTTTCCCGCTTCCACCTTGCCGCGCAGCTCGGCGCCGTCTTCAATTGAAATCCTTTCGCACTTAAGATCGCCCTGCACGCGAGCCGAATGCCAGATCTGAATTCGCTCCGTCGCGGTGAATCTCCCTTCCGCGCGTCCGCGCACGACAATTTCTCTCGCGGCAATCTCCGCTTTCACTGTGGCGTTCGGCCCCACGGTCACGGTTGAATTCGTCAGCGTGATTTTCCCGTCGACCTGCCCGTCCACAAACAAATCTTCTGTGCCTGTCACTTCCCCTTTGATCTTGATCCCTTGGCTCACACACGCCGGGACCTTCGTCGACGCCGGTGGCGAAGTGATTGAACCGGTTCCTGCCTTTCCTGGAGTAGTAGCAGTACCGGCGGAAACTTCTGGAGACGCCTGCAGATTCCCATCTTCCTTACGCCACACGGGGACACCTCGGGTGATTTAATTGACCTTCGAAGTCGCAGTTCTTAGGCTGGCTTAGCGGCGCGACTCAGAATCCTAATGATATTACAGCACTTAGGGGGTGTAAAGCGCAAGCAGAATTTTTTCCACAGGGGATGTGACGTTTAAGCCCACATCCTTCCCACTTTGGCACTCTTCCGCTCCACAGCGCTCTATCCCCCTGCAAATCTCTATTCTTTCCCGCGTAGCTCCCAGATCGCGTAGCTCATGCCCGCTAATTCTCGCGCGAACAGCTTGATTGACTTTCTCTTTTCCCACCATCGTTCCGGGTCAAAATCTCCGTCCCTCGCGCTCGCCACACTCACAGCAATTCCTGCGGGAAACTCTCTTCGGAAGATGTAACGCGTTCGGCGCGTGTGATAGTTCGAAGTCACAATCACCAAACTTTTCCAGTGGTACTCCGCTGCCAGCTTTTCTACTCCCTCCGCTTCTTCCCTTGTGCTGTCGGCATCATGGGTGAAACGCACGATCTTGTCCTTCGGTACTCCTCGCTCGATCAGATCGTGCTCCATCAGCTCGCTGATGCCTGCATTCGGCCGCAGCCTCCTGCCACTGGCAACCACTTCCGGCGCCACACCTTGGCGAAAGAGTTCCGCCGCGTGAGTCGCCCGGTCAGCATAGAAATTGTCGTCGCCCAGGACTACGATGGCATCCGCGTGCGCTGCCGGTTCGTCCACGACCCAGGATTCCGCCACAAAACGCATGATCGGATATCGCGCGAAATACACCAGTGCGCACAAGGCCACAACAAAGAGCAGAGCCACGAGTTTTGCCACGGCTCCCCCGTGCTCGTACCTCCGCTTCGGTCTCTTGTTCATGTATTCGGATCGATGGCTCGAAGTTGTTCCGCGGCCTGTTCCGGCAAAACGGCAGTAAAGTACACCTCTTTGATGCTGTAGGACTTACTCCGCTTCTCAACGATGGGCATGATTTCGATGTGCCAGTGGTAATCGTCCGCCAGAGTCTTCCAGTAGCCCGCCAATTCGCCTTTCTTGTTCCGCGTGTTTGGCGCGGTATGCACCACCAAGTGAAACGCCGGCGCGATTTTTTCCAATCTCCGGAGTACCCTCCCGAGTAACGCGGCCAGTTGCCGGCGGTTCGACCCTGGACGTGCTTGCTCAAACAGGTGATTGTGACGCCGGTGCATCACCCAGACTTCAAACGGCACCCGCGAGGCATACGGACACAGCGCGTAATAATCGCCTTGCACGTCCACAATCCGCTTCCCCTGCTTTTCCTCTTGCCTGACGATGTCGCAGAACACGCAGCGTTCTCGGTCCTTATACCACTCATGGGCGGAGCTCAACTCGTACTTGATCCGCCGGGGCACGAAGATCGTGGCCGTCACTTCCGAATGGGCATGGGTCCACTCTTCACCTGCCATCGCACCCTGATTCTTGAACACGCTCACATACTTGAATCGTGCGTCCTTCTTCAAATCCGCGATCCGTGATCCCCACACCCAAACCACGCGATCGATTTCATCGTCACTCAATTGCGACAGGCGCTTATCGTGCTGCCTGGTCTCAACGACCACCTCGTGGGCTCCCAACGGACCCATTTTGTCGTAAATTCCCTCGGCCACGCGCGCCGGATCATTTTCCACTCGGTACAACGGGTTGGGGTGCGGGATCACCCGCACTTGCCAAGTCCCTTCCGGCGGCCATGTAAGGATGCTCTTCGTTTCTTCCACGACACCCGGATCAAACGGGCACGGCAGTTCGCTCTCCTCGCTGCGCTCGCGTTGCCCGCTTACAACCCAACTTTGTGAAACTGGATCTCTTCGGATTTCCATGAATTCTTTATCGCGTATAACGCGTGGGTGTGGGCCCCTCTTCCAGCCGGTGGCGGTCCCAAATTGCGCCTTCCCGACTGTAGTACGCCATCTCAAAATCTTGCGTCAACTCCAGCGCATCGGTCGGGCATGCATCTTCACACAACCCGCAGAACATGCACCGCGAAGTGTCATAGGTGAACGTCGTCAGGACCTTTCGCCGCGTCGTATCGTCTCGTTCCCAGCCGACCACAATGAGGTTCTCTGGGCACGCCAGGGCACACAGGTTGCACCCAATGCATAAGGTCTCTCCCGACTCCGGATTCTTATTCAGTCGGGGCGCCCCACGAAACCGCTCCGCGACCATGGGCCGCTCCAACGGATACTGCTCCGTGTAGATATTGCTGGGAAATTGCGTCCGAAAAGTGACGTTCATTCCCTTCAGAAAATCTGCCTGAAATATCCGGGACACAAGTTCTTTCATGTTCTCAGTCTGTTTCCCTCCATGCTCTCTTGTCAAGGACCCTTACCACGGGCGTTCCACTGCGATTTCGCATCTCTCTGCATACCTTGGGCTTCCCTGCCCCAGCGGCAAACTCGTCCAGTGCGTGTTATTCTCATTTTCTCCCATGCCAGACGACCTGCATTTCATGCAACTCGCTCTTGCTGAGGCGCGCGCTTCCGCAGATGCGGGCGAAGTTCCGATCGGCGCGCTTCTGGTTCAGGACGGATCGGTGCTCGCTCGCTCTGGGAACCGTACGATCCGCGACAATGATCCCACGGCCCACGCCGAAATCGTTGTTATTCGCGAAGGCGCTCGGCTTCTAGGCAACTACCGTCTCGGCGGCACCACTCTCTACGTCACTCTCGAGCCCTGCGCCATGTGTGCTGGGGCCATCGTCCAAGCACGCATCTCCCGCCTCGTTTACGGCGCCGACGATCCAAAAGGGGGCGCCTTCCGCTCTTGCTTCGAAATCCTCACCCATCCCAAACTCAATCACCAGGTGGATGTGACCTCCGGTGTCCTTTCCCAGGACTCCTCTTCCCTTCTCCAAGCTTTCTTTTCCTCCCGCCGCTAATTTGGGCCGTGAAGTTCTGGTTCCAATCCCCCAGGTTGTTGGTGCTTCTGTGGCAAAGCTTCCCTGTTCGCGCCATAGCCTTAGCGAACAGAGGTCTGCTAAAATGCAGTTTGCGACCACTGCGGAGAGGTGACTGAGTGGTTGAAAGTACTCGCCTCGAAAGCGAGCGTACGGGGAACCGTACCGTGGGTTCGAATCCCACCCTCTCCGCCATTCATTTTTTTGATCTCGACATTTTGTTCCCGCAATTGCGCATCTGCTGTAATCCCTTTTATTCACACGATTCAGCGGAGGGTGTTGCCTATCCAGTCGTATCCCCTCACAATAAAGACTCCTGTTCCCCCGCCCACGAGGGACTATGCTCTTTCGCACGATCGATCAGGTTCGCCGCTTCTCTAAAATCCTTGGGGGCTTCACGCTTCTCCTTATCGGCGCCGTCATGCTTTTTACCCCGGGTCCGGGATGGCTCGTAATCTTTCTCGGCCTCACCTTATTGGCCGCGGAATTTGCCTGGGCCCGCTGGCTGATGGAACGGATAAAGCATCAAGGTAATCGCCTGAAAGATTCCGTCATGAAATTTGGCAAAACCGATTCGGCCTGAGGAAATCTCTTCATGCTTAACGAGTGGCACGGCAAGTGGGCGTTGGTTACGGGCGCCAGCGCGGGCATCGGCGTGGCATTGGCCACGCAACTCGCCGCCGGTGGCACACACCTTGTTCTGACCGCGCGGCGTCGCGATCGTCTAGAAGAGCTTTCCCGCAAACTGAGAGAAGCGCATGGCATCCAGACGGAGACTTTCATCGCCGATCTCGCCCAGCCGGATGCGCCTGAAAAAATCTACGATTTCACAAGGCAAAAGGGGCTCGCCATCGATCTCCTGATCAACAACGCGGGCTTCGGCCAATATGGCGAGCTCACGCAAGTGGAACCCCAGAGGCTCCTGGCCATGGTCCAGGTCAACTGCACCGCGGTCGTGCATCTGACGCGTCTTTATCTCCCCGATATGATCGCTCGCCGGCATGGTGACGTCCTCATCCTGGCTTCTACGGCCTCGTTTCAAGCCGTGCCTTATATCAGCACCTATGCGGCGACAAAAGCTTTTGACCTCATCTTCGCCGAAGGGCTAGCCGAGGAGATGAAACCCCATGGCATCCGTGTTTGCGCCTTATGTCCAGGTTCCACCGAATCCGAGTTTCACGTGATCGCCAGCCAGGAACAGTTCACCAGCAAGAACCAGGAAACCGCCGAGAAAGTGGCCCGAACCGGGCTGCAGGCGCTGGCTGCGGGCAAGAGTCACGTCATCTCCGGGCTAGGCAACTATCTGGGCGCGAACTTGCAGCGCATCGTTCCGCGACGAACTGTAACCCACATTGCCGCCAGCATGTTCCGCCCCGGCAAAAGGGGCTGAACCCGCCGCTGGCACAATATTTCCTGAAACCCCGGGCCCTCCTTTCGTGTTCTATTTATAGGGGGTTAGAAGCAGGCTAGGACCCGTGCTTTTCCGGGGAACTTTTTCCTATTCCCAGGGGAAATATTAAAGAAAGCAGGCGTCATACCAGGAGAGATGGACATCCAGTCACAGGAGAGGGATGGCGTGCTGCTGAAGCGCTCGGCAAAGGGTGACGAGAGCGCCTTCACCGAGCTGTACCGCCGCCACCAGGCACCACTATACCGGTTTGCTTTGCGCATGACCGGCAATTCCTGGGCTGCGGAAGAAATTGTTCAGGATGTCTTCATGACGCTGGTACGCGAGCCGAAAAAATACGACTCCGAGCGTGGCACCCTCGGCGCCTTTCTCTATGGAGTGGCTCGCAACCGCGTGATGAAACATCTGGAACGTGCTCCGCGGGATGTGTCGCTCGACGAAAGAGGCGACGCTGGTCAGGAAGCCCACGTGGAGCTCCAGGAGCAAATGACGCCGGCGCGCTGGGCCGAACTTCGGGAGCGCCGCGATCAGGTTCACGCCGCGGTCGTGGAGTTACCGCCGGAATTTCGCGAAGCCATTGTGCTGTGCGAACTGGAAGAGATGAGTTACGACGAGGCAGCTCGTATCTTGGATTGCCCAGTGGGGACCATTCGTTCCCGCTTGCACCGTGGCCGCGCTCTTTTGCTCGCGAAGCTGGAAATGCTTCGCGAGGTCCCGAAACGCGCCAAGGTGGGCCGTTGACGATTTTTGTGGGAGAACCTGGTATGACTTGTGAAGAATTCGCTACCGCGGGACTGGACCTCGGCGAAGCCGAGGAAGACGGACTGCTCCAGCGGGCCGCGCGCGAGCATCTGCGCGGATGTCCTCACTGCGCCGCGCTACATGAGAACTGGCTTGCTTTGCGTGAGGATCTACGCGCATTGGGAGCGGAAACCGCTGAAGCGGAAACACCTTCCCGCGTGGAAATGCGCCTGCGTCAGGAATTTCGAACCAGACACAAAACCGTCAAAAGGCAACGTGTCGCGGTCATCGGCGGTTGGTCTTTAGCGGCTGCTGCAGCGCTCTTTTGCGCTTTCACTTTTGTCAACTGGCGCATCCAGAAAGGCGGAAGTGGTGTCCAGCGGCGTGGCACGGCCGTGGAATCCGCCGCGTCGCAGGAGAGATCGAGTCAATTGTCGAAGGGCATTACGCCCGTAGGATCCGAACTTGGTGACGTTCTGGTGACTTCGAGCGCTTCCGGCGATTTTACGCTTCTACCGGGCAGCATGCCCCCGGCGCCCGAAGATGCCACTGTCGTTCGCGTCCAGATGCAACGCGCCGCGCTCGGTGCTCTTGGCTTGACCGTGAATGAAGAGCATGCCGGCGATTGGATTCAGGTGGACTTGCTGGTTGGGGATGATGGACTGCCGCAAGCCGTGCGCTTGCCCCAGGTCAGCACTCAATCAACCGATTGATTTCATGCGGCGCGACTGCCGCAGGGCGGGAATGAAGAGGAGAAGACGCGATGAAGGCTAAACGAATTTATTTGGTTATGAGCGGAGCGCTCCTTCTGGGCGTCCTCTCGCTAAGCGCACAAGAACCCCCACCGGGGCCGCCGCCTTCGCCAGATGCCTTGATGCCGGGCGGGCCCATGGGCCCGCGCATGGAAATTCTAGGTTTTGGCGAGCTGCAGCCGGGAAAAGTCGTCACCGGCGCACCCTATAGCGCAGTCGCCGTGACGGAAACAAAACAGACTCTGGCTGACGGGAATGTGATCGATCGAAAAGTCCAGTCCAACGTCTATCGCGACAGTCAAGGCCGCACGCGCCGCGAAACCACTTTTGCAGGTGTCGGTCCGCTCCCGGCGTCGGGCCAGTCTCGTTCCATTGTCATAGTTCATGACCCCGTGGCCTCAACCGCCTACGTCCTCCACGCTGACCTGAAGACCGCGGAGCAGATTCCGCTTCCTCCGGGAGGCCCAAAGAGCGCGGGCAATCTGCAGGGAAAGTTTGAAGCTCACTTCCAGCAGGAAATTGCGAATGGCACGCTCAAGCAAGAGGATCTGGGCGTGCAAACGATCAATGGGATTAGCGCGCAGGGTACCCGGTATACCCGTACCATCCCTGCGGGACAGATCGGCAATACCAATGCCATCACGATCGTCAATGAGCGGTGGTATTCCCCAGACTTGCAGCTTGTGGTGAAAAGCGTGCGGAGCGATCCGCGCCTCGGCCAGACCACGTATACCCTGACCAACCTCCAGCGCACGGAACCGGCCGCTTCTCTCTTCACCGTACCGTCTGACTACACCGTGAAACAGGCCAATGCACGTGGCCGCCGCAGGGGTGGCCCCGGCGGACCGCCGGTAAACGTTCCGGAAGGAGCTGCACCGCCTCCCGGCGAATAGCTTTTGCGTACAACGATCTTCTCTCCTGAAGACGGCGCGCCCTTTCTGCAGCAACCCCCATTTCTGCAGGGAGGGCGTTGTCGTCTCTGGACAAATCAGCGATCCTT
>Ga0187816_10000368_pt1 | contig 13335 bp, 25 predicted proteins | sample NC_wetland_sal_i_16_FD_132960 | JGI IMG/M metagenome (GOLD analysis project Ga0187816, IMG submission 132960) | Wetland sediment microbial communities from Neuse River Estuary, North Carolina, USA - SO4_1 | ecosystem: Environmental > Aquatic > Freshwater > Wetlands > Sediment | place: USA... | reverse complement strand
CGAGTCGAACACCGTCTTCGACACGCAGAAAAAGGGCTACATCACACCGAGAGACCTCGGCGCCGCGGTGAAAAAGAGCCTCGCGCGGAGCGACGTCGTGGCGGCAATCGCCGCGACCTACGCCTTGCGACCCTGGGAGTGGCAGAGGGACAGCGTCTACGGCGACGACTTCGGGCTCTTTGCGACGCTGCCGGGTTGGGCCCAGGTGGGAATCGGCGTGGGGGCGGCGGCGGGCGCGTTCGCGGCCGCGTGGTGGGGCGCCGACTATCTCGGCAAGCACCCGCGCGCCCTCGAGCGCTTGTCCCCCAAGAACTTGCTCGCCACGCTCGACCGAGGACTCTCGTCGGTAGGGCTCTGAGAAGGAGATCGGCACGATGGGCTTGAACCGCACCCGGGGCGATAACTACGCGTCGGTCCGCATCACCGCGTCGACCGTGCTCGACCCGCGAAACGACTGCTACGGCGTCAATGCCGCGCTCGGATCGCAGGTCACGCTGACGACGCCCGCGGCGTTCGGCCACCAGGTGGACGGGTCTATCTTCTGCTCCACCGACGACCGCTGGAAGATCTACGACCTGGGCCTGAACGCCGCCACGCAGCCCATCCTCGTCGCTGCCGGCGCGGGGATGAGCTTTCTCGGGGGCGCGACCACGATCGCCATCACGCTCTCGGGCGGCGGGGTGCAGCTGACGGTCTTGGACGACGGCGTCACAATCCAGGTTGACAACCTCGCGGGCGTGGCGAGCTCGGGCGGCGGGTCGGCCCTCAGTCAAGTGAACTGGTACTTCGATTTCGCGAACACGACGGGCCTCGCGAGCGACTTGAACTCGGGCGCCGATGCGACGCACCCCCTGCTCACCTACAACGGCGGCTTCATCGCGCGCGTGGGCAAGGACGGCGCGGGGCCATGGGCGGTCGCTCCGATCTTGCACTTCATGTCCTCGCAGCCGAACCCGAACGCCGACGGGATCAGCTTCATCCCGGAGATCCTACCCTTCGGGATCCCGGGAGGGTCGTTCGCGGCGATCATCCTCGGCACGCTGACGACGAAGGTGGCCGCGGGCAATCTCCTCTCCGTGGTCACGCCGAAGAACCGCAGCTCGCCCGCGAACGGCCAGCTCTTGACGCTCACCTTCCAGGGCGGCGGCACGGCGGCTGCGGCGCTCGACTTTCTGCAGAACACGACGGCGGGCAAGGTCAGCAATTCCTGGACGCGCACGAGCGTGGGCGCGAACGAGTTCACGGCGTTCCAGCCGGTGACGCCGCTCGTGGCCGGGACCTTCCCCACGGTCAACGAGTTCGATACCTGGGCCGCGGGCGACACGATCGCGATCATGAACCTGCCCAAGGTCTACGCGGACGCCATCGCGGGCCCCGTCATCTGCCAGAACGTCGAAATCGCGCAGGTCAACGCCGAAGGCTGTAACCTCAACGGCGGAACGTTTCAGGAATGCCGCGTGTCGGGCGCGGTCGACCACTCCCGCACGCGCATCGTCACCTTCCAGAACTGCACACTCGCGTTCCAGGGGGGCCGCTACGACGCCCCGAACGCTCTGATCGTGGCAGGCGGCACTTCGGGCACGAGCGGAAGCACGTTTCACCTCGGTCCGGGATCGACCCTCACACACGACGCGTACATCGGAACGACGGGCGGTGGAACGACTCAGGCGCACGAGATCACGATCGAAGCGGCGTACATCGACTCCGGAGGGCTCCTGCTCACCAACGGCGAATGTACCCTGCAGGTCGCCGATCCCCAGGTCGCGGGATCGCCCCTGCAGTGGGGTCCCGGCAACGTGGACGTGGGCGGTACGGCGGAGCTACTCATCAACGCCGGCAACGCCGTGGCGAGCATCCTGAATCAAGGTGGCGCCGCGGGATGTGTCACCTGCGCAGGGCAGTCGACGGGACTCTTTCTCGATTCGACCGTCTCACCGGCCGTGTGGAGCGAATCGCGCAACATCACCGCGACGCTCCTCGACACGGACGGGCACGCGGGCGGGGGTTTTCGCAACGGCGCGTCGGGGACGGTGGCTTGCCGCAGCAATCTCGGGGCCGGGGGTATTCGATCCGGTCAGATCTAACGATGAAAGACGCGGCCCTCTCGCTCGTCGTCTCTTCGCAAGGCCGCATCCTCTGCGTCTCGCGCCCCGACCCCCCGTTCGAGATGGCGATCCCGGGGGGCGAAGTGGAAGACGGCGAGACCCGGCAAGAGGCTGCGGCGCGCGAGCTCGCCGAGGAGACGGGTCTTCGGACCGTGGCGTCGCGAATCGTCTGGGTCGGGTCATCGCCCGTCGACGGGCGCATGGTCTTCGTCTACCGGGCGATCGCGACCGGAACACCGCGGGCCGTCGAGCCGGGAACACGCGTTGCGTGGCTCTCGCCAGGAGAGCTTGTGGGACAGGGAGCGAAGTTCGGGCTCTTCGCGAAGAGGATGTTCGAAAGCGTCAAGATCTAGATCTTCGCGCGCACGCGGGTGCGGCGATCTTCGTTACTTTGGCTCACCATTCAACGCTTGTGGCAGATAGGACATCTGCGCGTCGTACGCTCTGACCCGCTCATCGAGAACTTGAGCCGCTCCGCAGATTCGCGGACTGACGTTGCGCGCTTGAGCGACGACCGCTTGAGCGGCAAGCAATGCGGTTCGGAGCTCCGCCAGTTGACACCCTCGTACCACTTCGTCTTCGCGGTGCAGCGGTCCGGCGCACCCGCATCGTGAGCATTTCACCTGAGCTTCCTGAGCTGCACTCATCGGTACCTCGTTTCCTGCATCCTTGCGCGCACGCGGGTGCGGCGATCGTCATTACTTTCGCGGACAATTATTTTCATAGTCCCACGAGTCGGGCTGAATCCAACCGGTACCTGGCGCGTGGGTGTGCGGGTACGCCTCTCTACACCCACGCATTCCGCAAGCCGGCAGAGGTTCAGGTCGCGGCCGCAGCCTCCGAAGCACCGCAAGCACATCAAGGAATCCCATTGCACGTCGCCTCTTTCACTTGCCGTCGTCGATCCCCTGGGATCAAGTCAAACTGCGTCGCGTACCAGTGCGCCGGCCTGCCGGCTTGCGCCGGCGCGGAAGATGTCGGCCGCAACAGGAACGCGCTCGATCGATTTTCGGCCGCGCGCCTCGGCCTTGTAGTGTGCAACCGAAAGGCGGCGACAGTCGACGCACCTGTGGAAGATGCGCGCCCGCTTCGTTGCGCTGGCCGACACTCGATTGCAGAGCGACCGATCCTCGCCCAATACCCCGAAGAGATCGACGAAGGCATGCGCCGTCATGTTGTTTGTAACTTGCCACCTCAGCACCTTCGCCTGCATTCCCTTCGCGCGCAGCGGGTCACGTAGCAACTGCGTAGTAGCTCGCGCCTTGCCCCATGATTTTCTGCCTGCGCTCGATCTCATCGTAGATGCGACGCGCGGCCCGGTTGACCGGCGTCAGCTCTCGGTGCCCGAAGCACGGTCCGTTGTCGACATCTCCGCCCGGCTTCCAGGCGGCGAAGACCATGGTGCAGTTCAGACAGCATGCTTTGGCGTTGTACACGTACGCGCCGAGGTGGCCGGAGTAATCGAGCCCACTGCAATCGGGGTCCACCCACGTCACCTTGAACACGGCCCCGTGCGGGTACCACGGCAATCGGCTTACGACGTGAGCGGCGATGCCGGCCAATATGGCAGCGAGGAAGCTCCTTCGGTTCATCTCGATTCCTTTCGCTCAATATCGCGATTGCAGTGAGAGCAAGTCATGGTCACGGTCTATCCGTGTCCTCCGTAGGTTCAATCCATCGGTCAGGATCATCCACCAAGTCTTTCACAACTACCTTTCCCCATCCGGGCTTCGGGCACCACCGGCATCTGAATCCACCATCCGCGTGTGCCCACCAGGCCATACGAGTACAAAGGTCGCAGCGCTGGTAGTTGTACCTACGCCAGCCGCCAGACGTATCCACCTGTTCGGCCATCTCTCATCTCCTCGCGCGCACGCGAATCAGGTAGTTTGTCCAGAAGTCGGCTCACGTTTCGGCACTGGAGAGCCGTCACTGAATCGACGCTTCGAGATGATGCGCCAGAGCCTCACTGGCATGGCGCAATTGTCGGCAAACTGCCTAGCATGCTCCCTTACCGTGAAGCGCACCGACAACTGGTTCTCTCCGGTTATGTCTCGCACTACGTAACAAATCGCCTCGTGTGCCATCGATTCCTCAATATCCGCGCGCACGCGGGTGGCGCAGTTCATGGTCACTGTTACTTACAGATGAGCGCGCGCCCGTACGTGCCGCCTTTCGGGTCCAGCGGAGTGCCGTTCTTCTCAGTCACCCTCCGCACCAGCGCATGGGCGACGCTGCGCGAGACGACGGTTCCGATCTGGAGAGCCACCGACACGAGGTCTGCCGCCATGTCCCCAATGGCATCGCATTCGGCATCAGAGAGCCACTGGTGATCCTCGTGGTCAAGCTTCTCGATGATGGTGGCGATCTTGCCCAGCGACTTCTGGGCGTGGGCCAGGCAGTGTTTCAGCCTGCCTTCGTTATTCGTGACCCACCACTTGTTCGCACCGTACGGAACGGTCCACGGCTGATTCGTCTGAGCCTGATAGATGGTGAGCGTCTCCGGAGTCGGCGTATCGCCCAGAAGTAGCTGGGCGTTCCTAATGTGACCTGTTGCCATCTCCACTGCGTATGCTCTGTTCATCTCGTCACCATTCCAGCCTTTCGTGCATCCTTGCGCGCACGCGGGTTCGCAGTTGTTCCTCACGACAGCAGCCATCCTGCTTCACGGAGGTACACGTCGGCGGCCTCGCGCGACATACACTGTCCCTCAGTAAAGACGATCCGCCCAACGTAGAGGCGACCGTCCACGGACCACTCTGCACGAGACCCGCCGATGCTGTTGCGCACCCAGGTCTCGTATGCGTAGCTGCCGTCATCGGCCCTCCTCCACGGACCGAAGACCCGTCGAGGCGCCGCCTTGAGAGCCTCGTACACCTCTAAGCCAGTCATCTCAGTCCAATCGACCTTCACGGCGTTTCCTTTCCAATCGCGCGCAGACTTCTGCGAGATCGTCCTTACAGCGGCAACCGCTCGGCGAGAGCGAAGCCGGCACTGTTACGGTGTCCTCCTCCGCCGTACTTCTTGGCGATCTCGGACACGTCCACCCCTTCGGCCCCGCGAGACCGGAGCGAGTACGCATAGAGACCGTCGGCGCGGTGAAACCATCCGAGTGCAAACGGAGCCGACTCAGCAAGTTTCCCGACGAGCTCAGAGATGTTGATATAGGGCGCGTTCACGATCGGGATTCGGTGTCCCTCGAAGTCCACCAGGCGCGCTTGCTCGACCATCTCCGAGACGTACCGGTCCACGAAGGTGAGAACCGCCTCACCGCGGGCGCGCGCCGCTTGGAGTCCCTCACCGTTCAGCGTTGTCCATGATGCGAACTCGTCGCGTCGGACGGCGCCGATCCACGCGTTGACCTCCTTGCTGTCCCGAAGAGCCCATCGCCATAGGTCTCGGTCCTCGACGTAGTCGACCAGCCACGGACGCTCGCTGGTGTGGAGTTCGTCCCACGTCATCCCGGCGCCACTCCGGTTCATATCGAACTTGGCGAACGGAAGCCCCTCGAGAGCCGCCTGCGCCGTCTTATGGTGGTCGAGGACGAGAAGCGAAGACGCCACCTCCCGCATGCCGAGCATTACCTCGCGCGGATAGCTGAAGTCGACGACGAGCACGTCCCGTCCCTCGACAGTCGGCGCGGTGTCGCCGTAGCTCGCCGCCACGTATTCCGTGCCCACGTCGCCGTACTTGAGCCACGCCGCCCATGCCGCGGTGTACCCGTCAATGCAGTTCGCATGGTAGATGACAAGTCGCTTCTTCATGCCGGTCTCCTCCGATTGTTCGCTGTCCGAGCGCATATCGTTGAGTCTCACTCCGGCACTTTCCAGCCTTGGAGAGCTTCATGCCGACGCACCGTTTCGAGCATCGCGAGTAGCTCTTCGCGGGAGTATCCGTCCTCCTGTCGTGTGTCTCGGTAGGTGACGGTCACCTCGATTGGGCCTGCCATTCCGCGGTACCACTTTCGGTTGGCGCATACCCCGGTCTCCTTCATGGCGGTCGTCGGCCAGAACAGTTGAACAAACTTCAGTCTCAGCCAGGCGATCATGGTCCCTCCGGTGCAGCGCGCATGGGGACTTCTCTATCCGTACGGCATTCCGAATAGGAGAACCGGGATCGCAAACATCGCGAGGACGAGAGTCGCGAGAAGGATCGTGACGGCGGCCGTACGGATCATCGCAAGAGAATCTCCGCCCACACGACCGCCGCCCCGAGTGCGTAACCGAGCGCGTCGACCGTGGAACTGCCCACGGTCTCGCCGCTCTCGTAACGCAGATCGAGGAAGTACTCCTTGAAGAGGACGAAGGCCGCGAGCAGGCCCGTCACCCAGAGCTCGACCGAGCGCGCGCCCCAGAAAGCGGCCGTGAGAACAACCCCGTAGCCGCCGAGAAAGTGACCGACGTTCGCGAGCCAGGGGACGGACTTGAAGAAGTCCAAGGGAGCGGCGGCGACGTCGCGAAGAATGCGGCTCACGACGGCCACCAGAGCAGCGGCGCCCGCCCGCGCGCGTCGCGCCCCGTGCACGAGCCGTCGATGCAGTGCCCCTCGACGACCTGGTCCAGAGGCCCGACCTGCCACATCACGAACTCGCACGGAGGCTCGACGATCCCGAGCGATGCCGCGCGCCAGTAGGCGTGCACGTTCGGGAGCTCCACGTAGACCTGCACGCCGCTGCAGGGTTGTTTGGCGCCGAGGTAGAGCAGGCCCCCGGCGGCCTTGCGCGCCACGGCGCGAGCCGAGCGCGCTGCGAGGTAGGCGAGCACGTTCTCTGCCGAATCGTTCGCCTCTTCGCAGTCGAGCATCCAGTGTCCACCCTCGGGAACGTCCAGGCGCGCGCAGTCCCGGTCGTCGCCGTCCGCGAGGCGGTTGCCCAGGTCGGCCGAGTAGCTCGCCGCCTCGGGCGCGGTGGACATGAGAAGAATGGGCGAACCCGCGGCCCAGATCGCGTCACGCTCTCCAACGGAGAGGTTGAACGCGTAGCGCGCGGCACCGTCGAAGCGCTTCGCGAGCAGCGGCGCAACATTGGGCGGGACCGGGTCGAGGCAGTCGTAGATCCGACTGAGCCAGGGGGCGGGGCGGAAGACTCCAGTCGGCATGATGCGATTCTCCTTTTTTAGGAACTGAGCCCCTGCGCCACGACCACCACCGTGGCCGTCACGGTCTGCCCACTCGCGTCCCGGTAGACGCCGGTGACGACGCCCGAGCCAGTCGCGACCACGTGCAGGAGGCCCGATCCCGTGACGGCGATGGCGGGCTGATTGACGGGCGTCAGCGACACCCACGAGGCGCCCGGCGGCAGCGCCACGGCGATCGAGGTGCCCTGGTCGGCCGTGACGGTCTGGGTGCCGGGGGCGAGCGTCACGAGGTTCTGGGGCGGCGGCGCCGGCGGCGGGGAGGGGGAGGCAACGGCGACGACCAGGACCAGGACGGCGAGGACTCCGAGACCGATGAGAAGAGGCATTACCGACTCCCTCCCGCGCGGCACGACACCCTCGCCCCCTGCCGGTGCGTGTCGAGGCGCACCCGCGCATCCTGCAGGACGTCCTGGCCGACGAGGACCTCGACGCCGGGCAGCTTCAGCTTGTCGATGATCGCGGTCGACACGCTGACCAGAGCGGGCCGCGGCTTTTGCGAGCACCCGCCCGCGAGCAGGCGCACGCCCACCAAGACGCTCGGCACACGCGTCTGGATGGGGACCTCGTACTCGACGGCGAAGGGCGCACGCACCAGCATCAAGCGCCGCGCGACGCGGCCCGAGAGGATGGTGCGGCCCGCGCCCGTATCGACGTACGCGCGCACGGCGAGCTTGTGGCCCGTGAGCTCCGCGTGCTCGGGCGTGCCCGCGAGCGAGTAGAGCTCGATTGTCTGCAGGATGTCGGTCATGTGTGCCTACCGACCCTGCGCGTCGATGGCAGCGTAGCGCCCGCGGCCGCCCGTCCGGGTCTGACGATCGATCGCATCCTCAGCCGACCGGCGCAGGCCCTCGGGTCTCGGCGCGGCATGGGCGGGCAGCTCCGCGATCGCGGCGCGCAGGGCGGCACGCTCCTCGGGCGAGAGGCGCAGGGAGTGCCGGATCCAGTGCACGATCTCCGGCGAGGTCCTCGTCTCGACCGGGACCCGGGTAACGGCAGGGTCAGGCCAGACCGAGTCGGGGCCTTGCGCCGCGCCGGCGCGCAGGATGAGATCGACGAGGGCGTGGCGACGCTCGCGCTCGGCGCGCGGCAGGTAGCTCGCCGCGAGGACGTAGTCGGGGTTGACGGGGACGGAGGTTTCGGCGGGGGTGGTCATACCTTCTATCCTACTCCCCGCCCGAGAGCGGCGCTGCCGCCCGCAAAAGCGCGCCCGGAGCGAGGTTTTCGAAGGCACGGGCGGCCCGGCAGGCGTCGCAGCCCGTTTCAGCGAACTTGCGGCAGGGCAAACCGTGGGGGCACTTGTGCGGGTGGACACGCTCGGTGCCTCGACTCGAGAAGGTGACCGTCACCGGGCGGGCGCAGCGGGGGCAGAGGTTCATCGTCTTTCGCTCTCCTCGAGCTCTTTCGTGATCGCCGCCAAGCGCCTGCGGATCCCCTCGCGCTCGTCCTGGTAAGGCGCGCTCTTGAAGTGTTGCTCCAAGAGAACTCGTTCCCTCTCGAGGGGAGAGAGGTTGCTTTCGCAGTGTCGCTTGTCGATCCGATCCGCGACGGCGAGCGAGGAGACGATGATCGTCGTCAGCGACGCGGCGAGGACGGCGAGCGTGATCATGGGCACTCTTGGGTCAGGATCGTGATCTCGCTCACTGAGGCCCACGACGCGCCGCCGTTGACGGTCAGGGTCAGGCCCGCGTAGCTGCCGGGCGCCACGTCGATGGGCGGCAAGACGGCGCTCGACGAGGGCACCGCGAGCGTCGCCTGTCCGAGGGCGGACGTGCCCACGGCGATCGCGTACGACTCCTCGGTCGCCGGGTCAGCGCCCGCCGCCAGGCGCACGCCCGTCAGGGCGACCGGCGCCGGAAAGTGGAGCGTGAGCGAACCGGTTGGGCCGCCCGCATTCCACGCGGTCGAGAGGTCCCCGTCGATCGCGCGGCTCGCCGGAGCGGACGGATCGCTCGCGCCCACGATCGTCGTCCCGACTGGAACACCGATCCCCCCGAGGGGAGCGGGCCGGCAGGCGGACGCCGCCTCCGGGAAGCCCTTGACGGGACGGTCGTCCGGGGCGTCAGCCTCGGCGGCGTCCGGCGGGGGGCCCGCGTCCTCTCCTGCGCCGCTCGGCGGGGCGTCCTGCGCAGTCGGCGCGTCCTGGACGACGGCCTCCGGCAGACCCCCCTCGGGCGCCCCCGCGTCGGCCCGCCCGATCGCGAGCGGCGCGTCCGGCAAAGGGAGAGGGGCGGCGCCGGCGTCGTTCGAGGTCGGGACGTCGAGCGCCGCGTCGAACGGGGCGCCGCCGCAGCCGCACGCATAGGCCAAGAGGAGCAGGGTCCCCAGGCCGATGAACAGAAAACCGAGGATCTCGGCCGGGGAGAGGTCTCCGAAGGGCAAGAAATCGGACGAGCGCTTCATGATCGGTCGGACGAGTCTCCTCTCCGAAGTATTCATTCGCGCGACGCGTCGTGCCCGAGCAGGGCTCGACGGGAACCTGTTCCGAACCGACCCACGTCCCCGGGGTAGCCCTCTTCGACGTGCAGCGACCCGAGCTCGCGAAGGAAGAGATCGAAGGGCAAAAGCCCGAGCGCCCGGTCCCGGTGGCGGTCGAGCCACTCGAAGGGGAGAGTGAACGCCTGCCCGGGCGTGAGCTTCTCCTCCGGATCCCACGGCCGGAGGTCGTAGACGCCGGGCAGGACGACGCCGCAGCCGTAGTCGAAATCGATAACGCGCGCCCAGGGAGCGTGCTCGGACGCGCGCAGATTCACCCATGCCTGCCACACCGTGCCGCACCAGGCGCCCCTCGGCTGGACCGTCGGGGAAGCCTCCGACGCCGTCCGGGGGCTACAGTCGTGCAGGACAATGCACGCGTAGGGGTTCTGAGGGTTGAGCACGTCAATCGCCGAGGTGAGGTCCCTGGCCACCTGCGACCCCACGTGGTCGGCGTCGATGAAGATCAAGTCGAAGGGCGCGACCTTGGCGGCCTGATTCTCGAAGAACGCGTCCGTCGACATCTTCAGGACGTCGGCAACGCGAGGGTTGGGGGCGATGTCGACGCCGAGCTTGTAGGGACTCGGGACGGCGAGGAAGTTTCCTCCGTCGTGGACGCCGAGCTCGAGGTAGCGCTGGCAGCGCGTCAGGCCGGCGAGGTAGGTGAGAAGTTCGGTATGGGTATTCATGATCGAGTCTTTCTCTTCTTGGGTCGAAGGAGGGTGGTGAACTTCGCGCGGCCGTCCGCTTCGATATGCACGAGGCCGTCCTCGGGCACCTCGTAGAGCGCCCGGACTACGGCCTCGAACGCGTCAAGGAGCGGCGTACGGTCCTTCATCGGCAAGGGCCCGTCGGTGTCGATGACGAAGGAAAGCTCGATGCGTTGCCTCATCGGGATTTTCCGATCGCGTCGTCGATCTTCGCCGCCATGCTCTCGAGCGTCCCGCGTAGGAGCGTCAAGTCCCCATCGCGCAAACCCACGGCGGGCTCGACGAGCGCGAGACCCTCGTACAGGTTCTTGACGCACTCGGCGAGCTCACGGGTCAGCGTCAGGCGCTGGTCGATCGTGATAGGGCGGTTCTGCGGGATGTGATCGGGGCAGAAGCCGAAGACCTGGCCCGTCGCGGGCAGAAGGCGCGAGGTCACGGCCTCCTCGGGGCAGTCGCCGAAGCTGCAACGGGTCACGTACGTGCTCCCTTGACGCTTATCGCGACCTGCGTCAGCAATTTTTCAACGCAGGGTTTCGAACAAGCATGCAACACATGTTGCGCTCGAAAGAGCGTGTTTCCGTCGTAACGGACTTCTGCCTCGATCTCGAATGGTGGATCGCCCGCCGACAAGAGTTGCTTGCACGCGTCGCATTGAATGACGTTCATCCGAGAGCCCCCGCGCGCTGCAGGTTACCGGCGTAGCAAGCGTCGCAGTCGCAACGCGGGTTGTATCGGTGGGTCTTCGACTGCCGTAGTGCGACGCGCGCCGCAAGAGCCTCGACGCCGCGGCCGCGCAGATCGGCCTCGAGCGCCACGGCGCGCGCGTAGGGCAGCGGGCGCAGGCTCAGGCGCTCGACCTCCCCGGTGGGGGCGACGGCGAGCACGACCCAGAGCGCCTGGATCACGGGCGCCTCCGGCCGCGGCCGCGCAAGATGGGCTGCCACTCAGGCTGATTCTGCAGGTTCGCGAGGGCTTCGTTGTGGAGAGCGAAGCGCTCGGTCGACTTCGCGATCGAGGACAGGGTGCGCCGGTGCTCGGCCTCGATGCGGGCGGCGCGCAAGCGCGGGTCTTCGGGAACGTATCGATCGGTCATGACGGGATCCTCCGGACCGGAGTACGGCGCGGAAGGCGCGCGGGTGAAGGGGCGATCGTGAGAGTGCCCGGGACGAAGCTCGCCACGAGCAAGAGGACGGGGAGCCAGAGCCAGAGGTTCATGCTCCGGACAGACGGGCGGACGAGACGCGGTATTCACTGGAATCCGTCCGGCGGGCGGGGCCCGGCCGCGAAGATGACCAAGAACGGCAGCGAGACCGGCCAGGCGAAGGCGAAAAGGACCGTCCCGAGGACCATCCGCAGCCACGCGCCGGGACGCTCCTCGCCTGTCTGGGGATCAATCAGGAGCAGGCGCACCTGGTCGGAGAGGCGCGCGCTCTGGAAGAGAAAAAGCACCAGGACGAACAGCGTGACCGCGGCGCCGACCAGGTACATCCGGACGAGCGCGAGAGAGGTCACGCGCGTGCCGGCGGGAGCGAGCACGCGTACGTCTCGCGCCCCGGCAAGCCGAGGAAGAGTGCGAGCTCGAGGAGCTCCTCGGCGGCGGGGACGGTCCAGTCGTGCACGCAGATGGGGGACCGGGTGTCCACGCAGAAGACGCTCCGACCCCCGACGCGCGCGAGCCTGTCGGGCGAAGCCTGGCGGCTCGTCAGGATATAGATCCGGCCTGAGTCGGCCCCGGTCACCACGAAGCTCTGCGCGCGGTCGAAGTCCTCGAGCTGGGAGGACGAGAGGAACGTGCGCAAGATGCGCGTCGCTCGCACGTCCGCGCGCTCGAACTCTGGTAGCGGGCAGCCCTTGGTTGGCTCGGCGACCGTGACCGCAGCTTCCGCCTCCTTGGTGGGGACGATCTCGGTCGTCTCCGATCGCGCCGGCGTGCGGTACGGACCTTGGTGAACCTCCTCCACCATGCCGTCGCGGTAGACGACGGCCGAGAGCAGCGCGCGCCCCGGCTTCATCGCGCGCGCCACGATCGGCTGCACCTTGGACAGGGGTCGAGGGAGCATGAGCTTCCCTCGCTTGCCCTCGACGTCGATGGCGAACTTCTTGCCGATCGCCGCCATCGCCGCGCGCTCACTCGGCGAGAGGTTCTCCCATTCGAGGAGCGTCTCCTCTCCCTTGCTCGTCAGGCAGATGTCGCCGTACAGACTCGGCAGGTACCACGGGATCGTGTCGAGGTTCGTTCTCACGGCTGGATTCTCCCATCTTCTTGAGTAGGTGATCGATGCGGGCCTGGACGGCCTCGGGGACCTCGCCTTCGTCCTTGCGGATGCGCGAGCGCAGCGCCATCAAGTCCGAGAGCTCGGAGGCCGTCTTGCCGCCCTGCTGCTGGTCGAAGAATGTCTGCACGGCCATCACCAGCTCGCGGTTGAGATCGGGGCGCTGCATGACCGCACCGTAGTTCACGCCGTCGTAGAGCGGAGCAGCCGCTTGTAGAGCTTCAAAAGCACCGTTTACATCCGTCGCCGTCCGGAGGCGCTGCACTTGCAATGCGACGGCGGTCACGCGCTGCACTTCGGCGAAGCGGCTCGGGCGATCGCCGGCGAGCAAGTCCGCCGCGATCTCCGAGAGGGCGGCGAGGGCGACGTCGATCGGGTGGGGCTTGAGCGTGATCGCGGAGAGATCGTTCACGGCTTGCGACCCTTCTCGATGCGCTTCGCGATCGCCAATAGCGTGCCGACGGTCGCCAGGCGCGTCGCCTCGCGGATCACCGCCGCTCGCTTGCTCTTCAGCTGGATCGCGCGGCTGGGGTTACTGTCGGGGAAGACGTACCAGCGGTAGACCGACAGGACGCGCTCGAGGCACTCGAGGACCTCGGCGTCGCTCATCTTGCCGATCTCGACCGAGGAGAGCTCGAGG
>Ga0187816_10000367_pt1 | contig 13339 bp, 9 predicted proteins | sample NC_wetland_sal_i_16_FD_132960 | JGI IMG/M metagenome (GOLD analysis project Ga0187816, IMG submission 132960) | Wetland sediment microbial communities from Neuse River Estuary, North Carolina, USA - SO4_1 | ecosystem: Environmental > Aquatic > Freshwater > Wetlands > Sediment | place: USA: North... | reverse complement strand
CGGCTGCCCGGTCATCCGGCGGTGCGGCCGGAGCCGGGCCGTGAACGTGAGGAGGGCGGGGCGGCCGACATTCCCGGCTTCGATATCCCGTCGCAGGGGGTGGCCTACGTCCCGTTGATCGGGCGGATCGCCGCGGGCGGGCCGATCGTGGCCGAGCAGTACGTGGAGGACGTCTTCCCGCTGCCCAGGCAGCTGGTCGGTGGGGGCACGCTCTTCGTGCTGAGCGTCGAGGGCGATTCGATGATCAACGCCGCGATCGCGGACGGGGACTGGGTCGTGATCCGGCAGCAGGAGGACGCGGACGAGGACGGCGACATCGTGGCCGCGATGCTCGACGGCGAGGCGACCATTAAAACGTATAGAAGAAGCGAAGGGCATGTGTGGCTGGTCCCGCAGAACCCGGCCTACACGCCGATCCTGGGTGACGAGGCCAGCATCCTCGGCAAGGTCGTGGCCGTGCTTAGACGGATCTTATGATCTGGGCGCCTTCGACAGGACTTGATGGCACACGCCGGGGTGAGTGGAGTATTACTGCCATTCTGTGCGTCGTGCTCGGCCGCGGGTCGCCGGCGGCTTCTTGTGACCCGTTCGATGATGGCGGACCGATGATTCGCGCTTCTAGGCTTCGTCATGGCTGTGGCGAATCGCTCACGCAACGAACGACGAGCGGAGGAACACCGAGATGACCAGCAACGCAGATGACGCAAGCCAAGCCAGCGACGAAATGCTGCGGACCTTTCTCCGGGCGCAGCGCGAATCGGTGCTCGCCATCGTCGAGGGGCTCAGCGAGGAGGCATGGCACCGCTCGGTCGTGCCGACGGGCTGGACGCCGGCCGGGATGCTGGAGCACTTGGGCGGCGCTGAGTGGCACTGGTTCCAGGGCGTTGTGGCGGGCAAGCCGCCTGAGCTGCCCGGCGACGTCGATGAGAGTCAGCCGCCCTACGATCCCGTGTCGGTGGTGTTCACGACGGATGCGTCCCCAGCAGAGGTCTTGGCTTTCTACCGCGACCAGTGCGCGGAGTCAGAGTCAGTCCTGGCCGCCACTCCGCTTTCGGCGCCGCCACGCGGTGCGCACGGGCGATACGAACCGCCAGACGTTCGCTGGGTCGTGCTGCACATGATCGAGGAGACGGCGCGACATGCCGGGCATCTGGACCTCGCGAGGGAACTGCTCGACGGCAAGGTCCGGCTGGGTGGCCGCTGATGCGGCCAGCAGTGTCGATTCTGCTGGTCGAGTGCTTGCAAATTTGACGAGCACGCGCACGAGATCGCTCACACCTCGGGATCATTGACCCGGATCGGAACGTGCCGGTTCCGATCCGGCGAGGATCCGAAGCAGGGGGTACTTGCATCAGATCCGGTCGCTAACGACACCTCAGGGCGACACATAATGACGCCCAGAATGCTCCGCAGGCCGGCTCGCCGAGCGAGCCCGAACGGCGGTTCGACGTGCGCGCCCTTGACGGGGGGTGGCCACACTCCGCAACCACTACCGCTCTCCCGCCTGGCTCGCGAAAGGTCGCCGGGGGACCATCGACGCCGGCGACGGTAACCGCGGTAATGCGGCAGCCTGCGGAGGGCTACGGCGAAGGGGCGCCGAGCACTTCGGGATGGGCCCGGCGGTAGTGCTCGGTCAGGACCTCACTGAGGCGGCCGGGCTGGTACGCCACGGTGCGGTGGCAGATCTCGCAACGAGTGACCGGCAGCTGGGTAACGGTCACGGGGAAGCGGCGGGAGGATGACTTATTCATTTGCCTCCATGATGCCAGCCCAGCCGGAGTGATCTTGACCTGAGCTTTTGGTGCACGCACTCGACGCGGCATGAGCGGATCAGTCCTATGAGGCAACTCACCAGGTCATGAACGTGCCTTCGGTAAGATGGGAACCGAGTCAGTCTTGGGCAAGGCTAGCCGACGCTCTTGGAGTTAATCCTGGCCCGCATCGGACTCAACCTGAAGATGACGCATTGCTTGTTCACCCCTTGAGCTGACGTAAAATCTATACGTTTCCCCGTCGTCAACTGTCAAGTCCATTCGGTACGAACCCTGAGGCAAATAAGCATTAGACAGCGGCCACCTAATCAGTTGCGAGAGAGCGGATTCTTTCTTCCGACTAATGGCCCGTAGCGTGTCAATATCGATCTCGACAGGCGCGGCAACGAGCGGGTCCAATTCCTTGCGCGTCATCCACACGAGTCTCCTATCAGTCAGGAAGATCTTGCCGAGCCGCCATGGCCTGTGACGGCCACCTATGCGCTGCAAGGACGGCCCTGACCAAAGAAGGTTCTCGGACGGCTCCGTCTCCAGTGTTAGCGGATTCACGCTAGCCCCGACAATCCCAGGTATCCTGGCGCCCAGTGAAAGGCCCAGGAGAATTACCAGGAAGACAGTAGAGAAAAACACTATGTAGTCAATCAGTTCATCTGAACGTCGTTGCAACAGAGCGTACAGCGCCAGCACTTCTCCGGCAGTGCCGGCCAAGAGAATGAATAGCGCCAGTTTCGGCAAAAGGTATATGAGGCGCCTCATCGCCTTTGCCGTATCGGCGCCCGCGGAGAGCATCTCGATAATCCACGCCCACAGTCCACCTTGCAATGCGACGCCAAGGAAGACAACCGGTATAACAGTCGCCGTGGTGACATAGAAGTCACCGTTGAAAGCGGCCGTGTTTATCACCTCGCCAACATTCACAGGCGCCAAAGCGCTTAGACCTTATCAAAGGATGCTCCCGGCCGTCTCGCAGCTGTCCTCACCCATCCGTACGAGCGGCCGTCCCAGACACGCCCCGCACCGCACCTATGCGCAGGCATATCGTGACCACCAGCGGACTGCCGGCCATGCGCGAGGTCAATCACGGCGCCAGGTGCCTGACGTTGCTCGCCGGTAATCCCTTCATTCCCCGGCCGGCGGAGGCCACCCGCAGCCCATGGTGAACGGCCGTGACCGACTCGTGCACGACAAGGCACGCGGCCCGGACCGGCCTCTGCCCTATCTCGCTACCTGGGCCAGACCGTCATCGAGCGCCATGCGGCATGAGAGTGAGCTCCACAGAAAACCTGCCTGGCCGCTACAGTCCGTTCTGCACCCCAGTTTGCGCGCGAATAGACGGTCATTAATAAGCGCCAGAATTCGCGGGACGGAACGCGCTGCGAGCTTCATGTGCTAAAGGTAATCACTGCTTCGTTAAGTGTCCCGGCCGTCTGTCCGTCAAGGACAGGCCAGGTAATGGCTGCCGTGCCAGCCAGACGTGCCGATAGGCCGGACACCGGCATCGTCGCGAGCCCGAGGTCAATCCAGGGTCTCGGCATAGTGGCGTGATGGCTTGTTTATGACCGGGAGTCTGGTTCGCTCACCGGGATGCGGCGCAGGCGCGGTTCCAAGATCATGTGGGTGTCGAATCCAGTGATCACTGCGGAAGACCGTGCCAGCCGTGTCATCATCCCCGATCAGCGCCGCCCTGGAACAGCTTTCACGTCTGCCGGCCAGTGACCGCGCGCTGCTGTCGGGCCAGTGCCCAGGCCTGACGGAGTACCTGGAGCTGGATCCGTGGCCACTGGCAGATCGAGGCACTGCACCACGTCGCGATGTCAGCTACGGCGAAGACGCCTCCCAGATCCGCGCCGGCAGCGGACCCCAGGCCATGGCCACTCTACCCGTTGAAAACGGCCGGGCGCACCAGCATCGCCGCCGCCGGCCGGCACCACGCCCGGGACGCCACCCGGACCCTGGAAACCCTCGGACTGTGCCCTGCCCAGCATGAGCAAAACGGACATGACGCGACCACGCCGAGGCCCTGGAGGTTGCCGTACTCCTCTGCCGTACCGTCACCGCCTAGCCCTCGAAGCCGGTGAAGTTGCCGGACGTGGCCTGCGCTCGCTCAGGCGACCGCGCGGCCACCAGGGTCTCGAAGGTATAGGGCCGCAGCCCATCGGCACGGCCGGCGAAGTACCGCCGCTGGAGGTCGGCACGTGCAGGATGGTCCACGACCGTTAGCCCGCACCGGCTGATCAGCCTCTCGATCTCAGATACCGGCCAGCCGGGCTGAACAGGCTCGCCGACCGAAGCCGCGATCGGCGTGTAGATACGGGCGAATTCTGTCCCCGCGTCGTCGAGCACAGCGTCCTCGGCCCGGTAGGAGAACACCACCTCAGACCCGGGAGCAGCCGCCGCGATCGTGCGCAACGTCGACTCGATCGCCTGTGCCGTCAGATAGGGAGCGACGCCCGTCCAGCAGAACATCGCCGGCTGCGCCCAGTCGAACCCGGCCGGACCCAGGACATCCTGAACCGGTCCGGCCTCGAAATCAGCCGGCACGAATACCTGCGAGTCGCTGAGCGGCAGGCCGAGCTCCCTGACCCGCTCGAGCTTCCAGGCCTGGGAAGCAGGGTGATCAACCTCGAACACCGTCAGCGAGCCGAGCAGATCCGGCCGCCGCCACGCGAACGAGTCAAGCCCCGCGCCAACAATCACGTACTGCCCGAAGGCGCCAGCAGCCAGCCGGTCCTCGGCGTACCGGCTGCGGGTGCAGACAGCCGCGCGGGACTCGCGACGGACCGGGCCGGGGAACAACGGATCGAACCGGTCTCGCAGCTCCCGCCATACCGGGCCGACAAGCACCAGGGCCAGCACATCATCCAGCACCCACGGCGGTGCCGTCTCCAGGCGAAACAATCCACGCGACACGGCCGCAAACATCGCCGTCCTGCTCGGCGCGCTCTCCATGCATCCCTCCTCACCGGCCAGAACCCAGCATGCTAGCCACGCACGCCCACTCGGCGCACCTCACAGGATCCGCCTCAAGCGCCCTGATAGCCACGGCCAGATCGCCCGGCCACCACGACCTGCCCGTCACCGGGACCCTCCAAAACGGCCCGGCACACCACCATCACAGCCCCCTGGCAGGCACCACGCCCGGGATGCCACCAGGACCCCCGAGACCCCCCGACTCGACCCGGCATGAATAAAACGGGACATAACGCGACTATGCCGAGGCCTTGGAGGTCAATCTAGGCGTGATCGGGTGGCGGCCTCCACCACTCCCGGTCCGCGACATACTTTTTCAGGCCGTCGAGACCGTAGTAATCAACCAGCCCTGCATAGCGCATCCCGGCCTTCTCCATGATCCGCCACGAGCCGGTGTTTTCCGGCATGGCCACGGCCATGATGCGGTCCAGCCCGGCCGGCCCCAGGCCGTACGCGAGCACGGCGATCGCCGCCTCGGTGCCGTATCCCTTGTTCCAGCAGGCCCTGGTGTAGTGGTACGCCAGGTCGATCTCCGGCCCGGCGCCCTCCTGAACCGGCCGGATGCCGCACTGCCCGACGAAGGCGCCCGTAGCCCGGTCATCGACCGCCCACATCGCGTAGCCGAGCTCGCGTTCCATCGCCAGCCGCCGCTCCAGGGCCCCGGCGAAGGTCTGCACGGTCGCCTCGGGTGCCGGCGGGAGGTAGCGGCTGACCTCCGGGTCGTTCACCATCGCGATCCACGCCCCGGCGTCACGAGCCTCGAAGCTGCGGATGACCAGGCGCGGCGTCTCGATCCAGATGCTCACACGGAATGGTAACCCCGCGAAGAGGGGCACCCGTGACCGCGCGACCGACTGCCGTCCAGGACGAACCACTCCCTTAGCCCGCCCTGCCCAAGGCTCTCAACGCGGCAGATGCGGATAGTCACCCCGAAGGCGCCGATGAATAAATATACGGATCGGTCGCGCGCATGTTAGGCCATTCTGGGGGACCAACCATGCGAAGCACCGGTTGATAACCGCGCGCCGACCCGCCTGCACTGCTGCAGTTATCCGCTATGGCGCCCAGAACGTGCTGATCTGCGTCCGGGCTCAGCATGGCGGCCGATGGCTCGCGCTTTACAGTCCCGTTTTCCCGTGTACCGGGTCATTGTGAGCGACAGCAGCGCAAATCTCTATCCAGGATTGAGTCTCTATCCAGGATCGATCTTGTGGATATGCGGGCCGGATCACCAGATGACCTGCCGCTACGTCGGGGGGCCCGCTTGTGCGAGGTGTGCCAGCACCCGTCGTAGCTCGCGGCGCGAGCTGATTCCGAGCTTGGTGAACACGTTGCCCAGGTGCCATTCGACCGTGCGGGCGCTGAGAAACAGCTCGGCTCCGATCTCGGTGTTGGTCTGGCCGTCTCGCGCGAGCCGGGCGATGGACGCTTCCTGGGCGGTGAGCTCGGTGCGAGTCTGCCCAGCGCGGCTGTGCGCGGTCTCGCCGGCGGCCAGCAGTTCGCGCCGGGCGCGCTCGGCGAACGCCGCGGCACCCATCGGGGCCAGTATCTGGTACGCGGTCCGGAGCTGCGTGCGGGCGTCTGCGCGGCGGCCCTCGCGGCGCAGCCATTCGCCGTAGAGCAGGTGGGCGCGGGCGAGTTCCGGGCGGAGCCGGGTACGGCTCAGCCGGTCGATTGCCTGGCGGTAAAGGCCGTCGGCGGCTTCACCGTCGCTCAGCAGCGCGCGCGAGCGGGCCTCGAGGCCCAGGCCGTAGTCCGTGCCGCCCGCCTGGGTGGTTTCCGCCAGCGGTTCCAGCGCATCCCTGGCGGTTCGGGTGTCTCCGTTGCGTACGGCGGCCTCGATCAGCTCGGGCAGCGCCCACATGGAGACATAAAGGGGGTCGTGGCGGGCTTGCGCCGCCGCGGCCTGCGCGGCGGCGTAGCGGCCGAGGCCGTTGTAAAGAATTGCGGCCATGTACTGCGCGAAGCTCACTGCGTGTCCCTGGCCTCCGGCTGTGCCTTCGGCGACGGTGGCCTCGATCAACGGCGCGGCTTCGGTCTCGTTGCCGGACAGGCACGTGAGCCACAAGACGGCGAAGGGCGGGTAGCGGATTCCGGTGGCTTCGGAGACGACATCGGCTTCAGCGATCAGCGACGCCGCCGTCGCGAAGTCGCCGCCGCGTATGACAGTCACGGCCGCGGAGGCCAAGTCGATCGGCAGCTGATCCAGGGCGCCGGCATCACGGGCGAGCTGAGCCTGCCGGACGGCAATCGCGTGCCAAGCGTCCTCGTCCCAAAGAACGATCGCGGCCGACTGGGCCAGCCAGCCCCACCGACGGCTTTCTTCTGCGGAGACGTCTGCGCTGGTGAAGGCGCTTACGATCTGGCGCAGCGCCGGTGCCGCAGCGGCCCGGCTGTCGGTGACCAGCTGCGCCAGGCCACCCAGCAGCAGGTCGGCCAGCGGCGGCGGATCTGGCGGCGGGGGCAGCGCCCGGGCGGCGCGGGAGATCTCGGCCAGATCACCAGCGCCCGCCAGACTCCCGGCGAACATCGCGGCGATCCACGCATCTAGGTAGGTCTTGCGCGCCAGGTCCAGGTCGAGCGGCTCCAGCCGCGCGGCCGCCTTCAGCAGCAGCGGCGGAGCGTCGCTGCCCAGGCCGGAGGCGAACGCGAGCTGCCCGCGCAGCAGGTCCGCCCGGGCGTTGGCGAATTCATCCAGCGGGCCGATCTCCACAGCGCCGAGCAGCTCAAGAGCCTTGCCGAACGCCCCGGCCTGCATACTGACCTGAACCGCCGCCAGCGTGCGCCCGGTACGGCGTGCCGGGTCGATGGTCAGCGCGACCGAGCGGTCCAGGAACGCCGCGGCCGCCGCCAGCCCGCCGCGGGACTGCGCCCGGCCCGCCGAGCGTTCTAGCTCCGCCGCGACCTCCTCATCCGGCCCGGCTGCCGCCTGGGCCCGGTGCCACGCCCGGCGGTCCGGGTCAGCCTGGGGGTCGGTGATCTCCGCCAGCGTGCGGTGCACCTTCTGCCTTTCCTCGAACGGCGCCGCCCGGTAGGCCGCCGAGCGCACCAGCGGATGCCAGAACCGCACCCGGGAGCCGAACTCCACCAGCCCCGCACCCACCGCCGGCGCCGCCGCCTGAACCGGGATGCCCAGCCGCCCGGCCGCCTGCCACACCAGCGACGGATCGCCGGACGGATCGGCGGCTGCTACCACCAGGAGCAGCCGGGTCTGGTCCGGCAGGGCCTTCAGCTGCCGGCCGAAGCTGTCCTCGATCCGGCCCACGAGCGGCATCGCGCCGGGCAGCCCGAAACCGCCCGCCAGTTCGGCCGGACTCAGGCCCCGCGGGAGCTCCAGCAGCGCCAGCGGGTTACCCCGTGTCTCGGCGACGATGAGGTCCCGCACCGGGGCGTCCAGAGGGCCGGCCAGCACCGATTCCAGCAGCGCCCGCGCATCGCTCTCGTTGAGCCCGCCAACTTCGAGTTCCGGCAGCCCGGCCAGTTCCGGTCCCGGAGCGCGGGCGGCGAACACCAGGCCGACCGGGTCGGCGGCCAGCCGCCGTGCGGCGAACCCCAGCGCCTGCGCCGAAGCCCGGTCAAGCCACTGCTCGTCATCAATCAGGCAGATGAGCGGCCGCTTCGCGGCCGCCCTCGCCAGCAGGCTGAGCACGGCCAGGCCGACCAGGAACCGGTCCGGCGGCGGGCCGACGCTGAGGCCGAACGCGGTCCGCAGCGCTTCCCGCTGCGGCACCGGCAGGCGATCGAGCCGGTCCAGCATCGGCGCGCACAGCAGATGCAGCCCGGCGAAGGCCAGCTCCATCTCCGACTGCACGCCCGCGACCCGCACTACCTGGCACCCCGGCGCACGCCCCGCCACGTAATTCAGCAGCGCTGTCTTGCCCACGCCCGGGTCGCCGCGCACCACCAGCACCTGGCTCTGCCCGGCACGGACCTCTTCGATGAGCCGGTCGATTACGCCGCGTTCGTCGCGCCGGTCGATCAGCGGTGGTGGTGTACGGCCCTGCCGGCCGGACGGTGCGACCACCATGACCGTAGCTACGCCACGTCGGCAACGTCGGCCGTCGCGACGGCGCCCGGCGGAGCAAGCTCATTCGCGAGCGCCGCTTCTGGGCCGCCCAGGTGGGCATAACCGTTCATACAGCCTCCACCCGGACAGGGACACCTGGCTGAAGAGGCCAAGCGCGGCCCGCGAGCGCCTCAGTGCAATCCACGGCGGCTCCAGGTCAGGGCCCGCTTCTAGGTACATGCCCAGGCCACGGTTAGCAGCCCCGCCGAGTCAGCGGGAGCTGCGCCATCGCATGCTCAACAGCGTAACCTGGCAGGTCAGCCTCGGGAAGCCCGCATACTGTCCGTCGCTACCGGAGGGCACGGCCAGCGGCACCGGTCAGGCCCGGATCGCCTCAGGAGTCCGGGCTGGCCAGCCCCGCTCATCGATGGCGGACCCTGGGCAAAACCCGGGGACCGAGCCCCGGGAGTATCCCGGGGCCGGCGCTCGCCGGCCGGCGTGAGACTGGCCCTGCCGGCGCGGATGCAGGCGCCGCTTCTGACCGCACACCGAGCCCTTTCGCCGCATCACCGGAAAAAAAGGAGGGAATGTCTGTATGTCTCACCACCTGGACACGCCGCTAGCGGCTAAGACCGGCCAGCTGTTCATCGACGACTTGTACGTCTTCCCCGGCCAGGACAGCACCGTGTTCATCATGGACGTCAACTCCAACGTCAACGGGCTCCATTCCGAGCCGGGCTTCCATCCCGAGGCGCGCTATGAGGTCAAGGTGCACTTCGACGGGGCAGACTACGAGACCCTGACCTACCGGGTGTCCTTCGGGGAGGCGGACTCCGACGGCCGGCAGGCCCTGCGGCTGCACGCCCTGACGGGCGACGATGCGCGCGAGGATTCCGCGGCTGGTGACCAGCTGCTGGAAGGCCGGACCGGCGAGACGGCCAGCGGGAGCGGAACCCGGCTGTGGGCCGGGCGCATCGCCGACTCGTTCTACATCGATCTGTCGCTGCTCGCGATCATCAACGGGGCCGTGGCCAACGGGACCGCACCAGACCTGTCCGGGTGGCGTCCGGAGGCCGCGCAGAACAGCTTCGCCGGGAGCGTCGTCGATTCGATCGTGCTGGAGGTTCCGCACAGTCACCCGCAGTTGCGGCCGGGGGCCCGCACGGGCGTGTGGTGCACCACCAGGCTCGCCACCGATGCCGGTGGCTGGCGGCAGGTCAACCGGGGCGGGCACCCGATGATGTGGCCGATCTTCTGGCCGAACGACACCGACTTCTCCAACCCGGCCAACACCCGGCACCCGTCGGAGGACGTCAGTGCCGCGGCCAAGTACATCGGCGACCAGATCGCCGCCGTGGTAGCGGCCAGCGGGACCTCCGACGACCCCCACGGCTATGGCCAGGCGGTGGCCGCGGACCTGTTCCCCGACGTGCTGTCGTACGTGGTCGGTACGCCCGCCGTCTACGGGTTCGCTGCCCGCAACGGCCGGACGATGGCCGACAACGCCCCGGAAGCGATGCTGTCCCTGGTCGCCAACACCGCGGTGGCCTCCGGGCTCAAGCCGTGCGTCACCAAGGACCAGCGGGCCAGCGATTTCCCCTACGTCGTCCCGGCGTGATCAGCGGCCTGAAAGGAAACGGCAATGGCACACATCACCGTGGGCAAGGAGAATTCCGCGCCGGTCGAGCTGTACTACGAGGATCACGGCGCGGGGCATCCGGTGGTGCTCGTCCACGGGTTCCCTCTGTCCGGGCGGGCCTGGGAACGCCAGGAACGAGCGCTGATCGCTGCCGGGCACCGGGTCATCACCTACGACAGGCGGGGCTTCGGCAAGTCCGCCCGCCCCGCCGCCGGCTATGACTACGACACCTTCGCTGCCGACCTGGACAAGCTGGTAACCGCTCTTGATCTTCGCGAGTTCGACATCGCCGGCCATTCGATGGGCGGCGGCGAAATCGCCCGTTACCTGGGGACCTACGGGTCCGAACGGGTCCGGCGGGCCGCCATCATCTCCGGGATCCCGCCCTACCTGCTCAAGACCGGCCAGACGCCGCAAGGCGTCCCGCAGGAGGTCTTCGACCAGATCGCCGGGGCGCTGACCGCCGACCGGTTCGCCTACTTCACCGAATGGAACAAGAACTTCTTCAACACCGACCACACCCTCGGCACCCGGATCAGTGCGGAGGTGGTCCAGGACGCCTGGAACACCGCGGTCAGCGCCTCGCCCGCTGGGACGGTCGCTTGCGTGGCGACCTGGCATACCGACTTCCGCGACGACCTGCCCAAGATCGATATCCCGGTGCTGGTGATGCACGGGACCGCCGACCGGATCCTGCCGATCGAGGCCTGCGGCCCGCGTACCCACGAGCTCATCAAGGGCAGCGACTTCGTCGCTGTCGACGGCGCAGGCCACGGCTTGTGCTGGACTCACGCCGAGGAGGTCAACGCTCACCTCGTCCCGTTCCTCAGCTGACCGGGCCTTGCCGCCAGCGTGCTGGCGCACCGGGAAAGGAGAGTGCAGATCATGAGCGATGCCGGCGATGCCGCACCGAAGATCCTGGACCTGCCAATCGGGCTGGACGTGACCGGGACGCGGCGGGAGTTCGACAGCCTGGGCAATGTTGACGTTCCGGCTGACCGCTACTGGGGAGCGCAGACCCAGCGCAGCCTGGAGCATTTCAACATCGGCAACGACCGCATGCCGAAGGAGGTATATCACGCCTACGGCTACGTGAAGAAGGCCGCGGCCGTGGTGAACACCCAGGCCGGGCGGCTGCCGGAGTGGAAGGGCCAGCTCATCGAGCGCGTATGCGACGAGGTGATCAGCGGGGCGCTGGATGAGGAGTTCCCGCTGTATGTGTGGCAGACCGGGTCGGGGACCCAGTCCAACATGAACGTGAACGAGGTCATCTCCAACCGGTGCATCCAGCTGGTCGGCGGCACGCTCGGCTCCCAGCGGCCGGTCCACCCCAACGACCACGTGAACATGGGCCAGTCCAGCAACGACACGTTCCCCACCGCGATGCACATCGCCGCTTACAGCATGGCGGCGCAGAAGACCATCCCCGCCCTGAGGCGGCTCCGTGATGCCCTGGAGCGAAACTCGAGAAGGTGGGCCGAGGTCGTCAAGATCGGCCGGACGCATCTGGAGGACGCCACCCCGCTGACCGTCGGCCAGGAGTGGTCGGGCTATGTCGGCGCGCTTGATGATTCCATCGCCGAGCTTCAGCACGCCACCAGCGGCCTGCTGAAGCTGGCCATGGGCGGGACGGCCGTGGGCACCGGGCTCAACGCCCCGGCGGGCTTTGGCGAGCAGGTGGCGGCGCGGATCGCGTCGATGACCGGCGCCCGCTTCGAAAGCGCCGCCAACAAATTCACCGCCCAGGCCACCCTCGACCGCATGGTGCGAGCGCACGGGGGGCTCAAGGACGCGGCCGTCACCCTGTTCAAGATCGCCAACGACCTGCGCTGGCTCGGCTCCGGCCCCCGCACCGGGATCCACGAGCTGATCTTCCCCGCCAACGAGCCGGGGTCATCGATCATGCCAGGCAAGATCAACCCGACCCAGGCCGAGGCCATGCTGATGGTCTGCATCGAGATCATCGCCTCCGATGTGGCGGTGACCATGGGCGGCGCCGAGGGCAACTTCGAGCTGAACGCCTTCCGCCCGGTCCTGATCAGCAACTACCTGCACTCGGCCCTGATCATGGCCGACATGTGCGATCACTTCCGCGAGTTCATGATCGAGGGCACCAAGCTCAACGAGGCCAAGCTGAAGGAGAACATAGACCGCTCGGTGATGATGGTGACCGCGCTGTCGCCCGTCATCGGCTACGACAAGGCCGCGACCATCTCCTACTACGCCATCGACCGCAACCTGACCCTCAAGCAGGCCGCCCTGGCCAACGGCGTCAGCGAGGAACTCTTCGACCGGGTCGTCAACCCGCTCGCCCTGACCCGCGGCGGCTCGGCCGACATTCCCTCAGGCGCCAAGACGGCCTGAGATGGTCTCTTCCGCCGAGAACGGCACGGCGGCTGGCAGCATGCAGCCTATCGGCAAGGCAGCCCTGATCGCCTCGGTCGGCGGCCAGCGTGGCTACGCCGACTGGACCAATCCCGACCACCGGCTGCGGCGCCTGCTGTCCGAGTTCATCGGCATGGCCGGACTCACCTTCATCCTGTCCGGGGGCGCGGCCATCCTCGCCCGGTACGGAGGCCAGGCCTTGCAGCCATGGCAGACCGTGCTGGTGCTTTCCGCCGTCTCGGCGCTGTGGCTAGTGGTGGCCGTCTATTTCCTCGGGGATATCTCCGCCCATTTCAACCCCGCCACGACCCTGGCGTTTGCATTGCGGCAGGACATGGGCTGGATCATGGCCGGTGCCTACTGGATCATCCAGTTCGCTGCCGCGATCTGCGGGTCGCTGCTGGCCCGCGCCTTCTTCGGCCCGGCCGGGAACCTGGCCGCCACCATGCCAAAACCCGGCCTGGCCTGGCAGGCCGCCGCGTTCGAGGCCATCATCACCTTCGGCCTGGTGCTCATGATCCTCAACCTGGCCAACGGGCCGAAGCTGAACGGGCCGTTCGTGCCGCT
>Ga0187816_10000365_pt1 | contig 13350 bp, 14 predicted proteins | sample NC_wetland_sal_i_16_FD_132960 | JGI IMG/M metagenome (GOLD analysis project Ga0187816, IMG submission 132960) | Wetland sediment microbial communities from Neuse River Estuary, North Carolina, USA - SO4_1 | ecosystem: Environmental > Aquatic > Freshwater > Wetlands > Sediment | place: USA... | reverse complement strand
TTTTTGAAGCGCGAAGAGCTGCCGGATGGCGTGGCCCTCTCGCTGACCGCTGTGCGCACCCAGACCGTGGGTGACCGGAGCGTTTACATCATCGGTGGCCGCCGCCTGGACCAGAATTTTCTCGCCTCCCTTGTGCTGCCCACAGGCATGCGCGCGCTGCTCTATCGCAATCTCGATCCGAATTTTGTGCCCACCTCGCTCACCGATTCGAACGGCGCCGTGCCGCAAGCCGATCAGTTCCAGCGGCTCATTGAACAAGTGCAGAAGCAATCGCAACCGGAGATGATTGAAAAAACGATCCAGTGGACGAGCGATCCTGCCAGCGCGGAGACATTTCATGCCATTCCTCTGACTGGCCGCCACAACGAATTGCTCGGGGTTTTGCTTCTTGGCAGCCCGCAGCGTGAACTGGTCCTGCTCCGCAACCAGATCCTGAAAATCGCCGCGGTGGTGGCTCTCGCTGCCATCTTCATCGGCCTCCTTCTGTCCTGGTGGGTCTCCTCGCGCATCACGCGCCCCCTGGAGGAATTGGCCAATGGCGCGCGAGATGTTGCTTCCGGCCGGTGGGACACTCGCATCCATGTACAGGCCAGCGATGAAATCGGCCAGTTGGCGGACGCGTTCAACAATATGACGCGCACCCTCGCGGCTCAGAAGGAAAAGCTGGTTCAGACCGAGCGCGTTGCCGCCTGGAGGGAACTGGCCCGCCGCCTTGCGCATGAGCTACGCAATCCACTTTTCCCCCTGCAAATCACGGTGGAAAACCTACAGCGTGCGCGCCAACTGGGTCCCGAGCAATTTCAGGAAGTGTTCAGCGAAGGCACCGCCACGCTGAAGGCGGAACTCGCCAATCTCAACAGCATTGTTGGCCGCTTCAGCGATTTCTCCAAAATGCCCGCGCCACAATTCACGCAAGTCCAGGTGAACGACACTCTGCGCAACGCGGTCCGGCTGTTCGAACCGCAATTTACCGCCGTGGGAAAACCCTCGATCACCACGGAATATTTCTTGAACGAATCGTTGCCGGAGATTGATGCCGACCCTGATCTCCTTCACCGCGCCTTTCAGAATCTGGTTCTCAATGCGCTGGATGCCATGCCCGCCGGAGGTACGCTTACGCTGCGCACCACTGACGCCGATGATTGCGTGCGCATCGAAATCGCCGATACCGGCAAGGGTCTGACACCCGAAGAATGCTCGCGATTGTTCACGCCGTACTACACGACCAAACATCAGGGCACCGGTTTGGGCTTGGCCATCGTCCAGTCCGTTGTCAGCGACCACCACGGAACGATTACCGTTTCCAGCGAAGAGGGGCGCGGCGCCACCTTCCGCATCGAACTCCCGAAGCGGCAGCAGAATGCCCTGGTGAAGCCGAAGCCCGAGCGCTCTTCCAGTGTCACGGAATCCGAGCGCGCCGCCACAGCCTCGAATTAGCGGATTGCCCGTGACACGCAAAGCCCATCTCCTGCTCATCGATGACGACGCCAACACGCTGGCCTCTCTCGCGCGCGCCTTCCGCCTTGCCGGCCATGACGCGACCGTTTGTGACAACGCCCTTCGCGCCGCCGAACTTCTTCGCACCGAGCGCTTCGACTTGATCCTCTCCGACGTCGTCATGCCCGGCAAAACCGGGATGGAACTCCTCGAAGAACTCAAGAAGTCCGGCCTGCAGACGCCGATTGTTTTAATTTCCGGCCAGGCCAACATCGAGATGGCAGTCAAAGCCACCCGCCTCGGTGCATTGGATTTCCTGGAAAAGCCGCTGACGACCGATAAGCTCCTGCTCACCGTCGAAAATGCGCTCAAGCTCACTCGCCTCGAAGACGAGAATCGCGAGCTACGCCATCGTCTCGGCAAGCACGAACTCGTCGGCTCTGGCCCCGCCATGACTCGGCTCCTGGCTCAGATCGACCGGGTCGCGGCCAGCGAAACGCGCGTGTGCATCCTCGGCGAAACCGGCACCGGAAAAGAGTTGGTAGCGCGCGCCATTCACGAAAAATCCCCGCGCCACGAAAACGCCTTTATCACCCTCAATTGCGCTGCGGTTCCTGCTGAGCTCATCGAATCGGAACTCTTTGGCCACGAGAAGGGCTCCTTCACTGGCGCGGCTACGCGCCACACGGGCAAGTTCGAACAAGCCGAGGGCGGCACACTCTTCCTTGACGAAATTGGCGATATGCCCCTGGCCATGCAGGCGAAGCTCCTCCGCGTGCTTGAGGAGGGCGAAGTCGAGCGCGTTGGCGGGGACAAACCTATCAAGGTCAGCGTGCGCGTTATCGTCGCCACGCATCGCAATCTTGAAGACCTGGTCAAGAAAAATGAGTTTCGTCAGGATCTGTTCCACCGCGTCTTCGTTTTTCCCCTGGCCCTGCCTCCTCTTCGCGAACGCCTGGAAGATTTTCCCGCGCTCGTCGCTCACTTTGCCCGCCAGGTTGCCAAGCAAAATGGCTGGAAGGAGAAAATCTTCTCGGACCACGCCATCGCCGAACTGCGGCGCTACTCCTGGCCCGGCAACGTCCGCGAACTTCGCAACATCGTGGAACGGCTGGTCCTTCTATCCAGCGAAGACGCCGTGAGTGCCGACGATGTCGGTTTGGTCCTTCCAGCCGGCGAAACACCCGTTGCTGCGACCTCAGGTTCTGTACCAGCCGCGGGGCAAGGAACTCTCGACGAGCGCACCCAAGCTTTCGAGCGCAAAGTGCTGCTCGCCGAAATCCGCCGCCACAATTTCCACATGACTAACGTCGCCCGCGCCCTCGGCCTCGAACGCAGCCACCTCTACAAAAAGTGCCAGCAACTCGGTATTGATCTTCAGTCCCTCCGCAAGCCTGAGTAAGAAATTCCCTCTACGTCCCAGCAAGCCACCAAAAGAAAGTCTGTAACGAGCTTATTTTATTAGCCTTAGCGGTAGTGTTCGATTTTACTTGACAAATTACATATTGCTATGTAGATTTCGCATATTGCAATAACTCAAAGAGGCCCTTCCCATGACTCTCGGCGATAAACTCCGTTCCCTTCGCTCCATCGAGGGTGCGCTCCGTGGGCTTGGCCGTCCCCTCACGCAGTCTGAGGTGGTGATCGCCATGAAAAAGGAACTTGGGCGTGGGCTCAGCCAAGCCTATCTCTCGCAGATCGAGAATGGAGCGCGCCCGCACATGACCAGCACTTCGCGTGAATTGCTGGCCCGTTTTTTCCGTGTGTATCCGGGCTTCCTGGTGGACGATCCACCGGGCTATTCCCGCGAGCTGCAATCGGAACTGCGCATGGCAGATGCCACCGTGGATTCCTGGCTCTACGCCGGCGCGGATCAATTCAGTGGCGATGCGGAGATGGCGCAAGCCCTCCGCAACATCGCCCAAGTGAGCGACTCGCGCGCCGCACTTCTGCTTCTAGGTGAGATTCTTCGCACCCCCGGCCTGGCCGAGCGGCTCAGCGAAGTCCTGCAACCCAAACCGCTGGTGGGTTCAGGTCATCCTCCTCCAGCGTCCCACAACTAAGACTGGCTTCTGTCCCGCTGTGTTAGCCGAGCGACGGGGTGTCGCTCCGCGAGGTGCCGTATGTCCTGGTCTGACGTGTATTTGTTCTGCTTCCTGGTCGGTGTCACGTTCAGCGTTCTGTCTTTTCTGGCTGGCGCCGTCCATCTGCATCTGCCGATCAAGCTGCACCTTCATCTTCACCTACCGCACTCCCACGGAGGCGGCCACGGCGGAGGAACGCACATCTCCTGGTTCAACGCTTCCACCGTCCTGGCCTTTCTGGCGTGGTTTGGCGGAGTTGGTTACCTGATGACGAAGTACTCGCACGTGGAAACGTTTTTCGTCGTGGGCATTGCCACGCTGGCTGGCCTGGCAGCGGGATGGGTGATGCTTCGATTCCTGGTCAAGCTTGTCGGGCCGTCGGATGAACCCTTGCGGGAGGAAGATCGGCGCATCATCGGGGCACTCGGCACCGTCAGCATGACCATCCGGGAGAACGGCACCGGAGAAATCATCTTTCCACTGGGAGGCGGCCGCCGCTGTTCCGGAGCCCGTAGTGAAGATGGCAGGCCCATTGAAAAAGGCACCGAAGTGGTGATCGAGCGCTACGACAAAGGCATCGCCTACGTGAAACGCTGGGAAGAATTCATGAAGTCTTGAGTTTCTGAATCGAGGAACCGGTCACGCATTCGCTGCGGTTCAAAAAAGGAGGTCTTTATGTTGGGGTTGCCAATGAATGTGGTTGTCGGGGCAGGGATCCTGGTGGTCGTCACCTTGATGCTTATGACGGTGATCGCCAGGATGTATCGCAAGGCAGGACCGCACGAAGCGCTGATCGTCTACGGGCTCGGCGGCACGAATGTCTACACTGGGAGAGGCACGATCATTTTCCCCATGGTGCAGACTTGCAAGGATCTGTCGCTGGAGTTGATGTCCTTCGACGTCGCTCCGCAACAGAATCTTTACACCAAGCAAGGCGTCGCGGTCACCGTCGAAGCCGTAGCGCAGATCAAAGTGAAGAATGACAAGGAATCCATTCTCACTTCCGCCGAACAGTTCCTTACCAAAACGCCAGAGGAACGCGAAGGGCTCATCCGGCTGGTCATGGAAGGGCACCTCCGCGGCATCATCGGCCAGCTCACTGTCGAACAGATCGTGAAGGAGCCCGAAATGGTGGGCGACCGCATGCGCTCAACCTGCGCCGACGACATGAGCAAGATGGGCCTCGAAGTCGTGAGCTTCACCTTGAAGGAAGTGCGCGACAAAAATGATTACATCACCAACATGGGGCGCCCGGACATCGCGCGCATCAAGCGCGACGCGGAAGTCGCCACTGCCGAAGCCGATCGCGACATCGCCATCAAGCGCGCCGAAGCCTCGCGTGCCTCCGCAATCGCCAAGGCTCAAGCCGACCAGGAACGCGTCGCTGCGGAAACCGCCTCAATGGCTAAGCAAGCCGAAGCCACGCGCGACCTCGACGTCAAGAAAGCCAATTATCTGGAAATCAGCAAGAAGGCCCAGGCGCAAGCCGACAAGGCCTACGAAATCGAAACCAATCGTCAGCAGCAGACCGTCATGCTCGAACAAGTTCGCATTCAGCAGGTCGAGCGCGAAGCCCAGGTCAAGGTTCAGGATGCCGAAATCATTCGCCGTGAACGCGAACTGATCGCCACCGTGCTGAAGCAGGCGGAAATCGAGCGCCAGCGCATCGAGACGCTCGCCAACGCCGAACGCCAGCGCTTGATGAGCGAAGCCGAAGGCCACGCGGCCTCGATTCGCGCGCAGGGTGAAGCCGAAGCCGAAATCATCTTCAAGAAGGGTGAGGCCGAAGCCCGCGCGATGAACGTGAAGGCTGAGGCGTACCAGGAATACAACCAGGCCGCCGTCGTCGACAAGCTCATCACCGGCTTGCCCGAAGTCGTGCGCGCCCTCAGCGAACCGCTCAGCAAAGTGGACAAGGTCACCATCGTGTCCACCGGTAACGGCGACGCCGCTGGCGCCTACAAGCTCACCGGCGACATCACGAGGATCGCGGCGCAGGTGCCTGCCCTCTTCGAAGCGCTCTCCGGCATGCAAATGTCTGAACTCCTTGGCAAGGTGCGCTTGATCGGGGACAAGGTGACAAAACCGCAGGCGGAGCCACCCGCAGCCAAGTCTTAACCAACTTCCGCCGGAGCGGGTTCGCCGTCCGCTCTGGCGCATCGGTTCAAATGGGGAGGAGATCGTCATGGCCGTCACAGTGCAGCAAAAGCGAGCGCTCTTCTGGGGACTGGGAATTCTCATCGTGCTGGTGCTGATGAACGTCGCATGGGTTCAGATCGCCAACGCGCTGGGACACTGCATTTCGCTGTTTTAGCTGGCCAGTCGGTGCTGTGGCCCCGGGCTCGTCGGGGACGTCTCTGGTACGAGCGAAGGCCATTGCGAGTGGTCGAGATCGAAATCGGAAAGGAGAATCACCATGGGACTTTTGGAACGTGTTAGCACATTAATCCGAGCAAATCTGAATGACATGATCGACCGCGCCGAGGATCCGGAGAAAATGATCAAGCAGGTGATCCTCGACATGGAAAATCAGTACCTGCAGGTGAAAACCCAGGTGGCGGTTTCCATCGCCGATCAGCACATCCTGGAAAAGAAACTGCACGAGCAGGAGGACAGCGGCAAGGATTGGATGCGTAAGGCAGAGATCGCCGTCGACAAGAGCCAGGACGACCTGGCGCGCGCGGCGCTTGACCGCTTCCAGACCGCGCAGCGTCTGACCCAGAGTTTCCATGAGCAGGTCAACGACCAGAAAGCGCAGGTGGAAACCTTGAAGACCGCACTCATCAAGCTCGAACAGAAGCTGGACGAAGCTAAATCCAAGAGAGAAGTGCTCCTGGCGCGGCATCGCCGCAGCATCGCTCTGGACAAGGCTGCCAAAGCCCAGGTTGCGCTGGGCGATAACTCCAACAGTGCGTCCTTCGAGCGCCTGCGGGACCGCGTCAATCACACTGAAGCTACGGCCTCCGCTGAGGTGGAGCTACTGAACGACGACGTGGCGGAAAAGCTGAATCGCCTGGACCGCGACACGGAAGTCGAGCGCCTGCTCACCGACCTAAAAACTCGTCGGGGCTTGCCCGAGAAGGTTGGCTGAATTTTTGGCCGTGTTCGATTCAGTTGAATTTTAGGAGAGAATCATGAAACGCGTCGCAATAGCTCTATCTGTACTGCTCCTGTTCACGATGTGGCCGAAAACCGCAGCGACCCAGACGCAACAAAAACCCGAAGAACTCGCGCAGAAATCTGCGGAGGCTTGGCTCGACCTGACCGACTCAGGCAAGTACGCCGAGAGCTGGGACGAAGCCTCTCAGCTCTTCAAGAATGCGGTTACCAGGCAGCAATGGTTGAGCAAGATCAAAGCCGCTCGCACACCCTTTGGCAAAGTGCACTCCAGGAAGCTCAGGAGCGCAACTTATTCCAAAACACTCCCCGGAGCACCCGATGGTGATTACGTTGTCATCCAATATGACACCAGTTTCGAGAACAAGGCCTCTGCCGTCGAGACCATTACTCCCATGCTCGATAAAGACGGCAAATGGCGCGTATCCGGCTATTTCATCAAGTGAGGGTTCTTCCGCGCCACGGTCCTTGTCGGCAGCGGTGGGTTATTCTCTCTGACACCACCACCAACTTCTGCAAGAGCCTGCGCGTTTGCGTATATTCGCCAGGCTCTGGGCCGGCGTGGCACAATACCCTCCAATGGATCCTTGGCTCATCGCCGCACCCGCTGTGGCCGCGGGTTTAACCGGCGTTACCGCGTATGGCGCGGTGTATCCGCGATCGCAATTATTCGGGCACACTGTTTGCCACACCGGGCAGGCTCGCAAACTGGCGCTCACTTTTGACGACGGACCGAATCCCGCCATCACGCCCAAACTTCTCGATCTGCTCGACCGCTACCACGCCAAAGCTACATTCTTTCTCGTTGGCAAGTGGGTGCGCGAATCTCCTGCCCTCGCCAAAGAAATTGCCGCGCGGGGACACCTTCTTGGCAACCACACCGAGACTCATCCCAATCTTTTCTTCTGCGGCCCCGCAGAAACCCACACTGAATTGCTCCGCTGCACCGAAGCCATTCAACAGGCCACCTTGGAAGAGCCGCGCTGGTTCCGGCCTCCGTTCGGTTTGCGCAGCCCCTGGCTCGGAGCACTGGTTCAGCAGCACCGCATGCGCATGGTCATGTGGACGCTGATTCCCGGCGACTGGCGCATAAAGCCGCCGGAATGGCTCATCGAGCGGATGAAACCCATTGCGGCCCACGCACAGAATCTGCCACCGAAAAATACTCCGCCACGAAATCCTGCCGCCGGCGACGTTCTCTGCCTCCACGACGGTGATTATGCCCGCCCCAGTGCCGACCGAACTCATACGCTCGCCGCTCTCGAATACTGGCTACCCCGCTGGCGCGACCTCGGCCTGGAATTTGTTACAATCGGGCAAGCGCAAGGGAAGGCGGTCGAGGGCTAATGGACGAACGAAGCTTTTATACGGAGAAGGAAGAGACACGCAAGGTCAAGCTCGTGTGCCCGAGTTGTCGCGGTGAGTTTGAAGCCCCCGTGCGGTGGAAGGTCTGCCGCAAGAAAAAGGAATTGCCCCGAGGCACCAGCGAGGAAGACCGCCGGAAATTCGCGAAAGCCACTTCCTTCATGGTCCGGTTGGACGATCTGGTCGCCTGTTATAAGTGCCGCAAGCGTTTCGAACTCACCGGGCAGTCCACCGTCCTGATTAATGACAATCTCGGTGACCCTAATGAGGACCCCGAAAATTTCGGCAATCGGTGAAAAGCAAGATATCAGTAATCAGATATCAGATATCAGGAAGCAAAACCTTCGCAACCCAGCCCCACCGCTTCCGCTACCTTCAAAGACTCTAAATGCACCGGGAGCCGCTTCCTGATCGCTGATGTCTGATATCCCGTCAGCCTCAAGCTCATCCCGCTCCACTAAATTTCCGGGTACATCTCAAAAAATGCATCAATGGATTGCCGGAACGTAACCTCAATTTCCTCTTTCGAACCCTCGATCAGGTGCATCGCCACGCTCGCGGTCCGCCCGTTCTTCAATACCACCGTGGCTTCTTTCACTTCGCCCAGGTCATCCACCGGCAGCAGCCTCATGCCATAGATCAGCGCTAGTTTCGCCATAATGCATTCTCCCTTCCCAAGACTCAGACTATCGGCAAGCGTACAGACGGTCAAATGGCAAGGTGTAGCGACTCAGTTTTGGAGTAGACTTTTCTTTCCAGGTGCTCCGGGCATCCGATGAGGGACCTTACCGCATCGGAGAGGGCAGAAGGAGACAGACGGTGAAGGTCACATCTCAGGTCGATCGTGTCTTTATAACTGCGCTCTTGAGTCTAATTCTCGCTGCCGTTGCGGTAGCGCAGGCCCCCGAAGGCCCCCAGAACGAAGCTCCCGCCCCGGCCACCACGCCCGCTCCGGCGGCGCCGCGCGCGGCAAGTACCGGCCAGACGATTCTTGTCCCTACGGGAACGCGTATCGGCGTCATCCTCGAAAGCGGGATCTCCACGGCAACGGCCAAGCCGGGTGACTCTGTGTATTTCCGCACTTCCTTTCCCATCACCATCAACAACAAAGTGGTCGTCCCGGTTGGCTCCTACTTGCGGGGAGAAGTTGTTGACTCCAAGCGTCCGGGCCGCGTCAAGGGCAAGGGCGAATTGCGCATCCGCCTGAACACGCTGGTCTTCCCGAATGGCTATACGGTGGACATGAACGCGGAGCCGCACAGCGCGGATGGTGGCCAAGTGAAAACCGATCCGGAAGGGAAAATGACCGGGCCGGGCGGGAAAGGGAAAGACGCCGCCACTGTGGCAACCACGACCGTGGCCGGTGCGGGTATCGGTGCGATCGCCGCAGGGGGAAAAGGTGCGGGAATCGGAGCAGGCATCGGTGGCGCCGCCGGCCTTGCCGCGGTCTTATTGTCTCGCGGACCCGAAGCGCAACTCCCACGCGGTTCCTCGATGGACTTAGTGTTGGAACGCGACCTTCAGTTGGACGCGGACCAGATTCACTATTCCACCGTAGGCCAGTCCAACACAGTAGTCATCCAACAGCAACCACCGTCGAACTGAACAAGCCTCTGGCCCCAACTTGTAGTACTGTTCTTCAGGTTGTCTTTTTTCCGGAATTTAAAACTTACAAATAATCACTTAAAACTTCCTCGTCCTCACGCGCTCTGACAGCGCTTCGCTTCCAGGAACCTCATCGGCCTCACACGCTCCCAATCCACGCTGACTTTCCCCATACTTACCCACTCCCGGATCAGCCGCGCCGTCACCGGCGCCAGCAAAATTCCGCTCCGGAAGTGCCCTGTGGCTATCAACAAGCCATCCACGTCGGTCGGGCCGATAATCGGCAGATGGTCTGGCGAATCCGGCCGCAATCCTGCCCAAGTCTCTTCAATGCGCGCTTTCTCCAGTGCGGGAGCGAGTTTTATCGCCTCACTCAGAATCTTTTTCATACCGCCCGCGGTCACGTCGTGATCAAACCCGGTGCGCTCGATGGTCGACCCCGCGATAATTCGTCCGTCATTCCGCGGCACCAAGTAGGTGTGTTCCAGCCACAAGACATGCTTGATTTCCACCGATTCGCACCGCAAACCGATCATTTGTCCCTTCGCTGGAAAGACCGGGGCGTACGGCGCCACACCTTCGATTCGCGCCGAAAAGCATCCAGCCGCAATGACTGTCCACTTTGCTTCAGCCTGTCCCTTCTCCAGGATTAAGCCCTTGCACCGCGCACCCTCTTCCCAGAGGGCCTTCGCTCCGTTTCCTGCAAAGATCTGCACGCCTTTCCGCTGCGCGGCCTTCAGTACGGCGTCCGTAAAAACACGCGTGTCCAACGAGGCTTCGTCGGCCCGGAATATCGCCGCTTCAATTTCTTCGGTCAGCGCGGGCTCCATCCGACGCGCTTGCTCGCCGCTCAACGCTTCGGCTTTCAATCCCACGCCATGTTGCAGCGCGATTACCGTGCTCAGCTCTTCCTCCGCGTCGCCATCGAGGATGACATCCAGCGCCCCATCTTTGCGGTAGCCCACATCCATCCCGCTCAGTTCTTCCACTTTGCGAATGAATTCCGGATACAGCGCCACGCTCGCCAGGCTCATGGGCACGAACGGAATCATTTCCGGATTCTCCGGAGCCGGCGAAATCATCCCCGCGCTGGCCCACGACGCTTCGCGTCCGGGTTCGCGCGCATCGTACAAACCGACTTTCAATCCCGCTTCCGCAAGTTCAAGAGCAATCGACGCGCCGATCACGCCGCCGCCCGCTACCACTGCATCGTAAGTTTTCATGGCCGCATCCTAATTCAACAGCGCCGAACGGGCTGTGACGAACAACCCAACTCAGAGGCTCGCCGCAAGCTGTTCGGAAAGCACTTCTGCTTTCTTGGAAAGGTTCTTCGCCCGCACCCAGTCGCCGCTGCGCATCGCCTCTCGTGCGTTCTCTGTGAACCCCCGCACCTTGGAGACAACATCTTGCTGCGTGGCATTCAATTTTCTTCCCCACGCCAGCGTAAGATTCTTCTCCACCAGATCCAGATTATGCTGCGTCTCCGCCTTCGCTGCCGTAATTTCTGCCGTCGTCACTTCCGGAGCGAGGGTTGGTTCCGGAGGCTTTTCCGCCGACACCGGTTCAGGCGCCGGTGGCGGTACCACGTGCGGCTTAGCAGGTAAGGTGAGGTTTGTTACTAGTGGTGGAGGCGGCGCTGCAACTTCGAACTCTATATCCGGCGGCGGTTCCAACTCCGCGGCCGTTGCGGCCGGAGGAATCAAGGGGTGCGCGAAGCCGATAACGGGGACCTTCGGTCTCACCGGCGCTCTCCTCGTAAAGCATCCCGACATGCACACCGTGCACGCGCACAGCAGCGCTAGCGATTTCCTTGTCGTCTTTGTTTGAGTATTCATCTGTTGCCGGATTCTCATGCAGCCAGTGGCAATTCGATGCGGAAGGTCGTTCCGCGCCCGACTTCCGACGTAAAATCAATCGAGCCGTTGTGAAGCTGCACGATTCGGAAGGTACTGGCCAATCCAATGCCGCTTCCTCCCGGTCTCGTTGTAAAAAACAACTGGAAAACTTTCTGCCGGAGCTCCAACGGGATTCCTTTCCCCGTGTCTCCCACCGTTATTTCCGCCATATCTCCCCGCCGGTTGAGCGTCAGTTGCAGTTGTCCGCCGTCCGGCATGGCATCCACTGCATTCAGCACCAGGTTCAAGATGGCCTGCTTCAGCAGCGCGCGGTCCACAAATACCTCCGGCACCCCGATGGGCAGAAGCTGCGCCACCTGCACGTTCGACTGTTCCAACTGCGGTCTCGCCACCTCCAGCACTTCGTGCAGCAGGTCCGCCAGTTGCGTTGGTTCCAGTCTCACATCCATCGGCCGCGAAAAATCCAGGAAGCGTTTCACCACGGCGTCCAACCGGTCGATTTCCGCGTCCAGCACGTGGACCGCCTGCATCGCGGCATCATCCGTTTTTGGCGGAAGCGATTCCTTCAGGTTCTCCAGCCAGAGCCGCATCGAATTCAGCGGGTTTTTCACTTCATGGGCCACGCCCGCAGTGATCCGTCCCAGTGCGGCCAGCCTCTCGCTCACTTGCAACTGCGTGCTGATGCTCTCCAGCGAATCCAAATCGCGCAACGTTACCAGCGCGCCCATTCTATCTCCCGCCCCCTGAATCACTTGCACCGTCACGCCCACTCTCCTCGATCCTTCCAGTGTTTTCAGTTCTGTCTCTGAGGCCACTTCCCGCAACTCATCCCCGTCCAACCGCAGCGCCTCGTACAGCGGGTGACCGGCCGGGAAAATTTCCGTCACTCGTCTCCCCAGAAATTGCGATGCCGGCGCTCCCATAAATTTTTCTGCGGCGGGGCTCACCATCACCGCACGCGCATCCCGCGTGAACAGAATCAATCCGTCTTCCAACCCCGCCATCACGGAATTCATGTTTTCGCGCAGGGAACTGAAAATCTCATGCACACCGCGCAGTTGTTGCCCCACCTGTTTGATCTTCCGCCGCACCTGGCCCAATTCGTCGGTGCTCTCCACCGTCTTTTCGGTGGTTATGGTGGCGGTGTCGTACTCCCCAGCCGAGATGCGGTCGAGTTGGTCGCTGATGTCGCGAATCGGTGCAAGTGCGGCGCCGCTCACCACCGCCGCCAGTACCGTCGATAGCACCAGCGCCAGCACCGCGATCATGATCCACTGCCTCATCTGGGACTCGATGCTCTTCAGCAACAGCCCCGTTTGTACCGCTACGCGCACCTCGCCGAACGGTTGCCTTCTCACATCGAATGGGAATTCCACTTCATACACCTGCGGCGGCCCCACAAGGATCCGCACTTGTCGCACAATCGCGCTTTGCACCAGCTTGGAGAGCGGCGGCCGTCGGGGCACGATCTTTCCCGGCTGCGCGGGGTCGCTCGACACCAACACCAATCCGTCCCGGTCCACAATCGACACTTCGTAAATCGACGGCAGCTCCGACGCCGCGCTCAACCTTGCGTTTAGCGCGTCGCTCGTCTCGAATACCTTTCGCACATAGTCGTGGATTTCTTGCGGGTCTTCCGACCCCGGACGCATGCCCATCGTCTTTGCGTCATCATCCGCGTGAGTGGCCCAATCGAATACCTCCCGCGCCAGCTCCGTTGCCCGCGTGTCTGTATCGTGCAGAACCTGTTGCAGCAGCAGCTCCAGAAACACCATCGACATCACCGCCGTGGTCAACAGCACCAACGCGGTCATCACCATCGTCAACTTGGCTCGCAGCCCCAGCTGCATACGCACTTACGACTCCGCTTCTGCCTTCTCGCTGCC
>Ga0187816_10000362_pt1 | contig 13385 bp, 14 predicted proteins | sample NC_wetland_sal_i_16_FD_132960 | JGI IMG/M metagenome (GOLD analysis project Ga0187816, IMG submission 132960) | Wetland sediment microbial communities from Neuse River Estuary, North Carolina, USA - SO4_1 | ecosystem: Environmental > Aquatic > Freshwater > Wetlands > Sediment | place: USA... | reverse complement strand
GGGAATCCTTTCTCTCGCTCTCACATACTTCCTCGTGTCGGATCCCCCGTATATGAAGCGCGTCAACCTGAAGGGAGGCTTCCGCGTCGATTATATCGGGCTCGGTCTGATCAGTCTGGGCCTCGGCAGCATGCAGATCATTCTGGACAAGGGCCAGCGCGAAGACTGGTTTGCCTCCGATTTCATCCGAATCTTTTTCGTCCTGATGCTGATCGGGGTTGTCGCGGGGGTCCTTTGGGAATTGCGCGCCAAAGATCCGGTCGTCGATTTCCGCATGCTGAAAAACCGCAATTTTGCCATTGCCACCACTGCAATGTTCTTCCTCGGTTTTGTTCTTTATTCCAGCACGGTCCTGATTCCCCAACTCCTGCAGGAGCTCCTTGGCTATCCTGCGGAACTTGCCGGCCTGGCGCTCTCGCCGGGCGGTGCGGTCATCATGCTCATGATGCCCGTGGTGGGCATGCTTGTTTCTCGTGTGGACACCCGTTGGCTCATCACCTTCGGCTGCATGGTCTCCGCAACTTCTCTGTTCGTCATGGCCGGTTGGAACCTGAACCTTGACTACCACCATGCCGTCCTTGGCCGCATGCTGCAGAGCTTTGGCTTGGCGTTCCTGTTTATTCCCATCAACGTCTCCGCGTTCGCCTATGTGCCGAGGGAAAAAACCAACATGGGCACGGGCATCATCAACCTCGCACGGAATATCGGGGCTAGCGTCGGTATCGCCACGGTCACCACCTTGCTCGAGCGCCGCACGCAGCACCATATGGCTCAGCTCGGCGAGCATGCGAATCCCCTTAGCAACGCATATCGCAGCACGATCGCCGCACTCACTGCCAGCTTCTCTGCGGCGGGCTCCTCGCCAAGTGGCGCCGCTGCCCGAGCGCAAGGCATGGTCTACAGCATCATTCAGCGCCAGGCCACAATGCTTTCGTTTTTGGACGATTTCAAGCTCCTGGGCGTGGTTTTCTTCGCCATCATTCCCATCTTTTTCCTCATGAAGAGGCCGAAGATGAGCGGCGGAAGCGTACCGGTGCACTGAGGGAGAAACACTTCTGTAACTTTTTTCGTCTAATGGACTCTTACGGGTCTACATGAGGGGGGAGCAAATGGCAACGCAAGTGATAAGTACGACGCAACTTAGCGAAAACAAGCTGATTCGCGCGGGTCAGCGTGGGGATGGTCAGGCGATCGAAACCCTCTTTCGCCGCTATCACCGTCCGCTGTTCCAGACCGCGCTTCGCGTCCTTGGCAATGCCGAAGATGCGGAAGACGCCCTGCAGGACGGGCTGCTTTCGGCCTATCGCAACCTCAAGCGCTTCGAGGGCCGCTCGCAGTTCTCCACCTGGCTCACGCGCATCGTCATCAACGCGGCTCTCATGAAGCGCCGAAGCGCCAAGGCCCGTCCGGCCGTCTCTCTCGATGAACCTCATCACGAGGACGAACTGCCCGCCGCGGATCGCTTCGCCGATGATGGTCCGGATCCGGAGCAGCTTTATGCTGGCACGGAGATTCGCGAAATGATTAACGAGAATCTCGACGAACTTTCTCCGCTGCTCCGCACCGCTTTCGTTCTTCGCGAAGTGCAGGGCTATTCCACCGGTGAAGCCGCCAAGAAACTCGGCGTCACAGAAAACACACTCAAAGCGCGCCTCTGGCGTGCCCGGCACCAGCTCGCCGAGCGCCTTGGCCGCCGTCTCCGCCGCATGAAGGACGACATGTCCAACAATATAGGCGGCGACGAAGCCTGCAGCTACTGCTAACCTGTCAGGTCCGGCAACTACGCCATCTCCCCGCCCAGGCAGGTCCGGCTACCAGCCCGCCGGACCCCCCTGGGCATCTGTGCCTTCCATCACTGAGTCCAGCGGCCTCCGATTGCTATCCTTTCTTTGTACGGAGGTCCCCCCTCATGAAGTACCCTACGCGTGTGTTTTTCTTCTCCGTTCTTCTCCTCGGTTCCCTTTGCCTCGCAGTAATCGCCTATCTTCCTGCTCATGCGCAGTCTGCAGCTGCAGGTTCACCCGTGATGCCCATTGGCAAGCCCGTCCAGATCAAGGCTCCTCTCGGCTTGCCTCCCGTTCCCATCCCGGCGGACAATCCGCCCACCGAAGAGACCATCGCTCTCGGCCGCCGCCTCTATTACGATCCAAGTCTCTCCGTCGATGGCACCATCTCTTGCGCCTCTTGTCATGCTCCGCAATTTGCCTTTTCGGATAATCGTCCGGTTTCGGAAGGTGTTGCCAAAAAGCTCGGCACGCGCCACGCCCCTACGGTAATTAACTCGGCTTACAGCACATTGCAGTTCTGGGATGGCCGCGCCCCCAGCCTCGAAGAACAAGCCAAAGGTCCCATCGCCAATCCTGTCGAAATGGCACACTCTCTTGACGGCGTTGTGAAGCGCCTCCAGTCGGATCCGAAGTATCCAGAGCTCTTCAAGAAAGCCTGGGGCACGGACCAAATAACCATCGATATGGTTGCCAAGTCTATCGCCTCCTTCGAACGCACCGTCATCGCCGGCGATTCCCCCTTCGATCGCTTCTACTATGGCCATGACCCTCAGGCGCTTTCACCGGAAGCCCAGCGCGGCCTCGTCATTTTCTTGAACGCCAAGAAGGGCGATTGCGCCGTCTGCCACACCCTCGGCAAGGACTACTCGCTCTTTACGGACAACAAGTTTCACAATCTCGGCGTCGGCGCAGACACTCGCGGCAATCTCAACGATGTCGGCCGCTATGCAGTCACGAAGGCAGACGCGGACATGGGTTGCTTCAAAACGCCGAGTCTCCGGAATCTCGCCAATCGTGGCCGTTATATGCACGATGGCAGTTTCCCGTCCGTCAAGGATGCGCTCGCCCACTACATTGGCGGCGGCAACTGGAATCCCCATCTCGACAAGGAGATTCACTCCCTGGACGTTCTCACCTTTGACGAACGTGACGAACTTCTCCAGTTCCTCGATTCCCTGAACGGCAAGCTCCCGGACAATATCGGTCCACCGCCCGACCTTGGGGCGCCAACCAAAGCCTCTTCTGCGGGCAAGTAGTTGTCTCTCACCTGAAACACATAGGGCCGCGGTTCCCGTCGCGGCCCTGCTCTGTTTTGGAGTGCGGCAGCCCTGCTGCCGCTTTTGCGGTCAAACCGTTTTCCAGAACCTCCCTTATTCAATCCACGGTGTCATCCTGAGAGCCGCCTTTTGGCTCGAAGGACCTCAACATAAACCTCAAGCACATTCTCGCCGTCGAAAGCTCTAGCGCCGCGCCGCCGCGTACAGCCCCAACACCCGCAACTCGCTCGTCGCCAACCGCACTTCTTTCAATGCCTTCTCCAGCGGCTCAAGCCTTTCCGCTTCCACATCCACATAAAACTGGTATTCAAACGGCTTCCCGTGAATCGGCCGGCTCTCGATCTTCAGCAAATTCACTCCATATTTCGAGAATGGCTCCAGCGACGCCAGCAGCGCTCCCGGCTTGTGCGCCAGCCGCATCGCCAAAGACATCTTCTTCGCATCTTTCGCCCGATACTGTTGTGCTTCCTCCGGTGGCAGCAGCAGCACAAACCGTGTGAAATTCTCGGCGTTGTCCTGAACGCTCTCGCGCAAGATCACTGCCCCGTAATGCCCCGCGGCGCGCCAGCCCGCGATTGCTGCGCAACTCTTATCTCCTCGACCCATCATTTCCCGCACGCTCCCGGCCGTATCTTCCGCCGGAACCCGCTTCAGCCCGGGATTTGTCTCAAAAAACCTCTCGCACTGTGCCAGCGCCATCGGGTGCGAAGCCACCGCGCGGATCTCCTCGAATTTCGATCCCGGATAGCCCATCAGATGATGCTCAATCGGCAGAATGGTTTCCCCGCAAATCTCCAGCGGGCTTCCTAGCAGCAAGTCATACACGCGCACCACGGAACCGGCCAGGGTGTTCTCCACCGGAACCAGCAAAGCGTCCGCGGCTCCTTCCGCGATCGCGCGAAACGTGGCTTCAAACGTCGCCCGGGGCACGGTTTGGATCTCTTCTCCCAGCAGTTGCACGGCCGCGGCCTCGCTGAACGCCCCCGGCTCCCCTTGAAACGCTACACGCATCTTCTTGAAATTCAGTTCGCCCATCCGCACTATTCCGTTTCCCCCACGGTCTCCGTTTCCTGCGATTCGCGCTATAATTTTCGCTCGCAGCGCGCCCGGAGGTAATCGAATCATGACACAGAACCGGCCACAGCAGGACGAGTACGCCCTGTACTACGGAAAGTACATAGACCTCGTCCCGAGCGGTGATTTTCTTGAAATTCTACAGGACCAACGGCGCGAGCTGGTCGGGCTGCTTTCTCGAGTCTCCGATCAACAGGCCGAATTCCGCTATGCTCTCGAAAAATGGTCCATCAAGGAAGTCCTCGGCCATATCACTGATGCCGAACGCATTTTTGCCTACAGGCTGCTTCGCATCGCCCGCGGGGATCAGACTCCCCTTGCTAGCGTTGAGCAAGATGGCTACATCAAGAATGGAAATTTCGCTGCCCGCAAACTCTCAGACCTTCTGGAGGAATTCTCTGCCGTTCGCGAGGCCACCATTTGCCTGGTTCGCTCCCTTGACCATGACGCCTGGCTCCGTCGCGGCACTGCCAGTCAGAAAGAAATCAGCGTCTTCGCTCTCGCTTTCATCATCGCGGGACATGAGCGCCATCACCGCATTATTTTGGAGAAACATTACTTGTCTGCGGCTGCGCGCGCCTGACGCCCGCTTTTCACATGGGTCCCGGGAGGTCTTTTTCCGTTCCCAGCGCCTGCTTCGCTTCGATCCGGTTTTGCGCCGACTCACCATAAACTGTAAGCACGGAGCTCTTGATGTACTCGGGAACCTGGTCGAGATCCTCGTCGTCTCTCGCCAGCGCCATCTTGCGCCGTGGCCAAATCAGGAAGGTGATGACAAAGCTTGCCAGCGCCAGCATGAAACCAGCCGTGAGCACGGTGGTTCCGGATGCCTCCAGCGGATCGCGGATGGCTTCCATTAAAAGATAGGCTCCACACAGCAACAAGACCGCGGCCACAAACAGGCCCAGACCAAGAAACGTCCTCTCAATTCTCCCGTGCACCACCAGCGGGACTCTGTCGCGCTCGTTCAACACTTCTATTCTCGTGGCCCGCATGGCAGCTCACCCCTTCTCAATTCCTGCTTTTTCTTCATTTGCCGTCTCTTCAAACAAAAAATCCAAATACCGGAAAGCGGGCTCCACTTCTGTCCTTTTCATAACGCTTCCGCAGACACACCGCGGCACCGCGCCGCCTTCACCAGGTCCTGTTGCCGCGATGGACCAGTTGCAATCTCGATTGGGGCAATGCCAATGGACTCCTTCGCCGACCGACATGAGCGCCTCCGTTGTGTTTTGTTGTCTTCGCGACCCGTAGTTCCTGCGGGGAAGAATCTGAGTTGTTTATATAGCAAGTCAGTAATAGCTGCAACGATTATTAAATATTAAAGCTAAATATTATTGAGAAGTAAGTAGAAGCTGGCGCCAGTCCCAGTACTCCTCCCTCCAATTCCAAAATGGAATCTCGCTCGCCTGCCCGTTCTCCTCTCATTGCGACGCCACGCGGCCCGCTGCTACAATTCCTGTTTTGCCGGGTTCTGTCTTGCTTCACTGGGGGTTTTACCCCTACGCTCGCGATTGGCATCTAATTGGTTCTGTGCCTGTTACGGCAGTTGTTGTGGTTTGGCCTGGCAGCGATCGAGCCCTGATTTCTGGATCCGGCCCGGTTTCATTTGAAGGGAGATACGGCGTGGCGAAATACGACGTTGCAATCATTGGCAGTGGTCCGGGTGGCTATGTAGCGGCCATCCGTGCGGGTGAACTGGGTCTCAAAACGATCGTCGTCGAAAAAGATCCCTTCCTCGGTGGCACGTGTCTCCACATCGGCTGCATTCCCACCAAGGTCCTTCTGCATCACGCCGACGTTTACGACCACTTCAAAAACGCCGCCGAACTTGGCTTCGAAGTTTCCGGCCTGAAAATCAATTGGGCCAATATCCTCGCGCGCAAAAACAAGATCGTCACCAAGCACGCTAAGGGCATCGAATTCCTCTTTAAGAAAAACAAGGTCGAATGGGTGCAGGGCTGGGGCAAGTACGACGGCCCCGGAAAAGTCTGCGTCGAAAAAGACGGCAAGAAATCCACCATCGAAGCGAACAACATTCTTCTCGTCAGCGGTTCCGAAGCCAAGTCGCTCCCCGGAATCGAGCCGGATCACAAGCAGATCCTCACCAATCGCTCCATTCTTCAGTTGCCGGAAATCCCGAAAACGCTCGTCGTCATCGGCGCCGGCGCGGTTGGTGTCGAATTCGCCTCCATCTTCAATTCCTTCGGCACGGAAGTCACCATCCTCGAAGCCTTGCCTCGCGTTGTGCCCGTCGAAGACGAGGAAATCTCCGCCGAACTCGACAAAACCTACCGCAAAAAAGGCATCAACATCTTCACCAGTTGCATCGTGGAAGGTGTGAAGAAGGACGCTAAGGGCGTCACCGTCTCCTTCAAAGACAAGGACGGTAAAGCACAAACGCTCCAGGCCGAAAAATTGCTTCTCGCCGTCGGTCGCCAAGCCATGACCGACAATTGCGGCCTGGAAAAGTCGAAGGCCAAGGTCGACCGCGGCTTCGTCTACGTGAATCAGTACATGGAAACCGAAGAACCCGGCCTATACGCCGTCGGCGACATCGTTGCCGGGTTGCCGCAACTTGCCCACGCCGCCATGATGGAGGGTATCGTCGCGGTCACGCACATTGCCGGCAAGCCTACCCACACCATCGTCAAGACCCGCATTCCCAACGCCACCTATTGCGAGCCGCAGATCGGCTCCATCGGTCTCACCGAAAAGCAGGCCAAGGACGCGGGCTACGCCGTCAAGACTGGCAAGTTCCCCTTTGTCGGCAACAGCAAAGCCACCATCCTCGGCAGTCACGGTGGCTTCGTCAAGGTTGTCTCCGACGAAAAATATGGCGAAGTCCTCGGCATCCACATCATCGGCCCGCTAGCCACGGAAATTCTTGCGGAAGCTGCTGCCGTGCTGAATCTCGAAGGCACCATCGACGACATGATGAATATGATTCATGCGCATCCCACGGTCTGGGAAGCCATGGGCGACGCCTTCGCCTCCGTCCGCGGCCTCCAGATCAACGTGTAGCGGCCGCCTTCAGGCGGCCATCTTGGGGTGACTTGCGGCGTTGTACTGACCGATCGTTAGATCGGCTCTCTTTCTTGAACCCTTGAACTTTTAAACTCTTGAACTCTTGAACTTAAGATTTAGAACTTAAAACTTTTTCTCCCCAATGCCCCCACTTCTCACCACCGACCTAGGCCTAATCTCCTACACCGACGCCTACGCCTTGCAACAGCGCCTCATTGCCGCCCGCAAAGCCAACGCCATCGACGACGTTCTTCTCCTCTGCGAGCATCCCCACGTCATCACCCTGGGCCGCAACGCCAATCGCGCCAATCTCCTCGCCTCCGAACACGTCCTCCGCCAAAAAGGTGTCGAACTCCACACCACCAACCGCGGCGGCGACATCACTTATCACGGCCCCGGCCAGATCGTTGGCTATCCCGTCCTCAATCTTGGCAACATCAAACGCGATGTTGGCTGGTACGTCCGCACACTTGAGGAAGCCATGATCCGCGCTAGCGCCGATTTCGGCGTCACCGCCTATCGCGTCCCCGGCAAAACCGGCATCTGGGTCCAGGCCGGCTCCAGCGAAGAAAAACTCGCCGCCATCGGCGTCCACATTAGCCGCTGGGTCACCTCCCACGGCTTTGCTTACAACGTCGCCACCGATCTCCGCTACTTCGACCTCATTGTTCCCTGCGGCATCCCCGATCGCAAAGCCACCTCCCTCGAAAAACTCCTCCAGCGCACCGTCTCCGTCGCCGAAGTTAAACCTCGCCTCTCCCACCACCTCGCCGAACTCCTTTCCCTGGATCCGCATCCCACCTCTGCCGACGAGCTTCTTTCTTTTGTAGGGTCCGCCTTCTGAGGCGGACCGCCAACTCAACCTCAGCTCAATGTCATGTAGCAGCTCACGCTTTTGAAGGGTGAGGCCTTCCGCCTCGCCCTCAAAAACACAAAAGCCCCAAGCGCAAACTCACCTCTTGGGGCTCCTGTTGTTCGAACTGTTCCGCCCTGCCGACTCGGTCTACTTCATCGACGCTACATGGAATATCAAGGCGTGATCAACTTCCGCCCGCGACGCGTCCGGATCCGTAAGTCTCGTGAACAGGCTCGTGATGGCGTCCTGCTCTTCCTGCGAGCGATGCTCACGATCACTGAGGAAGGCCGCCCGGATCTTATCCATGGAAGCAAGATCCTTCATGCTATACCACGTGAAGTGGGTGAACTCGCCTTCGGTCCTTATATCCTCCACAGCCAGGCCGTAGACCAGAATCACGCCGTCGGCCATCAGTTTGTCCAGAATCGGCTTATTATATTTCTCCCAAGCCTTGCGGTACTCGGCCGCTTTCCCCGGTTTCACCTTCACGAAATTGAAGCGAGTGTACGGCAGGAGTCCAGCGGTAGCAACGGACGGGCTTACGCTAAACACGATATCGCGCGTCAGATAATCGTGCGTCTTGCTGAGGTCGGCGATTTCTGCCATACGAGCCATCGGAGCGGTCGTGCCTGTTACTCCCTTCTTCGTCACGCCGGACTTGTTCGCCTCCTCCGTCAGCTTGGCGATCTGCGCGCGCATGGCCCCGTCTACTTTCTCCACGCCCGCATAATCGTCGACCGCGTACCAGATCGAATGTGTTGCGTTACCGGGTTGCCGCAGCAGAGGTGTCATCACGCCCCAAGCCCGGACCACACCCTCAGCCATCAGTTTGTCGCGGACCGGAGCACCAACTGTTTTCACTAGATCCAAAAACTGATCTTCCTTGCCCTGATTTACGGTGTAGTCGTACCAGAATGTCAGCGGTTGCATTTGAGCTTGCTGAGCCGCCGCCGTAGCACAAGACACAAGCACAAGCATAAAACACAGCAACAGTCGCTTCTTCATCTCCGTCTCCTTCAACGTAAGTTACTTGAAATGGAACCGCAGGAAATCACTGACAAAGATAAACCGCGGAGTTGCGCGCAAGCGCCCAGCTCTGCAGTTTCGAAATGGGCCTGACAACCAGAGAATGGGCTTTCTTGTAGCACCTGCCCACAGGCGCGTCAAGGCAATGATTTTTTGCTTGACATGCGGTGGCCATCCATCAATACTAAACCATATGGTTAAGTATTCCTCGTCCCTCGACTCCACTTTCGGCGCACTCGCCGACCCCACCCGCCGCGCCATTCTGGCCACCCTCATGCTCGGTCAGGCTTCCATCACCGAACTCGCCAAGCCCTACCGCATGTCGCTTCCCGCGGTGATGAAGCACCTCCACGTTCTCGAACAAGCCGGCCTGGTCTCCCAGAAAAAAACCGGCCGCACCCGCCGCTGCCAGCTCGCCGCCAAACCCTTGAAGGACGCCGAAGCCTGGCTCTCCCAATACCGTATCTTCTGGGAAGGGACTTTCGACTCTCTCGAACGCTATCTCAGCCAGTCAGACCAGTCAGAAACGAAGGAGGATCAAAAATGGCCACGCCGCAATCGCAACCGGAAATCGCACTCCAGTTAAGACGCACTTTCGCCGCCCCGCGCGAAAGAGTGTTCCGCGCCTGGACCGATGCCAAGGAGTTCGCGCTCTGGTTCCACCCCACCACCGACCACACCACCATCATCACGCAGCTCAATCTCAAGGTCGGTGGGAAGTACAGCCTGGAAATGCACCACAAGGGCGGAAATGTGCATAAGCTCAGCGGCACCTATCAGCAGATCAAACCTCCGGAAAAGCTGGTCTTCACCTGGCGCTGGGCCACCGATCCTCCGGGGCAAGAGTCTCTCGTGAGCCTGGAATTCCGTGACCTCGGCAATGAGACGGAAATCCTCGTCACCCACGGGCAGTTCCCCAACGCCGAAACTCGCGATAAGCACAACCAAGGCTGGACCGGCTGCCTCGACCAACTCCAAAACTATCTGGCGTAGCTGCCTGCAGCGAGGGCAACATCCCCCAGGGTAGGATGTCATCCTGAAGCCGCGTTTTTGCGGCTGAAGGACCTCAACGTTTTGATTCAAGCACGGAGTTATTGTCGAGCCTTGAACACTTTCTGTTACCTGAATCTCACGAATGACTCGCACATCGTGCGACAAGGAGGAACAATGCCGATCGTCGATGCAATTCTCATGGAGTTAGAAGATGAAGCGAAGCGCACCCAGCGCGTGTTGGAGCGCCTACCCGAGGAGAAACTCGGCTGGAAACCCCACCCGAAATCCTTCTCTCTTGGGCAGCTGGCCATGCACGTTGCTGCTGGTCAGGGTAATCTCGCAAAAGCGGTCATCGAAGACGTCCACCAAATCTCGATAAACCCGCCACCGGAAGCCAAGACTCGCAAGGAAATTCTGGATTCTTTCCATGAAAACACGGCCCGTGCCAAGGACATCCTCGGAAAAATGGACGATGCCACTCTGCTCGCCACCTGGACAGGACAAATAAACGGCAAAACGATCCTATCCGTTCCTCGCATCGGCTTCATCCGCACTGTGATGCTCAATCACATCTACCACCATCGCGGCCAGCTCTCCGTCTATCTGCGCCTTCTCAACGTCGCCGTCCCTTCCATCTACGGCCCCAGCGCCGACGAAAATCCCTTTGCGGCCATTGCCGCCGCCTAGCCACCCACCCTCAATTCACGCAAACTCACTCGGACGCCGGCTCACCCCGGCGTCCCCCAGCTCAAGCTCTATTTGTCTAGCCAATAACCTGCCGGCCTATTTGTGTCGAATATTCTCGGGAGCCCGTTTCCGGTCCAGCGGCAGTACCTGCAGTTGCCATTTCACCGGAACCGAAGTCGGAAGATAACAAATTGTCTTGTCGCAAGCCTGATACTCGAGCTTTCCCGTTATCGTGAAGACTTTGCCGTCTTTTCCGAGCGAGCCCCAGAACTCCGATCCCGAATTTACTTTGACATCCTCACTGATCCGGAACGTCCCCTCGAACACCGGTATCTGCTCCTTGATTGCCGGCAAGTACAAAGTCTTCGAAGCCGGATACACCACCGGTTTGAACTCCAGATACTGCACCGGCTCGATCACCAGCTTGATCGGCTTGTATCCTTGCGCGCCCGGCGCATACACATGCACATCCGGAGGCAATCGCACCTCGGCTACCAGCGTAATTCGCGAGCCCGGCACCCCGATAGGATCGGATTGTTCAAGGGCCATTTGCAGATGCGGCGCTTCGACCGTTTCCGTGACTTCCTGTCCCAATTCCGGGAACAGCTTCGCGATCAGACTGTTTCCCGTCAGCCGCTCGCGGTATTTCGCTTCAAAAAACTTTTCCCGAATGATTCCATTAGTATCGATGAAAAAATATCCCGGCCGGGAAAACCCCTTCTGCATCCCCGTGGCTTCCTGATTCAGCACCCCATAAGCCTGGATAGTCTTCGAGTCCGGATCTCCCAGCATCGGGTATTCGATCTTGTGCCGGTCCGCGAAAAACTTCAGGATTTCCTCGGAGTCATAGCTGATCGCCGCCAGCTTTACCCCTTGCTTCTCGAATCGCGGGAACGCGCTCTGCAGCTGCACCAGCTGCCCTTTGCAGAACGGTCACCAGTCCGCCGAACGAAAAAACAGCAGGACAGTTCCGTTCGTTCCTTTCAGTGTAGTGAGCGTTTGCACCTTGCCGAACTGGTCGCGCAGCGAAAATGTTGGCGCTTTCTGGCCGATCGCAAGTCCAATCGACATCGCCTCCATCGATACCAGCCGAATCGTTTCGCCGTCCAGTGTCCCCCGGACGGTCACCGTGTCCCCCAGGTGCGCGCTCACTTTTTCCTGCGGCTCCAGGCTGTACATCACCCTGTTCGTATCGTCATACAGCGCCACCTTCGCACCCGGCACGTTCTTGGTGCATTCGGGCGATTCCGCAAACGCTTCATCCGCGTTGCATGCGCTGGTCACCAGGGCGCCGCTCCACCCCCCGGCCTTCCCTGCATTCTCCTGCCCGGCCACGGCGAAAGACGCAAAAGAAAACAAGATCAGCAGATAAAGGGAAAATCGTTTCGGTACGCAATCAGCTCTAGCGGGTAGCATCCACTCGCTTCCTTCGAAATATTTTCGTTCGCCCGTACTCTACCCTTGACCGTCTCACTGCACAAGTGTTGCAAAGTGCTTTCGCAGAAGGTGGTCCACCTCTCGCCCCGATTAGGCGCGGAACCCGCCTTAGCCTTAAGATAGAACCCCGAATGCCCATTCGGAGAACCGCCGACCATGCCTGCCTCTGAGACCCGCGCGAAATCCAGCAAACTTTCCCGCCAGCAATACCTCGACCTTTACTACTTCATGCGCCTCAACCGCGAGGTCGAAGAAACCATGACCCGCCTCTTCCGCCAGAACAAAATTGTCGGCGGCCTCTACGCCAGTCTTGGCCAGGAAGCCATCTCCGTCGGCACCGCCTACGCCCTCGAAAAGCGCGATTGGCTCGCCCCCATGATCCGCAACATCGGCGCTCTGCTCGTCAAGGGTGTTCCGCCGCGCGACATCTTCACCCAGCACATGGCCAAGTACACCTCGCCCACCAAGGGCAAGGACGGCACTAGCCACTTCGGCGATCTCGACAATCTCCACATCATCTCGCCCATCTCCATGCTCGGCGATCTCATTCCCGTCATGACTGGTGTCGCCATGGCCGGCCGCTACCTCGGCCAGAAAATTGTCGCCATGACCTGGATCGGCGACGGCGGCAGTTCCACCGGAGTCTTCCACGAAGGCCTCAATCTTGCGGCTTCCCAGAAAGCCGCGCTGGTCTTGATTCTCGAAAATAATCTTTGGGCCTACTCGACGCCCGTGAGCCGCCAAGTGCCGCTAGAAAATCTTGCCGATCGCGCCAAGGCCTACGGTATCTCCAGCTACATCGTCGATGGCAACGACGTCGTCGCCGTTTACACCACAGCGAAAGAAGCCGTCGAACGCGCCCGCGCCGGGGAAGGCCCCGTCTTGATCGAAGCGAAAACCTTCCGCCGCCGCGGCCACGCCCAACACGACCCCGCCGAATACGTTCCCAAGGAGCAGCGTGCCTACTGGGAAAAGCGCGACCCCATCACTCTCTGCGAAAAATTCCTAACCGAAGAAAAACTCCTCGACGCCCTGGGCAAAAAGGAAATCGAAGACAAAATCACCGTGCTCCTCGAAAAGGAACGCGAGTTCGCGGAGAATTCCCCCATGCCTCCGCCGGAGCTCGCTTCCCAAGGTGTCTATTGCACCGGCCCCGAATGCCACAACCTCCAACCCAAGTGGGAGCGTCCCGTTGAGGAACTTCTCCCGCCGAAATCTTGC
>Ga0187816_10000361_pt1 | contig 13401 bp, 10 predicted proteins | sample NC_wetland_sal_i_16_FD_132960 | JGI IMG/M metagenome (GOLD analysis project Ga0187816, IMG submission 132960) | Wetland sediment microbial communities from Neuse River Estuary, North Carolina, USA - SO4_1 | ecosystem: Environmental > Aquatic > Freshwater > Wetlands > Sediment | place: USA... | reverse complement strand
GCCTCGCGAATCGCCGCGCCGTGCAGATTGATCGCGACAACTTTGGACAAGTGTTTGCAAAATTTGCGCCGCAGATCGAGTTGCCCATCGGAGAAGGCGGGGTGACGCTCACCCTCGCGTTTCGCGACCTCGACGATTTTCATCCCGACCGTCTGCTCGAGCGCTCGGAGATGTTCAGCAAGCTGCGCGAGGTCCGCTCACGGCTGCAGAATCCGGCCACGTTCGCCGCGGCGGCCGCCGAGTTGGGCGTAAGTGCCAGTGCGCGCGCCGCGGCGCCGCGTGACGAAGCCCCGCGCGCCGTTCCTCCGTCGGTCTCGCGCCTGGCTTCGGGCAGTCTGCTCGAAGACATGATCGAGCAAACCGAGGCGCGTGCGCCTGAAGTCCGTCGTTCGCGTGCGCCCGATGAGCTGCAGGAATTCGTGCGCCGCGTTGCGGAGCCTCACCTGGTAGCCGCCGCGGACCCGCGGCAGTCGCAAGTGCTCTCGCTCATCGACCGTGCGCTCAGCGCTCAAATGAGCGCGCTGTTGCACGTGCCGGACTTCCAGCAGCTCGAGGCCGCCTGGCGCGCGGCTTATCTCCTGGTCCGCCGCATCGAGTCCGACTCGCTCCTGAGGTTGTATCTGATTGACGTCTCCAAGGACGAGCTGGCGGGAGACACCAGTCTATCGCGCGATCTCCGCGCGAGTGGACTCTACCGTATGCTAGTGGATAAAACGGTCGGCACGCCCGGCGCCGAGACTTGGGCGCTGATTGCCGGAAATTACACGTTTGGCGAGAGCCGGGAGGACATCGAGTTGCTCGGCCGCCTGGCGAAGATCGCAAGCGCCGCTGGTGCGCCGTTCCTCGCCGCGGGCAGCCCGCGCCTGCTCGGCTGTGAATCCCTGGCGAAGACGCCCCACCCGCGCGAATGGCATCCGGACCGCGATGTGGAGGCGGCCGCCGCGTGGGCTGCGTTGCGCGGCCTTCCGGAAGCGCGCTCGCTTGGACTTGTCTTGCCGCGATTCGTGCTGCGCTCGCCTTACGGGAAGAAAACCGATCCTGCGGAGTCGTTTGATTTCGAAGAAATGTCCCAGGCGCCTGCCCACGAGGATTACCTGTGGGCCAATCCGGCGTTTGGGGCCGCGCTTCTCCTCGCCCAATCTTTCAGCGACGATGGGTGGGATTTGCGTCCCGGCACGCACGCCGAAATTGACGGCTTGCCGCTGCACAGTTTCGAGATGGACGGCGAAGCCGAGCTCATGCCTTGCGCCGAAGTGCTGCTGACCGAAGAAGCAGCCGAGCGCATAATGGACAGCGGCTTGATGCCGCTCGTCTCGATTAAGGGTCGCGATGCCGCGCGCTTGGTGAGATTCCAGTCCGTCGCCGAGCCGCTTCGCGCCCTTGCCGGCCGCTGGACAAATTAATCCCGCGCCGCTTGTCCGGCGTCGCCGCAGATTTCAATTCTCTGACGGGAATCGTGCACCTAGCGGTGGTTCAAGCGATCAGGCCGTTTTCCTTGAGCAAAGCTTCCGTTCTTTCCACGCCTGGAATCAGCACGACCGTTGATCTTGCTCGGCCGGCCCAGCGCGAGGCTTCATCTTCGGAAATCTTGATCCCGATCAGGAACTCCACGAGTTCGTCTTGCGTGGTTTTCTTCACAGGCAGGGTGTTTAGGCGGCCGTGATAGGGCATGAACACGACTTCAAAATACGGCGCTCCGCCTTCGGATTCGGCCTGCGGTGTAATTTTTATGTTGCCGATCACCTTTGCCATGCGAAGACTCCCGCCTTCCCTCAGGCGCCCGAAATTGACGACGCAACCCCTATTGGTACCGGACTTTACGAGCGATTATGAGAGTGCCTTTACGTCAGAGTCAAGGGCTACGTATTCCACCTGTGAAGCAAGGCGCACACCGCTGGGTTCCGCGGCCCGGCAGGTATGAAACGCCATTCCGGCTTCACGATTTGACTCGGGCTTTGCCTTCCAATGTCCATTGGCATGCGCGCGAAACCTTACCAGCAAACCATCACTCCGCGCTCGATCATTGCACGAACGATATTAAGACACTCTTCGCGCACACGTTCTGGCGGAACGTCCACTTTGCTGGAAAGATCCTGGATGAGCTCTGCCAGAGTCCGAGTGCCGTTGCATTGGCTCATGAAATCGGCGACCTGCGGCTGCACGCCCATTGAGAACGGAAAGCCATGCGTGACTCGTACTCGAAGTTCTTTTTGCTCCCATCCGCTTTGGGATGGGCCAAAAATTGGCTCCAAGCGCGCGTTTGGCGAAATGGAGGGCTTCTCCGTCAGGAGTTGCTCATTGTCGGAGTGTGCCAGAAGGAATTCGCGCATAGCGAAAATCGCCTGCACAGACTCGCCAAACGGTTCCTTCGGCATTTGTGCCGACTCCTGGATGTAGACCCAATTGCGTCCCGAGCGCCGGTGCATGGCGATGATTCCGCTGTGAATCGCCACGACTTTCTTCTCACGATAGTAGGCCATGTGGGCGGCAAACACATCCGCGTCATTACCTCCCGTAGAGAAAGCTTCCTGGATGCGCTCCTGCGCGTACAAGGACGGGTTCTGCGTTTGCCCTTTCATCACCCAGACATCGCAGTTTGAATGCTCCACCCATTCGGCAATGCGCTCCTGCCAGGTTTGCCCGAGCGTTTCTGCCCATTCGAACAGCATTTGGAAATATCCGCCTTCGTTCAAATATTTCGGCGCTTCCGTCACAATCAGTCGGCAGAGCTCATCCAGTTCGAATGGGTTGTCGCAAAAAAGATAACGGTTGCCCGGCGTGATGAAGAACGGAGGATTACAAACGATCAAATCAAACTTGCGGCCTGTCACGGGAGCGAACCGATCACCCGTCAAAAATTCCACGTTCTCAACGCCATTGAATCGCGCATTAAACGTTGCGAAATTGATGGCGCGAGCATTCAAGTCCGTGGCAACCACCTTCTCGCTGTGATGGGCCGCCTGAATGGCTTCAATGCCGCCACCAGTGCCCAGATCGAGCGTGGCACGAGAGGGACGCCGCACCGTGAAGCGGGAAAGCAACTTGCTCGTCGGATTGGGCCAAAGAACAAAATCCCGATCGCCGGCCTCGCCTCTTGCCGTGTGATCTGCAGCCATCAAAAAGCCGTTGGCCGGAAGGACCATGGCCTCGGATATCAACGCGCTCCCCTCCTGCCGAAGCAGCCGCGATTCCATTAAGAGTGCTAGCACAGGCGCGGGGATACAATCGGTCGCTGTCGCCATATCCACGGAGACCCCAACCCAAAACCAGCGCAAGAGGGTATTCAGAAGCGTGGGCTCTTCGGTGCAGTACATGAGCCGGGAGAGGTTGCGCAGTCGCCGGGATGGCAGCTCACGAATATCCCGGTTCTTGTTCAGGTTTTCTTCCGCGTAGCCGGCCTCGACGAAGAATTCTCGCAACCGCTTGGCGTCGTCCGGTGGAAGAATTTGAAGCATGACGGTGATTGCTCCGTTGCCGCTCAACACCTCCGGACCGATGCGACCAGACCGCGCCTCAGCGCGCTCTTCCGGGGCGGGCGAAACGCGGGGAGGATACTACAGTTTTCCGGAGAACGCACACGATTGAGACCTCAGAACGGACATGAACCGTTTGTATCGAGCGAATCTTTGCGGCGCGTACTATAACCGGCATACTATATCTCACAGTCCGAAAGTTTTCCGGGGACGGAATAACTAGTCTTGACACGTCTTGGCGCGTGTGATAAATCCTGCTTCGCATATTCCTTTGCAAGGGACAATTTCGGATCGTTTGAAGATAGCTGGGCGGGTGTCCCCGGTCCGGCTGCGTCCCTTCTAAGGTTCGATCACCCGCGAAACCAGCACTGCCCCGTGTAGGACGCGGGAATCCCCGATTCGGAACCACTCGGGAATCCTGAGGAAGAAGGGAGTTCATATGGCAAGACAAAGCGCGCAACACAAGTTAGACCGCGTGCGCCCTCCCCGCGTCCAGATTACTTACGACGTTGAGATCGGCGGCGCGATTGAGATCAAAGAGCTGCCGTTCGTTGTCGGCGTGCTTGGCGATTTCACGGGCCAGCCTCAAGAACCGCTTCCTAAATTGAAGGAGCGGAAGTTCGTGGAAGTCAACCCGGACAATTTCGACACCGTCCTCGAGGGGATGAAGCCGCACCTGTCGTATTCCGTCGAGAACAAGCTAAGCGAGGATTCCAATGCTGCGCAGTTGAAGGTGGATCTCCGCTTCAAGAAGATGGACGACTTTGAGCCAGCCAATGTCGCCAAACAGGTGAAGCCGTTGAAGGAGCTCATGGATCTGCGCACGCGTCTGGCGGATCTCCGCGGCAGCCTGCAGGGCAACGACAAGCTCGAGGAACTGCTTCTCGATGCCGTCGGCAACACGGACAAGCTCAACAAGCTGAAGGGCGAGATGGGAACGAAGGAGAAGGAGGGCGAATCCAATGGCTGATCCAAAAGCGGCTCAACAGTCGGCGGCTTCGGCTGCACAGACTCAGGAAAAAGGCCTTCTCGATCAGATTGTCGAGCAGGGCCGGCTGGGAACCGACGCCACGGCCCGCGAGCGGGGCAAGAACCTGGTAAAGGAATTCGTAACCCAGGTGCTCGAAGGCTCGATGACCGTGGCCAAGGATGCGGAGATGATGATCAATGCGCGCATCGCGCAAATCGATCACCTGCTCTCTCTCCAATTGAACGAAATCATGCATCATGCCGCTTTCCAGAAGCTCGAAGGATCGTGGCGCGGCCTGAAGCACATGATGGACCACAGCGAAACCGGCGAAAAGCTGAAGATCCGTGTGTTCAACGTCACCAAGAAGGAGCTGTTGCGCGATATCGAAAAAGCCCCAGAGTTTGACCAAAGCATGCTCTTCAAGAAAGTGTACGAGGAAGAGTATGGAGTTTTCGGCGGCGCTCCGTTCGGCGCGTTGATCGGGGACTATGAGTTCGGCAAGCATCCCGAAGACATGGCCCTTCTGGAAGGGATTTCGCACGTCGCGGCGCAGGCCCATGCCCCGTTCGTCAGTGCAGCTGCGCCGGAATTGTTGAATCTCGAGAGCTTCACGACGCTCGACGCTCCGCGCGACCTCGCCAAGATCTTCGACAGCACCGAATACGCCAAGTGGAAATCCTTCCGCCAGAGCGAGGATTCCCGCTACGTGGCGCTCACGCTGCCGCGGACGCTGGCGCGCCTCCCATACGGGAAAGACAGCAAGCCCATTGACGAGTTTGCCTATGAAGAGCACGTGGACGGAACCGATCATTCCAAGTATCTCTGGATGAACGCCGCGTACTCTCTGGGCACCCGTATGACGACTTCCTTCGCGCTGTATGGCATGTGCGTGGCCATGCGCGGCGTGGAAGGCGGGGGGTTGGTGGAAGGCCTGCCGACTCACAACTTCTATACCGATGAAGGCGACATCGCCCTGAAATGCCCGACGGAAATTCCGATCACGGACCGGCGCGAGAAGGAACTGGCCGATCTGGGATTTGTGCCGCTGGTGCACTGCAAGGGCACCGATTACGCCTCGTTCTTCAGCGTGCAGACGTGCCAGAAGCCCAAGGTCTATGATACGGATTCTGCCAACGCCAATGCGCGGCTTTCGGCGCAGTTACCGTACATCATGGCTGTCTCTCGCTTTGCGCACTATCTAAAGGCCATGATGCGCGACAAGATCGGCAGTTTCATGTCCCGCGAAGAGGCCGACGCATTCTTGAATCGCTGGATCACCAAGTACGTGACGCCGGACGACAAAGCCTCCCCGGCCACCAAGGCGGAGCGCCCGCTGCGCGAAGCCCGGGTGGACGTGGTGGAAGTTGCGGGGAAGCCCGGATGCTACCGGGCCGTGCTCTTTCTGCGTCCGCACTTCCAGTTGGACGAACTGACTGTGTCGCTGCGCTTGGTAGCGGACCTCCCGGCTCCGGCCAAGTAAGCCGGCGTACGGCGGTCGCGGGCCGAATCGGGGCAAACGAGATTGTGGTGTGCTTAAAAACCGTAACCTTGAATTTAAAATTTTGATGCGAAAAGGAGATACCAGATGGCAGTAAATGCATACTTGTTCATCGACGGCGTGCAAGGCCCGAGCACCAGCCAGAAAGGGTGGATCGACATCTTTTCGTTCAGTTGGGGCGCTTCCAATAGCTCCGTCATCGGATCGGGTTCCTCAGGAAGCGAATCTCGGGCGGGCCGCGCCGACCTGGGCAATCTGACTATCATGAAAGTCGTCGACAAGACCACCCCCCTGCTTTTCGAGCACTGCGTCACAGGGGACTTCGTCAAGAAGGTCGAGTTGCAATACCACAAGGCGACGGGCACCAAGCAAGAGGTGTATTACAAAATTCTGATGGAGAACGTGATTGTCACCGGGATCCAGCATTCTGGCTCAAACGAGAATCCATCGGAATCGGTGTCTTTCGCTTATGGGAAGTTGAAGATCTCGTACAATCCGGAGAACGAGCAAGGTAAGTTCGCCGGGTTTATCGACAAAGGCTACGACGGTCAGAAGCTGGTGCCCTGGTAGTCTGACGTGAATCAGCTGGAATGGCGGGTGACTTGACTCCGAAGCAACTTTTCGAGGCTGGAAAAGTCCGGGAGGCGGTGAGGGAACTCACCGCCTTTCTCCGCGATCATCCGGCCGACGTGGCAGCGCGGACTTTCCTGTTCGAGCTCCTGTGCTTTTCCGGCGAGTACGATCGCGCGGAAAAGCAACTGGCTGTTCTCTCGGAGGGAAATGCCGACAAGGAGATGGGGGCCGTGCTTTACTACGCCGCGCTGCATGCGGAAAGGACTCGCCACCAGGTCTTCGAAAAACAGGAGTTTTCCAAGGAAGGGTCGGCCGCGTCTCCTGCCGGCACGATCAATGGCCGGCCTTTCAAATCTTTGCGAGATGCAGATCCGGATATAGGCGCTCGCCTCGAAGTTTACGCGGCGGGCGCCTATCTCTGGATTCCGTTCGAACACATTGCCGAAGTTCAGATCGAACCTCCCCGCCGGCTGCGCGACACTCTTTGGACGCCGGGGTTTGTCGGCACGGCGGCATCGTTCAAGGGCACAGAACTCGGCGAAGTCCTGCTCCCGGCGATCTATCCGTTTTCCTGGAAGCATCCCGACGAAAACGTATGGCTTGGACGTGTAACCGATTGGGCCGCCGACGAAAAGGGCACGGAGTATCCGTCGGGACAAAAGATGATGGTCGTGGACGGCGAGGAAATTCCGTTCCTTGAGATTCGTTCGCTGGAGTTCGCCGAAACGCAGGCGGCGTCTCCGGCCGCAGCTAGTTGACCGGTGGACACAACTCCATGCCTCTGCGCGAAGACCTGTTAAATCCCATCCCAGGCGACAACCCGAGTGGCGTTGACGTTCGCTACGACACGAAGCTCCTCATCTACGACAAGATAAAGGAAGCCCGCCGGGCAGACGACAATTTGGCGCAGGGCGACTGGCAGATTGAGCGCAAGGTTGCCGACTACAATCAGGAAATCAAGCTCGCTCAGGAAGCCCTTAGCACAAAGACCAAAGACCTGCAGCTCGCGGCTTGGCTCACTGAAGGCGCCCTTCACAAGGAAGGCTTCGCCGGCCTTCGTCAGGGATTGGAGTTGTGCCGCGGGCTGGTCGCCGATTTTTGGGACACGGTCTACCCTCCGGTCGAAGATGGCGACATGGAATTGCGCGCCGCTCCTTTGGACTGGATTGGGACCGCTCTCGAAATTCCGCTGAAATCGTTGCCGCTCGTGAAGAGTGGCTATAACTGGCTTCAGTACAAGGAATCCCGTTTGGTTGGATACGAAGAGGCCGCGCAGTCCGACAAGGAAAAAGAGGCTCGCGCCCAGAGGCTCGCCGACGGCAAGCTTGCCCCCGACATCTTCGACAAGGCATTCGCCGAGACACCGAAAGCCTTTTACGTGCAGTCGGAAAAGGATCTGGACGCCAGTTTGCAAGTCCTCACTGGCCTCGACGAGGTGTGCACGGAAAAATTCGGAGGCGCGGGCCCGTCATTTGGAAAACTGAAAACCGCAATCGAAGATGTCCGGCGCGTCGTACACACGCTGCTGGACGAAAAGCGGAAGACAGAGCCCGACCCGGTGGAAGAAACCGCGGCGGCTGGAGCAGGCGGCGGTGATGGCGCCGGCGGGGTCGCGGGCGGCGCTGCTGGAGGCGGTCCGAGCATCGTGATCTCCGTGATGAATAGCTCGGAGCCGCCGGACCGTCGCGATGCAATCGCCAGCGTGGCGCGCGCGGCCGCATTCTTGCGCAAACGCGAGCCATTTAGCCCGGCTCCTTATTTGATGATGCGCGGGCTTCGCTGGGGAGAATTGCGCGCGGCAGCCCAGCTTTCCGACGCGACTCTGCTGGAAGCGCCGCCCACTGAGCTCCGCCAGCAGGTGAAGCGTCTGGCGCTCGGACAAAAGTGGAACGATTTGCTGGAGACTGCGGAAAACGCGATGTCCCTTCCCTGCAGCCGCGCGTGGCTGGATTTACAGCGTTTTGTCGTCGATGCGTGCGCGGGATTGGGAAGCGACTACGAGCCGATTGCCAATGCGATTCGCTCGGAGCTGAGAACTCTGCTGAGCGACGTCCCGCAGCTTCTCAACGCAAACATGCTAGACGACACTCCGGCCGCCAACGCGGACACGAAAGCCTGGCTGCGCCAGCTGCGCGAGCCTGCGGCCGCTTCAGCTCCCGCGGCTCCGCCCGCCGAACCTGCTGCGCCTCCGGCGGAGGGTGACGCTGCGGCAGCAGCCGCTCCCGCGCCGGAAGCTGCTCCGGGCGGGACGCAAGTGCCGGCTCCCTCTTGGCCCGCGAAGCTCGACAGCTACGCATCGGCGCGGGAAGCTCTCCAAGCCGGGCAGCCAGACAAGGCATTCAAGATCATGCACGCGGAAATCGCGCGGCAGCGCTCCGGCCGCGGCCGCTTCGAGCGCAACCTGCAGATGGTCCAGCTTTGCGTGGACGCCGGAAAAGACACGATTGCACAGCCGCTGCTGGACGACATCGCGGCAGCCATCGAAACCCACCAGCTCGATTCCTGGGAAGAGAAGGAGATGGTTGCCTCGGCGTTGCTGCTGCTGATGAACGTCAGCAATCGGATCAAGGAAAATGCAGGCGAGCGGCAAAAGCTATTCGAGCGCGTCTGCCGCATTGATCCGGTGCAGGCGCTGAAGGCAGGGTAATCGAGATGGCCCGCGCGCAAGGCGATGTCACGGTCACCCTCTCCGTCCTGGACCGCTTGCTCGATGCGGAACCCAAGTCGCAGGTGGAAGCAAGCCTCACTCGCTCCCAGTCCGTGCGCCTGATGAAAGCCGCGGTCCGGCGGGACCTCGAATGGCTGCTCAACACGCGCCGCATTTTTCAGGAACCCGACGAATCGCTGAAAGATTTGAACCGGTCGCTCTACCTATACGGATTGCCGGACTTCTCCTCGTATACGATCGCATCCGCTTCGGACCAGGCCAAGCTTGTCCGGCAATTGCTTGCGGCGATCAAGCTGTTTGAACCGCGTCTGGCCAACGTGCGCGTTGTCCCGATGGAATCTCCTGAAGGCCGGTTTCAAGCGCTGAGCTTGCGCATCGATGGAATGCTCTTGATGGACCCCGCGCCTGAACCGATTTCCTTTGACACCGTGATCGAATTGAAGAGCGGCGTTTGCAAATTGGGTGGCGGCGATGCGGGATGAACTCCTGCTGTACTACGAACGCGAGCTGGACTATCTGCGCAAGATGGCGGTGCAGTTTGCGGAAAAGCATCCAAAAGTCGCCTCGCGCCTGGTCCTCGAGCCCACCAAGTGCGAAGACCCGCACGTCGAGCGGCTTCTGGAAGCTTTCGCTTTTCTCGCCGCGCGCGTTCACCTGAAGATTGATGACGAGTTCCCCGAAATCAGCGAAGCATTGCTCACCGTGGTCTACCCGCACCTGGTGCGTCCCGTGCCTTCGATGTCCATCGTGGAATTCCAGCCTGACCCGGAAAAGGGAAAGCTCACGACGGGCCTCTCCATTGACCGCAATTCGGTGCTTTATTCACGGCCGGTCGGCGGCGTCCCCTGCACGTTCCGGACATGCTACGACACGGTGCTTTGGCCGGTGACGGTATCGGCTGCGGAATGGAAGACGCCAAGCCGCCTCACGCCGCCGGTCAAGGCCAGCGATTCCTCCGGCGCCATCCGCATCGAGCTGCGCTGCGCGCCGGACATCAACCTCAAGGAATTAAAGATCGATCGCCTGCGGTTTTACATTGACGGCGAGGGCGGCTTCGTCAACACGGTTTATGAACTGCTTTGCAGCAAGGTGACGCGAATTCTCGTGCGCGATCCCTCCTCGGGGCCGAAATCCAATGTCGTGACGCTTCCGGCGTCGTCCTTGTGCGCCGTGGGGTTCGCCGAAGATGAAGGGATGATGCCCTATTCGCATCGTTCGTTTATCGGACATCGGCTCCTCATGGAGTATTTCGCGTTCCCCGAAAAATTCTTCTTTGTGGACATCACGGGGCTGGAAGGAATTTGGGGCTCGGGATTTAAGGACGCCTTCGAACTGATTTTTCTGATTTCCGACGCCGAGCGAGACGACCGGAGGCAGCGGCTGGAGCTGGAGCTTTCGAAAAAGACGTTTCGCCTCGGCTGCACTCCGATCGTCAACCTGTTTCCGCAAGTCGCCGAGCCGATCCAGCTCAACCAGCGGAAATACGAATACGCCATCGTGCCCGACGTGCGGCGTCCCTACGCCACCGAAGTATTCTCCGTTGACGACGTGAATTCGATCAACACGACGACGCAACAAACCACGCCCTACGAGCCATTTTATTCGCTGCGTCATTCCGCGCTTGGCGCGAAAAACCAGTGCTACTGGCTGGCGCGGCGGCGCCCTTCGAACCGTCCGAACGACGAGGGCACCGACATGTACATGTCGCTGGTGGATCTTTCCATGCAGCCCGCGTATCCGGACGCGAACATCCTGTCCATTCGCACCACGTGCACCAACCGCGATCTGCCCTCGCGGCTTCCCTTCGGCAATGAGGATGGAGATTTCGAGCTGGAAGGCGCGTCGTCGTTGAAGCGCATTGTGGCCTTGCGCAAACCCACGCCGCCGGTGCGCGCGCCGGTCGGCAAAAGCGCCCTTTGGCGCTTGATTTCGCACCTTTCGCTGAACTACCTCTCGCTGGTCGAGGAAGGCAAAGAGGCCTTCCAGCAGATCCTGCGCATCTACGATTTTGGCCGGACAACCTACATTCAGAGCATCATCGATAGCATTATCAAGGTCCAAAGCCGGCGCCATTTTGCCCGAGTTTCCTCCGAAAACGGAATCACATTCGCCCGTGGCACGCGCATCCAACTGGAGCTCGATGAAGACCGATTCGTCGGCGGAGGCGTCTACCTTTTCGCCAGCGTCCTGGAGCGTTTCCTGGCCCTGAGCGCATCGCTGAACAGCTTCGTACAATTCACCGTGCGCACGCCCCAGAGAAAGGAGATCTTGCACGAATGGCCGCCCCGAGCTGGACGGAAAATCCTGATTTGAAAGATTCGCCGATCGAGCAGGTTCTCCGCGACGACGCTTGTTCCTTCGAGTTTTTCCAAGCCGTCACGCTGCTGCAGCGCTTGCGCGGCGACCGGCAGCCCGTCGGCCGGTTCTCGAATCCGGAAAGCGAAGCCGTGCATTTTGGCGTCAACCAGCCGCTGGCGTTTCCGGCCAGCCAGATTCAGGGCATCGCCTGGCCGGAGGACGCGCCGCCGAAGATGTCGGTGAATTTCATGGGCCTCACCGGACCGGAAGGCGTCCTGCCCTATTGCTATACGGAGCTGATCCTCGAGCGGTTGCGCGCGAAAGACGCCACCCTGGTGTCGTTTCTCGACATGTTCAATCACCGGATGATCTCGTTCTTTTACCGGGCGTGGGAAAAATACCGTTTCCCGGTCACTTACTTTTTGGGCGACGAAGACCTGTTCACGCATCACCTGCAGGATCTGATCGGCATTGGCACCGGCGGCTTGCAAGGGCGCCAGGCCGTGCCTGACGGCGCGCTGCTGCACTACACGGGGCTATTGGGATGGCACGTGCGGTCCGCGGCGGCTCTCGAGCAGATCCTCAGCAGCTACTTTGACGTTCCCGTGGAAGTCGAACAGTTTCAGGGCGCGTGGTACCGGCTCGACACCGAAACGCAATGCTGCATGGAAGAGGAAGAGAGCGGCTCGCGCCAGCTGGGCAACGGCGCGGTCGTCGGAGATGAGATCTGGGACGAGCAGTCGCGCATTCGCGTCAAGCTCGGCCCCATGGATCTCGAGCACTACCGCGAATTCCTGCCCGACGGAAGCGCGTACGAGCCGCTTAAGGCCATGACGAAATTCTTTTCCAACGACGAGTTCGATTTTGAAGCGCAGCTCATCTTGAAGCGCGATGACGTGCCGCGCTGCGGGCTGGGCGCGGATCCCGCGGCGACGCCGCAGCTCGGCTGGGTATCCTGGCTCAAGTCCGTCCCCTCCGAGCGCGATCCGGGCGATACGGTCTTAAATCTCTAACAGGGAGAGTCTTTCATGGGCTTGAATCTGAAATCACTCATCGGGAAGCTCAACGATCCCACGCGTTCGGCTCTCGAAGCGGCGGCCGGGCTTTGCCTCTCCCGCACGCACTACGACATCGAAGTCGAGCACTATCTGATGAAGCTGCTCGATTCGACCAACGGCGATTTCCCAAAAATTGCCCAGCATTTCGGGATCGACAAGTCGCGCCTCACCGGCGAGCTGAGTCGCAGCCTGGACAAGCTGAAGTCCGGCAACGCGCGGACGCCGGCGCTCAGCCCGACCGTGATGAAAATGATGACGGAAGCCTGGACGATCGGCTCGATCGATTTCGGCGCGGGCCAGGTCCGCACCGGCTTCACGATTATGGCCCTGGCTTCCAACGACGATCTTGCCCGCCTGATGCGCGAGATCAGCCGCGAGTTCCAGAAGATCCAGCCGGAATCTCTGCGCAAGGATTTCGACCAGATCGTGGCGGAATCGGACGAGGAAACCGTCTCGGCGGCGGTCGCGGCGCCGGGCGCGCCGGGCGCGGGCCCGCGCGCGATGGGCGGCAAGACGCCGAACCTCGACCAGTTCACCGTCAATCTCACGGAAAATGCGAGAAAAGGCAAGATTGATCCGGTGCTGGGGCGAGACTTTGAGATTCGGCAGGTGATTGACATTCTCACGCGCCGGCGCCAGAACAACCCGATTCTGACCGGCGAGGCCGGAGTGGGAAAGACCGCCGTCGTCGAAGGCTTCGCCGCGCGCGTAGCGCAAGGCGACGTCCCGCCGCCGCTGCGCAATGTCGTGGTGCGCACGCTTGACCTGGCCCTGCTTCAAGCTGGCGCCGGCGTGAAGGGCGAGTTCGAAAACCGGCTGAAAGGGCTGATCGAAGAGGTGAAGGCCTCGCCGATTCCCATCAT
>Ga0187816_10000357_pt1 | contig 13430 bp, 16 predicted proteins | sample NC_wetland_sal_i_16_FD_132960 | JGI IMG/M metagenome (GOLD analysis project Ga0187816, IMG submission 132960) | Wetland sediment microbial communities from Neuse River Estuary, North Carolina, USA - SO4_1 | ecosystem: Environmental > Aquatic > Freshwater > Wetlands > Sediment | place: USA... | reverse complement strand
TGAAGTGGCCCGGCTCGATGATCCCAGCATGGACCGGCCCTACGGGCACTTGCAAGACACCTTCACCGAAAGCAGGCCGGTAGAGGTGGCGTTCTCCCTCGAAGGGCGGTAACACCGTTTCGACTCGCAATTGTCGCTGCTTCAGGAAACTCCTCCGCATCCCGGACACTTTATTTCTTACTCCTATCTGGTAAGCGAACACCGCCCGGGCTGTATGAGGAATGCAAACGGAACGCAATCAATCAAGAACGGCAGGGCTCGGCTCCCTCTATGCCAAGAATCCGGCGTAGACCACAACCGAAGCGCACCAGTGGCGGGTGTCTACGCGCTCTGCTTGTCTGCCGCCGCGTAGAACCATCTCTGCTCGACTTCTTCGCTGCCGCAATGGGGACAAGTCACGGTGCCTTCGGCGTATTCGGCAGGAGTGAGCGTTTTCGAGAAAGGCCGGTCGCAGGCGTGGCAGAGAAACTCATACTGGGGCATGGGAGTCCCTCCTCACAAAAGCAATTCTAGTCCCCGGATTCAGGCGCGTTGAACGCGGATTGGTGGAAGGACCGTCGAAAAAGGCTCCTCGCCTGTCTCGGAAGGTTTTCACATTTTACGGCACACGTTCGGGCGGAGGCTCAGAAGTAGATGAGGGTGCCAGCACCAGAGCGACACCCTCATAGGAACGGGCAATTCGACCATTCCGATTAGGCCGCTGTCTCCTTCTGGTGCGCCGAGGCTGCTTGCTTCGCAACGCTCTTCCCGAGGAAATTGACCAACTCAGGATTGACTTCGTCCGCGTGGGTCCAAGCGACCGCATGCGGTCCATCCTTTATGACCACCAGACGTGCTCCTGCGACCAGCTTGGCGGTTCGTTGTCCCGAGGCACCAATCGGCACGATGCGGTCGGCATCGCCATGAATGACCAGCGTGGGAACATCGATGCGGGCCAAGTCCTTGCGGAAGTCTTCATGCCACGTCGGCACGCAGGCAAGACTGGCGGTGGCAGAAGCGCTCGCTGCGACATTCCAGCTCGCCTGGACCGCTTGTTCCGTGATGCGCTTCCCCGACAAGACATCGGTGTTGTAGAAACTCTTGAAGAAGTCTGTGAAGAACGCGTAACGGTCCGCGGCAACGGCTTTCTGGATTCCCTCGAATACGCTTCCCTCCACGCCTTCCTGATTGTCCGCCGTTTTCAGCAGGAATGGCGGGACTGAGGAGACGAAGACCGCTTTGCTCACGTCCTTCGATCCGTATTTCCCAATGTAGCGGGCCACTTCGCCGCCACCCATCGAGAAACCGACCAAGGCGAAGTTGCGCAGTTTGAGATGAGTTACGAGCTTGTGCAGGTCCTCGGCGAAGGTATCGTAGTTGTAGCCCGTGGTTGGCTGGCTGGACTTGCCGAAGCCCCTTCTGTCATAGGTGATGACGCGGTGACCTGCGGCGAGAAGCGCCGGGAGTTGCTTCTCCCAGGAGGCACCGCTCAGGGGGTATCCGTGGATAAGAACCACAGGATCGCCCGAACCGTGATCTTCATAGTAGAGCTCGATATTGCTGGAGTTTTCCTTTCCAACGTTAACGTACGGCATGGGAGGTTCTCCTTTCTTCGGATCGAATTCAGATCGAAATAGGTTAGGTTTTCAAGTTTGGAGTCCGTTTGGGCCAGATGGCAGAAAGCTGTTGCGACAGCGGCTCGCACCTCAACAAGTTGTCGATTACGAGCGCGACCCTTCGCACGGGAGCATTTTCGAAGCCGCTGCATGTTGTAGATTAAGCGGACTCGGAATCGGCTCAATAGTTTTCCACAGCTACGAGAGTCGAACGACTCCGATCTCGACGGCTACCCTTGTTCGTTGTTAGGAGTTTGTGATCAGGGTCACTGAAATTTTAGCGCGAAGAGAGTACAAGAAATTAAACGCATTTTCCGAGAGTTGCTCCTCGCCAGCTCCCCCCGGGAGAATACATCGCAAACAACTGGATACCCGTGAAAGCTCACGGGCGCAACCTTCCACCGAATCAACCCAGAGTGCGGGGGATCCCATGCTCGCTAAATGTGCCAGTCCAGCCTGTTCGGCTACTTTTCGTTATCTCCATGAAGGAAAGCTATTCGCAATCGAGTCGAAGGCTGACTCGCTAAAGCGGGGACCGCCAACTGATCCGGAATACACGGGCAAATCTCACGGTCCCCAATATTTCTGGTTGTGCTCCTCGTGCTGTTCTGCCATGACCGTTGAATCCGATGGGGACCACGGAATCAGCGTGGTGCGTAAGCGAGGAATGCCGAGCATTTCGATGATGGAGGACAGCATTCTGATGGCGGCCTGAAAAACTCGATCCCTGGTTCAGGTCTCGCCGTTTTGGAGGTGTGTATGAAAAGGGACAACGCACTCGATGTCCTAAAAAACGAGCTGCGGTTTGTGCAGAAGGGGGGCTACCGCGCAACGCTCGTATGGAGGGCACCGCTGGTCTTCGAAGACTCGCCAACCTGCCCCAGAGAATCATGCGCCGCTTGCCCGGAGACGGACTGCGTGCTGATGCGGTTTGTTCCGAACGAATGCCGTTATGAGGCTGTCCCATGTCGTCACATTCCCCTGAACGAATTGGGAGAAACGGTGGACAGCCTCTATAGGACCGGAACAAACGAAGAAATTGAGCAGACACTTGAAAGCTGGCTGCTGGAGACCATCGGGCAACTCGAAGAGACATGCGAACAACCGTGGCTCGAAAAAGCAGCTTAGGAGTGTGCAACCGGATCGTCGACTTGCCACGCAGGCGGTCCGATTATTCAAAAGGCGCTCTGGAGGTGAATCGTGCCCTGTGTCGAGGCGCAAACCCGCCTTTCGATCAAGAACATATTGCTAGCCACAATGTTTTCCGAGCCTTCTGAAGCGATCTTGTCTTACGCAATTGGTCTTGCCCGTCGTTACGGCTCAGCAATGTCTTTGACAGGAACGGCCACTCCCAGAGGGATTCGCGCAATCATCGGCAATCGGGAAGTCGATTTGGTGGTCATCGGCGCGCATAGCCATGAGTCAAGAGGGTCAGATCTGGACACGGCAGTTGCGGAAATTCTTCGCACGGTCGCGTGTCCCATGCTGATCGTAGGCCCGCAGGTCACGCAGGCAGAACTGGCGAAAAGAGAGCTTGAGCGGATGGTGTACGCAACTGACTACACAATCAGTTCTTTGGACGGCTTGCCATACGCGCTTGCTTTGGCTCAGGACTGCGGTGCAGAGCTCAAATTCGTGCACGTTGCCGAAGGAGCCACGATGGGGCCGTTCCACTTCGGCAACTCCAGGATCGTGGCTTTTCGAAAACGGCTGGAGAGCGTACTTGCCTCAGGAAACGTCCATCTGCGGGAAGCGGAGTTTGTCGTTCAAGAGGGCGATCGCGCGGAGGGACTGGTTCGGATCGCGTCAAACCTGCGGGCGAGCATGATTGTAATTACTGCCCGAGGAACTTCAGGGCCCTTGTGGCCTGCGGCTGGGACGGTGGTCTGTCGCGCGTACTGCCCGGTGCTCATGGCGCGGGCCATTCGATAGTCCTGACATCGCCTGGTTGGCGTGCAGGCCTCGCGGTCCAGGGCTCAAGCATTGCAAGTGGCACCAAATGCGGTCTGCGGTGACTGCCAACGCGGCAGAGAGGAAAAGACTGTGTTTAAGCGTCGGTTCCACGGCCGCCCCACCCAAAAAGACTGTGCTCTCTTGCCCAAGCCTTGCGTTCCTAAAATCAAGCTACTTTCCCTCTTTCTCTTCTTAGCACGTGGTTTCAAAACCTGCCGTGACTACGCTCACCAGCCGCTGTGAACAGGTCTGAGGAAATGGCGGTGCCAGAATATTTCGCCTCGCATCGGCGCCATTGCAATTCCAACGGAAAAGGGAGCCTAATATCTGAGAGAGGTATTCCGTAGGAAGGCTCGAAGTGAAAGGTATCCACCGCCAGAGGCGAGGAGGCTTTTCATGAAGATGCTGGTACATCTCAAGGGGCATGGGATCAGCTACTTTCACCTTTGAGGATCGCAATCGTAGTCCAACACCTATCGACCGTTTCAGAAGGAGGAACCATGCTAGGACGAGCTAAGCCTAAAGGGATTTCGCTCCATGTCGGATTGAATCGAGTTGACCCCATTCACTATGCAGGCTGGAAAGGAGAGCTAGCGGCCTGCGAGAACGACGCCCGTGACATGGAAGCCATTGCCAGGGGCCAGGGTTTTGTTACTCAGTCGCTGCTCACGAAAGCCGCAACGTCAACTGCGTTGCTGGGCACAATGGAAAGGGCGGCGAAAGAGCTGTTCGAGGCCGACTTCTTTTTGCTGACCTATTCGGGCCACGGCGGCCAGATTAATGATGTCGGAAACGACGAACCTGATGGGCTGGATGAGACCTGGGTCCTGTTTGACCGCCAACTGGTGGATGATGAACTGTACGCAGCCTGGTCGATGTTTCGGCCTAGCGTGCGCATCCTGGTATTGGCGGACAGCTGTCACAGTGGGACGATGACAAAAGCCATGTTGCTAGACCCTGCTCCCTATATCTCACATCTCGATGCGCGGGTGCGTGCGAGCACAGCTGCAAACCTGAGACCGAGATTTCTGCCACCTGAGGTGCAGGCCAAAGTCTACAAGGAGCGGGCGACCCTATACGACGACATTCGCCGGAAGACTCCACGAAGAGAGAGAGTCAACGCGGAATGCAGTTTGATCTTGATCTCAGCCTGTCAGGACAATCAGGTTGCCGTAGAGGAAACCAAAAACGGCCTATTCACTGAGATGTTGCTGAGAGTTTGGGACAAGGGCAGATTCGCAGGCGGCTACCACCACTTCCGCAATGAGATTGCGGGTATGATGCCGCCGACCCAGAGCCCGAAATACACGATCGTTGGCCACCGCGAGCGTGCTTTTGAACGCCAGCGGCCGTTTTCGATTATTGTGCCGCGCGCTGCCGCCGCGGCGTGACCGCCGTCGGGAGTGTTTCTCTCGGGGATGCGAAGCTGGAAAGCACCAAAGAAGGGCCTTGTCATCGCGGGTTGTACAAATCGTGGGCCCTGCGCAAAGAGCCAGTGATCGAAACAAGTCCGGTCCGATTCGACCGTAAAAGTGCGACACCTGCGTCCGTGATGCCGGTCACTGCGGTGCTGGCAGGTCGTGATGAGAATGAAAATGTATAAGTGTGTTTGTCACATTCTAAACACCGATCGATGGCTCGCCCTTTCCGAATGCCTCCCGCGACATGAGGTCGAGCGAGACTCCTTCAGCGCAACATTGGAAGGAGGATGTTATGAAGCCTCAAAAGGCACGAACACCCAAACCTACTCTCTCGGGCGTCCCATTCAGTCTTTCATCACCTGCCGATCTCCAATCGAAAGTGCAGAAACTGCAGCTCGCGATCGCCCGCCGTGCACATGAGTTGTTCGAAGCGCGTGGCCGGGAGCACGGGCATGATTTGGACGACTGGCTCCGGGCTAAATCCGAAATGCTGTGTCCAGTTTCTATTGCGATGTCAGAATCCAAAGATCGCGTTAGGGTTTGCGCCAGTGTCGCTGGTTTTGACCAGAGTGAAATTGAGGCCAGCGTCGAGCCCGGTCGCATCACGATCCTGGGCAAAAAGAAACAAAGCACAAAGGAAACGGAACCGGGGACGACCGAGCGGAGCGGTTCGTATCCGGATGAAATCCTGGAAGTGATCGACCTTGCCACGGAGGTGCTGCCCGAGCGCGCAATCGTCGAACTGAAGGCGGGAGAGCTGATTCTTGAACTTCCGGCGGTTTCCAAGAACGAGGCTGAAACCGCAGCCTGAAGCAAGCCTCAACGCCTCGACGAGTCTGATGAGGATCAGAGAATGCGTCCGCCATCTCGCGCTCGTCGAGTTGTTCTCAGGAACGCGCTGCTCGCCACTTGCTCCGCGGCCTCATTGGAGGGCACGAATTCGTTGGGAACGGGCGATCCTCTCGCGGAGGATTTGCAGGAGACCGAATTGTTAACGGCGCCCTTATGGCAGCAACACGAAGGGAAACATATGAATCTTGTACGCAGTCTGTGCGCCGGAGAAGAGGGCCAGGATATCGCCGAATACGCAGTGATGCTGGCAGTGATCTTGGTGGTAGTCGTTGGAACACTGAGATTGATCGGCTCGAACACAAATAACATATTCTCAAGCGTCGCCAGTACTCTGCAGTAGAAGCAGGCGCGGAGTAGCCACAGGGGGAAAGTCGGAAACATCGGCGCGAGACTGCGCTCGGTCGGTCACGCGCTGTGGTCGAGACGAAGGAGCGGTATGCCGCTGCTGGCGAAATCCTTATTGCGGGCAACTCCTTCCACTGTCTGTATTGAGTTCCTGGATGCTGTCTTGGGGAAGTACCCGAGACGCGATTTTCAGGTTCGATTTTGGGATGGCACTGTCTGGGGAGCAGAAACGCAGCCGCGCTTCACGTTGGTTCTGAAGCATCCTGGAGCACTGCGTGAGATGTTTTCCTCTCCGAGCGAGCTCACTCTGGGCGAAGCTTATGTTTATAACGACTTCGATCTTGAAGGCGACCTTGAAGCTGCCCTTGATTTGTCTGATTATCTGCTCGTTCAGGAACGCAGCCTGTGGGAGAGGTTGGATCTCAAGGAGCGGTTGGCGAAACTACCCAAAAGTGACCGGCCGCAATCGGGCTTACACCTCGTTGACTTCTCTGGGAAGGTCCATTCCAAACAGCGGGACCGGCGGGCGATCAGCTATCACTATGATCTCCCTGCCGACTTTTATGCGCTGTGGCTGGATCCGCGCATGGTTTACTCCTGTGCCTACTTCAACAAACCGGATGAGGATCTGGATTCCGCCCAGCTTCGCAAGCTCGATTACATCTGTCGGAAGGTGCGGCTACGTTCAGGAGAGCGTCTCCTCGACATCGGCTGCGGATGGGGTGCATTGATCATGCACGCGGCTGCCCACTATGGCGTCGAGTGCGTGGGGATCACCTTGAGCGTGCCGCAGGCGGAGGTGGCGCGAGAACGCCTCCGGGCGGCAGGACTGAACCATCGCTGCCGGGTGGAAGTTTCAGATTACCGTGACATTGACCACGACCAGCAGTACGACAAAATCGTCAGTGTCGGCATGTTTGAGCACGTCGGCGAAGCTCTTCTCCCGGAGTACTTTCACAGGGCGTGGAAGCTATTGCGGTCCGGAGGTGTGTTCTTGAATCACGGAATCTCCCACTCCGCCACCTATCACAGGCGGGGGCCGTCCTTCACGGACCGTTACGTGTTTCCTGATGGCGAACTAGTGCCGATCAGCACCGGCCTTCGAGCGGCAGAACTGAGTGGCTTCGAGGTGAGAGATGTTGAAAGCCTGCGAGAGCACTACGCGTTGACACTCCACCACTGGCTCAAGCGACTGGAATTTCATGGGGAAGAGGCTCGGCACATCGCCGGCGACACCACCTACCGTATCTGGAGACTCTACATAGCCGGCTCAGCCCATGGATTTCGGAGTGGTCGTCTGAACGTCTACGAGACCTTGCTGGCGAAGCCTGCCAACGGGCGGAGTGGCTTGCCACTGACACGCGACGATTGGTATCAAACACGGGCCTAGGTAGACGTGAGCCTCCTAGTCAGAGAACTGGCCGGTTGGCGTCAACGGGTTTCCGCAAATAGAAGTCTCGTTCCATGCACAGCTACTACGCTGAGGAACTATCTGCCGAGTGCCTTCGCGCTTGCTACGATCTCGCCCCGCCCAGAACGAAGGCCTACCTTCAAGCGGAGATTGAATTCGTCCTTCAGAAGATGTCTCTTCCATGGCTGTTCTTGAGCTCGGGTGCGGTTACGGCAGAGTGCTTCTGCCGTTGTTGCACCGGGCGCGCAGTGTGGTCGGGATTGATACCTCGATGCAAAGTCTGAGAATGGCCACGGAATTTGTGGGCCGCAGCAACTCTGTTCACTTGGCTGCCATGGACGCGGCGCAAATGGGCTTGCAGAGTCAGAGCTTCGATCTGACCATCTGCATCCAGAATGGAATCTCCGCCTTCGGTGTAGACCAGAAGAGTCTGTTCGCCGAGGCCGTTCGTGTTACCCGATCCGGTGGTGTTGTGCTTTTCTCAAGCTATGCTGAGCGCTTCTGGGCAGAACGCCTCAAGTGGTTCGAAATCCAGGCCGAACACGGGCTCATTGGTGAGATTGATTACGGGTTGACGGGCGATGGCGTTATCGTCTGCAAAGACGGCTTTCGCGCTACAACCATCGACAGCAAAGGCTTCAGGAGACTGGCTGCCGGTCTCGGCGTCACCCGAACGTCATCGAAGTCGATGGTTCAAGCCTGTTCTGTGAGGTTGTTGTGCCTTGAACGCTCTTGTCTTTGCGCATTGCGCGATTGGCCCTCTGATCAGATTGCAGACCAGAGTCAGTGTGGCCTGGAAGACGGCCTTCGCGATCCATACCAGATTGGCGCTACCTCCCGAGTGAAGATCCGGGCGGTGACGGGGCCGATGTGCTTGAACTCCTGCAACCGGGACGAGAGCTCCGAGGCACGCTTGGCCTGCGTGATCAGTTTTGTCATGCTGTCATGCTGCCGTAGCGCTGCTTCAATTCCCGGTACACGTCGAGCAGCTTGGTAGCGGTCGAAAAGTCGTAACGCACATAGTGCGCTTCGTCGAGCAGCTGCCTCCCGCAGCTCGACGGGATTGCCTTCGGGGTCGTGCAAGCGGGCAAACCGGATGCGTCAACTCGAGAGTTCATGCCGAAGGGCCGGAGGTACTGGTCTGTCGCCGCAAGCGAAATGTGTGCATTCGGCTTAACCTCTTCGTGTTGCTTTCATTGGCGACCACCCCGGTCAGCCCACCTATCTTCGATGGCCGATGGGAATCAGATACAGCGGCTGGTGTTCGCGTGGCAGGGAGAGAGCCTTTTGCACCTCGTCATCGTGGAAAGCGCCGACAGGCACTCCTCCGAGGCCCAGCGCGACCGCTTCGAGCAGCATGTTCTGGGCCGCGTGGCCCGCTTCCAGATGTACATACCGCGGGCCGCGCTCGCGCCCGTACCCCTGTTCGGTCCGTTCGTATACGGCAGTGATAACAAAGACCGCTGGCGCCTCTCGAACACTGTCCTGCTCCGAGGAGGCGCGATAGAGCGCAGGCCTGAGGTCGCCTTCAGAATGCAGGTCGAGCCTGTGGCCGCGGGGATCGTAATGATAGAAACCGCTGGCGGTCGCTACGTACAGCTCAAGCGGGTAGAGGGCGCCGGCCGAGGGAGCGGTGCGCAGTCCATCTGGGCTCGTAATTCCCTGCGCGGCCCATAAAAGCTGTGACAACTCCCGCTCCGACAGCGCCTGGGCGGCGAACTCACGCACAGAGCGACGCCGCGCCAGTGCCTGTTCCAGCGTCATTCGCCCAGTGCGGTCCGGTGGCGGCAGAGTGATTCGGACTTTGGCTTTTTCTTGTACTCGCGAGGTTCTCACTTCCCCTCCTTGCTGTGCGCTCTGGCAAGACCCCACACCGGCAGCCGTCGCGAATGCCAGCAACCCTACACACATGCCCGCGCTAATGTTCATGACACTCCAATTCTGATCGCGCATTTTGGAGCTTTCAATAAGTACGCAGGATGCGCGTGTTCCGATTCCCAATTGGGACTGTCTAGCTCGATGCTCGGCGAGCATCCCTCCAGACACCGGCTATCACACAGCTGCAGCGAGGGCAGCGTCCCGCGCGGATCCGGTTCTCCGCCAGGCTAAAACCGTGCCGGCGAAGCAGCCGCTCCCCACATGCTGGGCAGTACGTGTCGTCATGCGGATCGCCCGGCACGTTGCCCATGTAAACAAAGTCAAGGCCTGCATCCTTGCCAATGTGCCATGCGTGCTCCAGGGTTCCGAGGGGCGTAGGAGGTGCGGTGAACTGGTAGGCAGGGTAGTAGCGCGTGATGTGCCAGGGAACGTCCCGTCCCAGGTCCGCTGCGATGCGGCCGGCGATACTGCGAAGCGTTGTCTCGGAGTCATTCACGCCTGGAACGACGAGAGTCGTAACTTCGATGTGCAGGCCGCGCGAGCGCGCCAACTGGCATGAGGTCCAGACCTTTTCAACATTGATCGACTTGCAGTATTTCCTTCCCACCTCGGCATCGCCTTTGATATCCACATTCATCGCGTCCAACCCAGCATCGATCAGCAGCGACAGGCACTCGGGCGTTATGTAACCATTCGTGACAAACGTGTTGTAAAGGTCGCGGCGCCTGGCCAGCGGAAAGACGTCCAAGCACCATTCCAGGGAGAGCGCAGGTTCATTGAAAGAGATGGATGAGCCTTGGCACCCGCTTTCGGCAGCGAGTTGCACGAAGCGGTTGGGAGAGACATAACGTCCCGCCGCGGGCGGAGGGGTTTTGCTGATGTCCCAGTTCTGGCACCATGGGCAGCCAAAGTTGCATGACCAGCTGCCCGCAGTCAGCGCCGACGTGCCGGGATGGAAGTGGTAGAAGGGCTTTTTCTCGATGGGATTTGCCGCCAGAGAAGAAACCGCACCGTAGTTCAATGCGAGCAACTTTCCGTCGCGGTGCAGCCTTGTGCGACACCACCCAAAACCGCCTGGAGTCAGCAGACAACGGCGCTCACAGACGTTACAGCGGATCTTGCTGCCGACTTTCTCGGAAAGCTGCGACTCGCGGACAAATACGCATTCGGTGTTTCCCAAAAGGGCGAGGGCGGAACGTGGCTCCGACGGATTCGCGGGCCTACAATTCATGGAGAGTCTTTCTTCATTCAGTATAGGCTCGCTCGGCGGGTGCAGGATGGGATGAGGGAACGATGATTGGCAGGTTATCCCTCGCGAGAGAAGCCCGGCGAAGTCCGAGTGACCGAGGCTGCCGGATTTGCGGGGTTCCCTCTTATCCGATGAGTGAAACCCTCGGCCTTTGCCTCAGCTGCATCCGTGCTCATCCGGAGGAAGCCCTCTCGCTTGCGCAGTCGGTTCATGGTGAGAGCCGACGCGTCTTCGATCTTCCCGCGGAAACTCCACAGGCAGCCGGCGGCCTCCCATGTGTCTTATGCACCCGGCAGTGTCGCATGGCCGAGGGTGGGCGTGGATACTGCGGGCTGCGCACGGTGCGCGACGGCCGCTTGACTCACCTGGCGGGCATCACCCGGCGCGGCGTACTCGAATGGTACCGTGATCCCCTACCAACCAACTGCGTGGCGGATTGGGTGTGCCGTGGCAGCCGGCAGTTGGGTTATCACAATCTTGCCGTCTTCTACGCCAGCTGCACCCTCAACTGCCTGTTCTGCCAGAACTGGCACTTCCGCAAAGTCTCGGCTACATCCTCCGCCGGGATCAGCGCCGAAGAGTTAGCGGATGCGGCCGATCCGTCCACGTTCTGTGCTTGTTTCTTCGGAGGGGATCCTGCCTCTCAAATGCCGCACGCTCTGGCGGCAGCGCAGCGGCTGGCGGCGAAGGGGGTCACCGTGTGCTGGGAGACCGCAGGTACATCGCATCCCAAGCTGCTTGATCGGGCGGTGGGTTTCTCCTTGGCAAGCGGCGGCTGCATCAAGTTTGACCTTAAGGCCTACGATGAAGTCTTGCACGTCGTTCTGACTGGGGGATCGAACCGCCAGACGCTCGACAACTTCGCCCGGGCGGCCCGCCGCTTTGGCGACCGTCCTGATCCGCCGCTGGTGGTGGCGAGCACGTTGCTGGTGCCCGGCTACGTGGATGCCGAGGAGGTGGGGCGAATTGCCCGGTTCATTGCCAACCTGAATCCTGCAATTCCCTATGCGTTGTTGGCGTTTGCACCGCACTTTTATATGCCAGACCTGCCACGGACCTCGACGCGTCACGCGCTGGAGGCTGAAAGAGCTGCGAGGATCGCCGGTCTGCTTGACGTGCGCATTGCCAACCGACATTTGCTCTCAGAGGATTACTGAGCGGGTCGCCAGGTCACGTCCTTTTCTCGGTTACGGATCCGTTGCGGATGCTTGTTCTCTGAAGAATCAGATTTCCTGTGTTCAAACCGCCCGGCCTCGCACTGATAGTCCTGCTCCTGATCGGCAATGCCTAATGTGTCTGAAATAGACATTGCCGGCTATCTTCCGTCCGCATTTGCATGACCTGATTACGAGTGCGTGTTTTTGAGCGCGAGGTAGTTCCTTCTCATCGACACAGTCCGGAACACCGTACTCGCTGATCAACCATCTCCTCGTCGAGGGATCGATCAGGGCCATGTTGATTGCGCTTCCGTGCTTCCTGCAGAACTCTTCAAATGCCCTGTCAGTGACAAACGTATCCACCAGTTTCAGTTGTCCGGCTGAAATCAGTTTCTGCACGTCACCGATTTCCATCTTCAAAATCTTGGCCGCTCGTCTGCAGGAGCACGGACCCTCAAAGTCGGTGAACGCTGTAGTCACAGGAGTAGATGTGGAATCGGCTGCAGGTCGGTTCTTCGCGCACCAAGCATTTAATGAAGCCGAGGTGATACGGGGATCGCGAACTCGCAGCATACCGCTTGCAACAAGCTGCCGCAGTCGCGTGCGGCTCATGCGCAGCAATTTCCGCAAGGCACGCTGAGACCAGCCGTCGGTGACTCTCGCGCTCATACCGAGCGCTCCGAGACGGAAGCGAACGGCGCGAACCGAGCGCCCAAGGCGCTCGGCGATCCTGTCCACCGGTTCGTACCCGGCTAGGTCCAACAGTTTGTCGTCATCCTCGGGAAGCCAGGCACGCGAGACTGCGCGATGAGAGGAGCAGTTGGTCGCGGACTTCTTCAGATCTTGGACGGCATCAAGAGTTGCGAGCGCAGGGGTTCTGCGCAACTGCCGAATACGGCGCCAGCAGTCTCCTCGCTTCCACTCCGGCACCAGTTTGAGGATCTTGTTAATTGCTTCGTGTTTTTTGTTTGGTCCTAGCTTGATACCGGCGATCAGCAACTGGTCAATGGCTGGCAGAAGGCGAGGGTTAATTGCCGTCTGAATCCGAACCTGCTCAACCACACCCGACATACGAAACCCACAAAGAATTGGCCAGATGGCTTCACGAGGCCCGTTAGGCGCTTGTGTTCTTGCGTATCACCCAGGGAAACTGACGTAGGTCGGCAAGATGGCTTTTGCAGCTGTCCTGCAGGCTCACTGTGCGCATCGACTCATACTGCGCTGAACGTCCCCACAGCATCCCCACGGATGCGAAGATGGGAGCCATCCTGGCGCGGTTCTCGTTTTCAGCGATTGCTTTTCTTTGGAGTGGTCGGGATTTCGGGTAGAGGCTCAAAAAAGAGAACTTAGGGCGGTGTGCGACAAGGTGGCAGAGAGATCTATTGCCCGAAAAACCATACAGGTAGCGGCATCTCGGCCGCGTTTCCAGATATTGCCTTGTTGGCGGAGCGCTCGATTGATCGAACTCAATTGCTCTTGTGCGGACCTACCTGGGGAAGGTCCTCTGAAACTGCGAGAATGCAGGACTGGCCTTCGAACTGGATTTTGTCCGCGGAGTAGGCTGTGACC
>Ga0187816_10000356_pt1 | contig 13465 bp, 13 predicted proteins | sample NC_wetland_sal_i_16_FD_132960 | JGI IMG/M metagenome (GOLD analysis project Ga0187816, IMG submission 132960) | Wetland sediment microbial communities from Neuse River Estuary, North Carolina, USA - SO4_1 | ecosystem: Environmental > Aquatic > Freshwater > Wetlands > Sediment | place: USA... | reverse complement strand
GCCCACCGCGGAGACCGACGGGACACTGGTCCGGCAGAGCGGATCCACCGTGACGAACCCCCGCTCGAGCACCACGCCAGCCTCGGGGTAGCCGAGGCCCTCCGATACCGGGCCGCGGCCGACCGCGACGAGGAGCAGGTCGGCGTCGAGTGTCTTGCCGCCCTCCAGCGTGACCGTGACTCCGGTATCGGTGTGCTTGACCGACTCGAAGACGGAGTTGAGCTCGTACCGGATGCCGCGGCGGCGGAACGCCCGCTGCAGGACCTGCGCGCTTGTCTCGTCCTCCAGCGGCAGTAGCTGGGGCAGCATCTCCACGATCGTCACCTCGGCGCCGAACGACCGCCACACGCTCGCGAACTCTACCCCGATGACACCGCCGCCCAGGATGATCACCGAATCGGGCACCCGGTCCAGCTGCAACGCATCGTCCGAGGTGATCACGCGCGTGCCGTCGATCTCCAGTCCCGGCAGGCTGCGGGGCACCGACCCGGTGGCGAGCACCACGTGCTCGGCTTCGTAGACGGTGTCCCCGACCCTGACCGAGGTCGGCGACTCAAGCCGGCCCGAGCCTTCGATAGTGTCGATCTTCCTGCTCGTGATCGTGGACTGCAGACCCCTCCACAGCCGGTCGACCACGGAGTTCTTGTACTTTTGCACGCCCGGCACGTCGATGCCCTCGAATGCGGTCTTGACTCCGAACTTAGCGCTCTCCCTGGCCTGGTCCGCGATCTCGGCCGCGTGCAGCAGAGCCTTGGTCGGGATGCAGCCGCGATGCAGACAGGTCCCGCCGACCTTGTCCTTTTCGATCAGCGCCACGCGCTTGCCGAGCTCGGCCGCGCGCAGCGCGCAGGCGTACCCGCCGCTGCCGCCGCCCAGCACGACGATGTCGTAGCTGCCGATGCCCTGCTCATTCCCGGCTGCCACCCCTCGGCCTCCTTAATCCGCTCACCCAGTTCTCATCATTTCACTTGCTCATCGCCGGGCCGGCCCCGGAATCAGGCCAGCATGCCGTCCGCCACGTCCAGCGCGAGCTGCACCAGGGTCCTGACCGCCGCCCCGGTGCCGCCCTTGGAGATGTAACCGTAGGCCCCGCCCTCGTTGAAGGCCGGGCCCGCGATGTCCAGGTGGGCCCAGGGCACCCCGGCGGGCACGAACTCGCGCAGGAACAGCGCGCCGACCAGCATCCCGCCGCTGCGCTCGGCGGCCACGTTGGCAATGTCCGCGACGCTGGAGTCGAGCCCCTTGCGCAGTTCCTCCGGCATCGGCATCGGCCACATGGCCTCGCCGGCCCGCCCGGCGGAGTCGGCGACCTGCGCGGCCACCGCGTTATCGCTGGCCATCACCCCGGCCGTCCGCACGCCCAGGGCGACGACCTGCGCCCCGGTCAGGGTAGCAATGTCGATGAGCAGGGTGGGCCCGTCGGCCGCGGCGCGGGCCAGCGCGTCCGCCAGCACCAGCCGTCCCTCGGCGTCCGTGTTCAGGACCTCCACGGTCTTGCCGCCGTAGATGGTGATCACGTCGGACGGCCGCTGCGCCCCGCCGCCCGGCATGTTCTCGGCGATCGACATGTAGCCGACCACGTTGACCGCCGGGGCGAGGGCGGTGATGGCCTGCAGCGCGCCGAGCACCGCCGCGGCGCCGCTCATGTCGGCCTTCATCGTCTCCATCGACTTGGACGGCTTCAGCGACAGCCCGCCAGAATCGAAGGTGATGCCCTTGCCCGCGAACACGATGGTGCGCTCGGCGTCGGGGTGGGTGTACTCGAGCCGGACCAGCCGCGGCGGGTGAGTGGAGCCCATGCCTACGGCCAGGATGCCGCCGTACCCCTCCTTGGCCAGGTCGTTCTCGTCGAGGACCAGCACGCCCAGACCACGCGCGGATGCCACCTGCTCGGCCGCGGCGGCCAGGTCCGCGGGGACCAGGTCGCGGGGGGAGGTGTTCACCAGATCCCTGACCAGCGTCATCGCGTCGGCCAGGATCCTGGCCCGGTCGGCGGCAGCGGCGTGCGCCGTGTGCACGATGAGCTCGGTGTCAGCCGGCGGGTTCTCCGTCGTCCGGTACTTCTTGAAGGCGTAGCCGCCGAGCAGCGCGCCGAGCGCGACCGCCTCGGCCTCGTCCGGCTCGTCGGCGGGCAGGGCGATGGCGATGCGCGCGGCCCGCCCGGACGACAGCTCGCGCGCGGCGGCCCCGGCCGCGCGGCGCAGCCGTTCCAGGTAGGCCTGCCGCCCGGCGCCCTCGGCCGGATCGGCGTCCGGGGCGTCCGGGCCTTGGCCCAGGCCCACGGCGGCGATGACCGGGGTCGCCAGCTGCCCCGCCGTGGGGATCTTGGTTATCTCCTCGGGCTTGCCCGTCGCACCGAGCGCGGTCAGCGCGCCCATCAGGTCGAATTCGTCGATGTGGGGAACGGGGACCGGGCCATCCGCGCCCTGGAACACCCCGATGATGAGGGCATCCGCATCGGCCGCAGTCGGCGCTGACTGGCTGGTAAGCAGTGTGACCGTCATCTTGCTGATGGTAGGGCATCGGCGCGCCGTGTCTGACGACTCCATTACGGGCTCCGCGACCCGGCCGACCGGGACCGCGTTCCGGGCCATATTCGTACTTGGGCGGCGGCCGCTCGGGAGGGTCGCCGCCCCGGGACGTACAGGAATCGGTCGATCGGCGGGAGATGCGCGATGACCGCGGCGGGTTACGTGCGCGGAAGCCCGGTGGGCTTCCGCCTGGAGGCGGATCCGGACGGCGCCGCGGCCGCCAGGACACCCCTGGGCGGCGTGGCCGACCTGGCCGTGCGCGCACCCTGGGCCGCGCCCACGCTGCTGACCCTGGCCCTCGGCTGCTACCAGATCGGTCGGCCCGAGCTGTGGCGGGACGAGCTGTCGAGCTGGTCGTTCGCCGCGCGCCCGGTATCCGGCCTGATCGCGACCGCACGCAACACCGGCGCCACCCAGCTGGCCTACTACCTGCTGCTGCACTTCTGGATGGCGGCGTTCGGGAGCTCGGCCGACGCCATGCGCAGCCTGTCCGTGCTGGCCATGGCGGGGGCCGCGGCGTGCGTGACGCTGGTCGGCCGCAAGCTGGCTGGTCCGCGGGCGGGCCTGGCTTCCGGGCTGGTGTTCGCGCTGGTGCCGAGCGTGTCACGGTTCGCCCAGGAGGCCCGCTTCTACGCGCTCGAGGTCCTGGTCGCCACCGCGAGCACGCTGCTCCTGCTGCGGGCGCTCGAACGGCCGACCTGGCGGCGCTGGCTGGCCTACGCCGCGGGAGTGGCGCTGCTCGGCTACGTCGACCTGGTCGCGCTCTCGGTGCTCGCCGGCCACGCCGCCGGAGTTGCACTGCGCATCCGGCACGACGGGGATCGCCGCCAGCTCTGGTTCGCCCCCGCCGCGGCCGCGGGGCTCGCGGCCTGCGCGCCGCTGGCCGTGATCGGCTGGTCCCAGGCGGCCGACCAGGTGGGCTGGATTCCGAGGCCGGGCCTGGACCTGGCCGCGTTCTCCTTCTTCTTCAGGAACCTGTTCTACTCCGCCTCGGTGGCCGCCGCCCTCATCGTGCTGGCCGTCCTGGCGTGGGCGGTCGCCCGGCGGGAAGCCGCGTTCGCGACCGCCCTCGCGATCATCCCCGTCGCCGTGGTGTGGCTGGCCTCGCAGGGTCCGCATTCGTACTTCTTCCCCAGGTACCTGCTGCTCACCGCCGGCGCCTGGGCGGTCCTGGCCGGAATCGCGCTGAGCAGGCTCGACGTGCGGATCGCGGCCGCGGCCCTGCTCGTCATCGCCATCCTGGGCGCGGGCGACCAGCAGGAGATCAGGTCCCCCGGCGCGCACAGCTGGCCGGGCTACCCGGTCGGGAGCGGCGGCTCCTACCTGGACTACGCGGGCGCGGCGGCCGTCATCGCCCGCCAGGTGCGGTCCGGTGACGGCATCGTCTACCAGGCCAAGGGCCGGGCCCGGCCGATGCTGATCGGCCCCGGCGTCCAGTACTACCTCGGCCGCGACGTGCGGCCCATGGTCCCGCTCCCGCGTGAGCTGTTCATCCGGGAGACGGCCACCCAGGCCGATGCCCTGTACGCGGTCGGGTGCAGGCACCCGGCCGCGTGCGCGGGCCAGGAGAGGCGGATCTGGGTCGTGGGCTGGGGCGGCATCACGAACCCCGCCAGGGCCGTGACCCCCGCCGAGGCGGACGCCCTGAGACCGTACTACCGGCTCACGTTCATCGCGCACGTGGAAGGGCTGACCGTGTTCCTGCTCGTGCGGACGTGAGCCTGGGGGAACGACTCAGCTTTCTGGGGCCCCTACCACCGCTCGTTCGGGCAAATGGTCTTGAGCATCTGACGGCTCGGCGGGGTACAGGTGGCACCCGGCCGGGTCCATCCGCAGCCCGACGACCTCCCCCCGCGGGACCCGGAACTCCGCGAAGACGCCGGTCAGGCGCGTGCTGCCGTCCAGGTCGATCGCGTGCTCGTAGCCGCGCCCGCGGAAGGCGACGTCCGTGACGCGCCCCGCCAGGTGACGCTCGTCCTGGTTCAGCCGCACCCCGGTCGGGCGGACCATCAGCAGCGCTGTCTCGCCAGGCAGTTCCTCCATTGGCGCGCGGACGGGGAAGCGGCCGGGCACGCCCCCGGAGAATTCGTCGATGGCGCCGCCGCCCAGCACGGGCTCCACGAACACCATCCCGTCCGGGTCGCGCTCGCGGACGCGGACGGTCATCTCGCCCGCCAGCCCGGTGAACCGCGCCACGAACGGGGTGGCCGGCCGGGTGTAGATCTGCTCCGGCGTACCCGACTGGACCAGGCGGCCCTTCTCCAGCACGCCAACCTGGTCGGCCAGGGCGAACGCCTCGGCCTGGTCGTGCGTGATGTACACGGTCGTCGCGGCCGCCTCGCGGACCAGCGAGGAGATCTCGACACGCATCCGCTCGCGCAGGTCCGCGTCCAGGTTGGACAGCGGCTCGTCGCACAGGATCAGGCCGGTGTCCGCGATCAGCGCGCGGGCCAGCGCCACCCGCTGCTGCTCGCCGCCCGACAGCTCGTTCGGGTAGCGCTCCGCGAGCGCGCTCAGGCCGACCCGGGCGAGCATCTGGACCGCCCGGATCCGGCACTGTTCGCGGGACAGGTTCCTGCGGCGCAGCGCGAAGGCCACGTTGTCCCTGGCGGACAGGTGCGGCCACAGCGCGTAGTCCTAGAACACCATGGACAGGTCGCGCTGGTCCGGCGGCACGTGCGTCCGGCCGTCGGCGACGGTCCGCTGGCCGATGGTGATCCGGCCCGAGGTGACCCGCTCGATGCCGGCCAGGCAGCGCAGCAGCGTCGTCTTACCCGAGCCGGACGGGCCGAGCAGCACCAGGAAGGAGCCGGGCTCGACGGCCAGCGACAGCTCGTGCAGGGCCACGTTGCCACCCGGGTAGGTCTTGCCGAGGCTCTCGATCGTGATGGGTTCAGCCACGGACCGTGCCTCCGATCCGGCGCCATCCGGCCGGAGCCAGCAGCCGGTAGCCGCCGAGCACCGCGCCGACCAGGGCCAGCGCGAAGGCCACGGCGAGGACCGACTGGGCCATGCCGACACCGAAGTGGTAGTTGGACAGGTTGTCCTCGATCGCGATCGAGGCGGGCGGTGATCCCGGCTGGTACAGCAACTGCGACAGCGGCAGCTCGAGGAAGACGCCGCAGAACGTGAACAGCCAGGCCATGACGATCGGCCGGGACACCACCGGGAGCACCCCGCGGGCCCAGGCGGTGATCGCGCCCGCGCCGTGCGCCCGGGCGGCGTCCTTCAGCGAGGGCTGCAGCTGCGACACCGCCCCGACCAGGACCCGTGCGTTGGTCGGCAGGCTCGACGCGGTGTAGGCGATGACCAGCAGCGTCGCCGTCTGGTACAGGTTGATCCCGAGCCTGGACATGATCGGCAGGTTGTAGGCGAAGATGTACCCCGCGCCGAACACCACGCCGGGTAGCGCCACGGAGGCCAGGAGCAGGAAATCGAGCGCGCCGGTGGCCTTCGTTCTTCGTTTGGACAGCAGCCGGGCGGCGATGAACCCGCCGATCACCGTGATGGTCGCGGTGATGATCCCGTAGACCATCGAGCGTTCCAGCGGGCTGAGCAGGCCTCCGCCCGCCGCCGCGGCCAGGTTGGTCTGGGCGAACAGCGCGTGATAGTTCGCCCAGGTGAGGCTGAACGAGCCGCCGTAATCGGCCAGCAGCGAGGCGCTCACCGCGCCGAAGCCCGGCACGCCGAGCGCGACCACGAAGAACAGGGCCACGGCGCCGGTGGCGCCGATCTTGCCCCAGCGGCCGAACTCACGGCGGACCGCCTGGCGGGTCCGGCCCGACAGTACCGCGTACGAACGGCCGCGCAGCGCCCTGGCCTGCAGCGCCAGCGGGATCGCCACGGCCGCGACGAGGAGCCAGGCCATGCCCGCGGCCAGCGGGAAGCTGGGCGGGAAGTTCCCGATGTCCGCGTACAGCTGATACGTGGCCAGGGTGAAGTTCGAGTTGTAGGCCAGCGTGGCGGCCACCCCGAAGTCGCTGATCGACTCGGCGAACCCGATGGCCAGCGCGGACCAGATGGCCGGGGCCAGGATCGGGATGATCAGCCGCATGGCCTGGAGCCGGCTCGCGCCGTGGACCCGCGCGGCGTCCTCGAACTCCTGCCCGAGGCCGGCCATGGCGGCGGTGATGGCCAGGTAACTGAACGGGACGCAGCGCAGGCCGAGCAGCAGCACCACGCCGAACGGGCCCATGATCAGGTGGGTGACCCACGGCCAGTCCAGCCCGAGCCGGTACATCACGCCGTCCGGCTGGACGATCCGCTCCCAGCCGAGGGCGGGCAGCCACGACGGCAGGAGCAGCACCAGCCACATGGCGGCGGGGATGAACCGGCGGCCGGGCAGGGTGGTGCGCGAGGCCAGCCACGCGATGGGAAAGCCGATCGCGATGCCCAGCGCCGCCGCCGCGCTGCTGACCCACAGCGAGTTCACGATCGCCACCGCGGTGGCGCCGGTGAGCGCCTGGTGCAGGTAGGTCAGGGTGAACCACTGGTTGCCCTGGCTGAACAGCCGCGGAGAGACCGCCAGCAGCAGGAAGCACGCGCAGGGGGCCAGGATGAACGCGGCGAGCAGCAGCCAGAACAGCGGCATGCCCAGCCGCGCCGCCGAGCCGAGGGCCCGGGGAGGCAACCGGGGGGCGCGGAGCCCCCCGGTGCGCGGGGGGGTCCCCGGGGGGGTCGTCCCCCCGGGGACAGTACTAATCACCGGACGATGTTGCCGTCGAACCAGGTGTTGATCGTGGCCTCCTGCGGGCCCCAGGTGTACGGGTTGATCGACTGCGTGGTCGCGCTGGCCAGCGACGGCAGCGCGGGCAGCGGGTTGACGCCCGAAATAACGGGATAGTACAGCGAGTCGCCGGTCGGGTCGCCGGTCTGCATGATGTGCTGGCCGGCGGGGGACAGGACGAACTCGATGAACTTCTCGGCCTCGGCCTGCTCGGCCGCCGGCGCCTTGGCGTCGATGCCGATCGCGCTGGGCAGCAGGGTCACCGGGGGCAGGTAGGCGATCCCGATGTTCTTGGCGCCGATCGCGGCGCCGATCGCGGCCGAGCTCTGCACGAGCGCCAGGTTGATCCGCCCGCTGGTCAGGGCCTGCAGGGTCGGGCCGTTGGTCGGGTTGATGACCAGGCCGTTGGCCTTGAGCTTGCTGAAGTAGGACTTACCCGCGCTGACGCCGCCCAGGTAGTTCATCATGCCGGCGATGAACGGGAAGGTCGGGCCGGACTGGGACGGGTCGTTCATCCCGACCTGCCCCTTCCACTGCGGGAGCAGGAGCTGCGCCCAGGTGGTCGGCGGGTGCGCCACCTTGGTCTTGTTGTAGGCGAGAGCCGCCATCAAGGTGACGCCGGTCGGGGTGTAGCTCTTGTCCGACGGCAGGGACTGGGTACCGAGGGTGTCCCACGTGACGCTGGGCTCGAAGCCCTTCAGGAGCAGGCCCTGGGTGTCGAGCCCGGCGAAGGCGGTCGCACCATCCACCCAGAGCAGGCCCCAGTTGGGGTTGTTCTTGGAGGCCTCGATCTGGGTGAGCAGCGGGCCGGTGGAGTTGTCGTCGAGCTTGACCGGGATTCCTGTGGCCGCGGTGAACGCCGTGGTCATGGCCTTGTCGTAGCCCTGGGCCGAGTAAACGACCAGCGTTACCTGGGCGGCGGTCGAGGCCGGAGCCGAGGTCGAGCCAGACGCGGAGCTTGAGCTGCTGGAGCTTGAGGAGGAGCAGGCGGCCAGCGCCAGCAGGCACGCGCTCGCCAGCCCAGCCATCAGGCGCATGCCGATGCGCCGGTCGTTGCGAATCATGGATGAGAGTGTGACGAGGCCATCCGTACGCAGGCTGTCCAGAAGTTTAAGTCGAGATGAAGCAACGGTCACAGATTGGTCATGACCGTGGTTAGTGTTATAACCTAACAGTGGTTGCAATCTCGCGGAGGAGACGGCTGTGCGAGCGGTACGGGGCCGGGGTTCATCGGCTTTCCGCTTCCTCGGCGTAGACCCGGGTGGCGTAGGCCTCCAGCGATTCCGCGCACGCCTCGAGGGCCTTCTCCGCGGCGTTCCGGCCGTCGGCGTCGAACGCGTCGCGCTCCCGCACCTTGGCGAACCAGTTGCGCAGCTTGATCAGGTCGACCTCGTTCTCCTCAAGCTCCGCGTAGGTGAAGTGGTTGTCCGCGTACTCCTTCTTGACCTGCTGGAGGAAGTCCTCGCAGCGGTCGACGATCTCCTCGTACTCATCGTTCCTCGCCGCCTGGAACGCGTCGTGCACGTCCGACTCGCCCGCCAGCACCTCGCAGGACAGCAGGACCGCCGTCCCGGACATGTCGAGGATCTCCCGCCTGAGCTTGCGCAGCGCGCGCTCGCTGGCCGCGCTGGCCGGCAGCGCCGCGGCCGAGTTCTGCAGGTAAATGGCACCCAGGCTCTTGATGCGGCGCCATACGGTAGACCGGAGCCTGGTTGGTTCGGGCGGCACGCGGTAGATAAGGAGCAGCCAGTTCGTGTTCGCAGCCTTATCGGCAGTCTTCTCGGTCACGCGAACATTGTCGCTGACCTAGGCAAGACCCCTGGCCTGGAGGAGGTCTCGTGACCGCTCTTCCCCTCATCCTGACCGTCTTCGTCGCGTGCGCGGTCGAGGCGATCGAGGCGCTCACGATCGTGCTCGCCGCGGGCCTGACCCGACAGTGGGGGTCCACGTTCCAGGGCATGGCCGCGGCCCTGGTCGTGCTGGCCGCCGTGGTGGGCGTCCTCGGGCCGACCATCACGCTGCTCCCGCTCGGGACGCTCAGGCTGGTCGTCGGCGCCCTGCTGGCCATCTTCGGGCTGCAGTGGCTGCGCAAGGCCATCCTGCGCGCCAGCGGTCACAAGGCGCTGCACGATGAGGCCAGCGCCTACCTGCGCGAGGTGGCCGCCGCGAAGGCCGCGCCCGAGGTCAGGAAGGGCCGGGTGAGCGACTGGTACGCGTTCACCCTGTCGTTCAAGGGCGTCCTGCTCGAGGGCCTCGAGGTCGTGTTCATCGTGATCACGTTCGGGGACAACCAGCGCGACCTCGGCGCCGCCGTGATCGGCGCCGCCATCGCCGTGGTCGTGGTGACCGTGACGGGGGTCGCGGTGCGGGCGCCGCTGGCCAAGGTGCCGGAGAACGCGCTGAAGTTCGCCGTGGGGATCATGCTGACGTCGTTCGGCACCTTCTGGGGCGCCGAGGGAGCCGGGGTCACCTGGCCCGGCGGCGACGCCGCCCTGCTCGTGATCGTCCCCGTGGTCGCGGTGGTGTCCCTCGCCTACGTCTTCTGGATCCTGCGCTACCGCCCCCCGGCTAGCCTCGGCCAGCAGGCGCCGACGCCAGAAGGGGTGACGAACTGATGCTGCGCGCGCTGAAATCCTTCGGGGCCTTCTGGTACGACTTCGTGATCGGTGACGACTGGCACGTCGCCGCCATCGTGGTCGTCGCCCTCGGCCTGACCGCCCTCCTAACCCACGCGGCCCACGTCAACGCCTGGTGGCTGGTCCCGCTAGCCGCCTTCGCCGCCCTAGCCTGGTCCCTCTACCGCGCGACCTCCGGCCGCTCCTAACCGACACGGGCAAGTCGCCGGCGCGGTGGCCCCAGCGCGCCAAAGATCGGAAAATCTAGGCTAATCCTCAACAACTGAGTGATGCGTTGCGAATGTGGCTGGCGGGGCGAGCGAGGGCCCCGATCAGGACTCGCCCAGGTAACGGGTCTCCAGCGCCGTCTCGACCACCCCGGAGCCCGCCGAAACCGACACCCGGTAGGCGCCCGCGGCCGGGCGGTCGGCGACCAGTTCCGTCAGCATGTCGTCGGCGAAGTGGGCGCCGGTCCCGTCGTCGCAGGCCAGCCCGCCGGGCAGGGTGCCGTCGGCGACGAGCCGGTGGTACAGCGGCCGCCGGCCGGGCTCGGAGTCGTAGTGCGGGCAGTAGCTGCCGGGCAGCAGGCCCAGCCCGTCGGTGAAGGCGCGCAGCTCCTGGCCGAACGAATCGGTGGTTCCCCCCGCGAACCAGCAGATCCCCCCGGCGCTTGACCCGCTGAGCACGATCCCCGCCTGCCAGGCCTTGCGCATGATCACGTCAAGCCCGTGCACCCGCCACACGGCCAGCATGTTCGCCACGCTGCCGCCGCCGACGAAGATGACGTCCTGGGACATCAGCAGGTCTTCGGGATCGGAGACGTTCGGCATCGGGAACAGCGACAGGTGCCTGACCCGCACCGGGGCCCCGGCGAACCGGTCGTACATCTTCAGCGGCCACCGCGGGTCATCCCCGTCCGCCGTGCCCACCACGCACAACCGTGGCTCGCGCGCCCCGGCCACCCGCAGCGCGTGGTCCAGGTGCAGCGGCACCCGGTCATCCGGCATGAGCATGCCCCCGCCGATCGCGATGATGTGCCGCCGCCCGTCCGCTGCCATGCCTGGCACGCTAACCGGGTTACACCGTGCAAGCAAACCCGCCGCGGCCATGCACCGTACGTAGCTAGGCGACCGCACCCCGGATAGTTCCTTTCACCCCGAACGACGGTGGTGCCTGTCCCGGGGCCCCCCGCGAGCCCCGGGAGAGGGGCTTCAGGCTCCGTACTTCAGGATCACGGCCGTGACGTTGCTTTCCGCGTTGGCGGCGGCGTGGGTTGCGCCGCCGCCGAGCACGTCGGTGGTGCCCGGGATGAGCGCCACCGTGTCGACGCTGATCCGGTAGGGCCCGAACGGCAGGCCGGCTACGGTCAGGTGCCCGGCCGAGTAGTGCAGCATGTAGCCCCTCAGGCCGAGGCCGGCGTAGCCGGGCATCGGAATCCAGAGCCCGCCGTGACCGTCCGGGCTGACCTGCTGGAGCGGAAAGGTGCCGTACCCGTAGTTGCCCTGCGCCACGCGGGACCACGCCGATCCGTTCCAGTGCAGGATGACCAGCGGGCCGCCCTCGTCCTGGAGGTCGCCGTTGCCGATGGCGTAGACGCTGTCGCGGGACTGCGCGTAGATGCCCGTGATCATCGGGTCGTTCAGCTGCTGCCTGGCGGGCAGCAGGAAGGCCAGCGAGGTACGGGACCAGGCCGACCCGTTCCAGTGGGCCACGTCGGCGCCCCCGAAGGCCCAGATGTCGCCGGCCGACAGACCGCTGCCGCCTTCTAGACCGTGACCCGACGCGGGCTGGGACCAGCCGCGGCCGTTATAGTGCCACGCGCCCAGGCCCTGCCCGGGGATGTCGGGTTCGCCGAACACCCACACGTCCGACGCGCCCAGCACGGCGGCGCCGCCGATCACCCGCGAGAACGACCGCTCAACCGTCCAGGTGGTCCCGTTCCAGCGCAGGGCCCGGGACTGCGTGCCGTTGCTGGTGAACGCCCATGCGTCGCTGGCCGACACCGCCCCGGCCGCGACCACCCGCTCGTTGGCCAGGCCGGGGAACGGGACCTGCGTCCAGGCCGATCCGCTGAGCCGCCAGGCGGTCGGGACGGAGCCGGCATTGAACGCCCACGCGTCGTCGGGGCCCGCCGCCGTCACCGCGGTGAAGGTACCAAGAGAACCGTTATGGACCTGCTTGACGATGTGCCAGGACGGGGCCGAGGCCGAAGCCGGGGCCGCGGTAGCGGCCCCGGCCACGGCGCCGGCCACCGCGGCGACCGATGCCGCGATCAGCGCCACGCGGCGAATCGTGATTCTCATGTGTTTCCAACCCTTCAACAAAACCGTCAGGCCAACCGATCGGGGGCGCGCCAAACGCGCGCTCAACCGGTTAGGACGGTCGGCAGGCAAAACGGGCGGCGACCCGATGGTCACAGGTCGGTAACGATGGTCACGGGCTCCTGGAGAGCCGGGCCAGGCCCGCCACCAGGATGAGCAGGATCGCCAGGGCCCACAGCACGCGCGTCGGCCGGTATCCGTAGCCGATGGCGGCGTAGATCGCGTCGACCGCCCGCCGGGGCCAGATCGCGTGGGACCGGTCGACCCGGGCGGCGTGCCGGCGCTGGGCCATGAGGATCTGCTCGGCCTCGCTCAGGTGCCCGTGCTCGCGGAACACCCGCTCAGGTTGCGGTCCGTCGGGGCGGGGCAGGTGAACGACCCGCCGGTGAACTGCAGCCGGCCTTCGATGGTGCTGCGGCTGAGCACGACCAGCGGAGCGAGAACGGCACCACCAGTCCGGTGAGATCGAGACACCCGGTCACGATCGCGTTCGCCAGCCGCAGCCCGCGGGGGTCGATCTGCTCCCTGAGCTCGCGACAGCAGCGGCGCAGCACGGCCGCGTCGATGGTGCGCTGGACGCCGCCGGCCAGCCCGTCAAGGGTAACGCCGCCCCGCCCCGCGCTGGTCAGCTCGCTCTCGCCTATGCCTGTCACAGGGAGACGGGGCGGCCGGGTTTGGTCATCGTGCCGGGCCGGCAGTACCAGGTCATGATGTCGAAGGTCAGCCGCCCGGCGACGACCGCGGGGTCGGCCTCGGCGAACTTCCTGGCCTCCTCCAGCGAGCCGGTCCGGTAGAACGTCAGCCCGCGCAGCGCCGGGTCGGGCTGATCGGTGACCGGGCCGTTGGTCACCACGTGGCCGGATTCGCGCAGCCTGGCGTGGTGATCGAGGTGCTCCTGCTGGATCCGCTCCAGCTCGGCGTCGTCGTAGTCCGGGGCGTTCTCCGGCCTGCGCAGCATGACCAGCTCATAGGCTTCGAGGTCCACAGGGCATTGTTGCATCACCCGGAGTCCCCTGAATTTACGGATCGGATTGAACCCCGGCGAGGGCGGGGCCGTGTATCTCGGTGGTGACGTCGATCGGCACCGGAAGGTCTTGGGTCAGATGAGAAAGCCGGCCAGGGGTGTGGCTTTTCCCGGCTGGCATGACCGCGCCTGCGGGCTGGCCCGGGCCGCGTCCGGCAGGCGCCGCCCGGCGGGTGCCGCGACACGCGGCCGCGCGGGGCGGCGGGCCCGCGGTCGATGGTGCCGGACCGGATCCGGTTCGCCGCGCG
>Ga0187816_10000353_pt1 | contig 13476 bp, 14 predicted proteins | sample NC_wetland_sal_i_16_FD_132960 | JGI IMG/M metagenome (GOLD analysis project Ga0187816, IMG submission 132960) | Wetland sediment microbial communities from Neuse River Estuary, North Carolina, USA - SO4_1 | ecosystem: Environmental > Aquatic > Freshwater > Wetlands > Sediment | place: USA... | reverse complement strand
CGAGATGATTCACATTCTGGCTGGCCAGGCTACCGTCGCCCTGCGTAATGCCTCTCTCTACAAGGAAGTCCCGCTCATCAGCGTGCTGGAACCGCTGTTGGAAAAGAAACGAAAATTTATGGCCCTCGAAAAGCGGCGGCGCGCGCTTTTCCTGGGAATCGCCGTGGCCGCAGTTCTGATCCTCACGTTTCTGCCCATACCGATGCGAGTGGATGGAACCGCCGCCGTGGCTCCCGCCCACGTGGCGCAGATCCGCCCGCAATTCGGAGGTGTGGTAAGCAAGGTCTACGTGCATGAGGGGCAACACGTGCAAGCGGGAGGCATTCTGGCTGATTTGGCGGATTGGAACTATCGCGACGCGCTGACTGCTGCACAAGCCAAGTACGCCATTACCACCGCCGAAATGAATCGCGCGTTGGCGGCAAATGATGGCACCGAAGCCGGAATCCAGCGGGCCCAAGTGGCATACTGGGCTGCGGAAGTTGACCGGGCAAGACAACGCCTGGAAGCGACCCATTTGCGATCGCCGATCTCCGGTTGGGTGACGACCTCCCGCGTCGAGGATCTGGTTGGGGCACAACTTTCACCCGGTGACAAGTTTGCAGAGGTGGCCGACACCTCGCGCTCTACTGTGGACGTAGCCATCGAGGAGGAGGAGGTCAATCTCCTGCATGCCGGTCGCTGGGCCGACGTCAAACTCGACGCCTTCCCCACCCGCACATTCAAGGGGATCGTGGACGTAGTGAGCCCGACCAGTGAAGCCAAAGGGGACAGCCGCGTGTTCTATGCGCGCCTTGGCATTCCCAATCACGATGGTTTGCTACGTTCCGGAATGCAGGGTCGGGCCAAGATTTCTGCCGGTTGGCACCCGGTCGGATACGTCCTGTTCCGGCGAATCGGCATGTGGGCGTACGGCAAGCTGTGGTCCTGGTTTGGATGGTGGTGATAGGAGTATGAAGACTCTACGAATTATCTTCGGTCTGTTGGTATTGGCGGGACTCACCGGTTGCGGCAAGTCCGAACCCGCACTGGCGGTTTTGCCGACGGTCTCGGCGAAAACTCTCGATCAGCCGGCGGCTCAGCCGCCTTCGGACGCCGGCTTCCTCGCTTCCGGTCCGCTCGTGGTGGAAGACCAGGTGGACGTGGGGGCGCAGCGGGCGGGCGTGGTCGCCCGCATCTTGCAGGACACCGGCCAGCCTGTACACAAGGGGGATCTCCTGGCTGTACTGGACGACCGCCAGCTCGTTGCCGAGCACGATGCCGCCGAGGCCAAGCTGCATAGTTGTGAGGCTGATCTGGAAGACTGGCAAGCGGAGACCAAAGTCGCCGAAAGTGATCTCAGGCGGGCCGAGGAAATGCGGAAGGCGGGCATCAATACCCAGGAGGAACTGGACCACGCCCGGTATAAACTCGTGGGCTCGCAGTACGAGATCGAAAAGGCCAGGCAGAACGTCAGCAACGCTCAGGCTAATCTTCGCGCTCTCGACCTCGAACTGGAGAAGACCCATATCGCATCGCCATTTGACGGAGTGGTGGCGCGGCGTTACGTGCGGGCCGGTCAGCAAGTCGCGGTCGGGGACCGGCTCTTTTGGGTGACTGCGGTGCGGCCTCTGCGCATTCGCTTTACCCTCCCGGAAAAGTTCATTGGCAAGATTGTGAGAGGTCAGGAACTCAAGGTGTCGTCGGCCGAAGCTCCAGCGGTTCAGCATGCCGCGGAGGTCGTTCAGGTCAGCCCGGTGGTGGATCCCTCGAGCGGCACTTTCGAAGTGGTCGCGCAGATCGTGGATTCCGCTCCCGACCTCCGTCCCGGCATGACCGCCAATGTGTTGCTGGCGCATCCCCAGTAACCTGTTACGGCACCCGGCGCGTGTCGATTTGGTTAGTTGAGTTTCTCCGCGAACTTTGCGCGGCCTTTGCGTACTTTGCGGTCAAAGGCTTTTGATCGTGCCCCAACCGGCAAAGCCAACAATGCCGCAAGGAACGCAGAGACCACCAAGACTGGGGAGCTAACTACTCGAACCATCGTCATGAACATCGTCGAAGCCCTTAACGTTGCGCTCCCCGAGATTCCCGCACGGGCCAAGCGCCGGCTTCCGCGCATGAACCCTCGGATCATCGCTCGTGAGCAGATCGAGGAAGGTCAGCCTACGATGATGGTTCTGGTCCCGGAGATGCATCAGTATTACCGGCTCACTCCCGACCAATGGATCTTGCTGCAACTCTACGATGGAAACCGCACCTATCAGGAAGTTGCCGAGATGTTCTCCGCTCAGGCCGGCATAGCCTATACCCCGGAACTGGCGCAGGAGTTCGCCGAGGCGTCGCCGGAAGCTGGTTTCTGGTACCAGACCCAGCAGGAGAAGAACTTCACACTCTGCGAAAAACTCAAGCAGGAGCGTTCTGAGCGTATCAAAAGGAAATCGAAATTCAGCAACCTGGCGGAGGTTGCTTTCGCGGCCTGGGATCCGGACGTGTTCTTGACCAAGCTTCACGCCCGGCTCGAATTCCTCTTCAGCCGCGGGTTCCTGTTATTGAGTCTGGGCATGTTTACTTTCATGGGGTATGTGTTCGTCACTCATTGGGGCGAAATCGGCCGCGATAGCGTGGCCTTCTTCGACTTCACCAGCAAAGGCACGGCCGACCTGGTTGCCTTCTGGGTATTGATGTGCTTCATCGGGTTCGTCCATGAAACCTGTCACGGTCTGGGATGCAAGCACACCGGGGGAGAGGTCCATGGCATGGGGTTTTTGCTGATCTATCTTTCCCCTGCGTTTTATTGCGATACCACGGAAGCCTTCGTCTACGGCGGAAAATGGGAGAGGGTGGTTACGGTTGCCGCCGGTCTTTGGTCCGGGCTGATCATTTGTTCCCTGGCTACGCTGCTCTGGTGGGGCACTCCGCCGGGAGGCTACGTCCACGACCTTGCCTACACGCTGATGCTGGCTTCCGGCATCCTCCCCGTCCTCATCAATTTGAACCCCCTCATCAAGCTGGATGGCTATTACCTGTTCACGGAACTGTTGGAAGTTGTCGAGCTGAAGGAGAGATCCACCCAGTTCGTGACCACTTGGGTAAAGCGGAACATCTTCAGCCTGCCGGTGGAAGTCCCTTACGTGACTCTTCGCCGCCGTCTTCTATACGTTCCGTACACGCTGCTGTCCGGAGTTTATAGCTACGGACTGCTCTTCATCGTGGTCAGGTTTCTGTATAACGTGAGCCACAAGTACAGCCCCGAATGGGCTTTCATTCCCGCGCTGCTGCTGGCCGTGGTGATCTTCAAATCACGCATACTGGGATTGGGGAGATTTATGAAAGACGTGTACTCCGATAAGAAGGACCGGGTGCGAGCCTGGCTCGTGCCCAGTCGGGTTGTTCCGCTTACGCTGGCTGTCCTGGTCGTCCTTTTCGCTCCGGTTTGGCGGGAGACGGTGGAAGGACGCTTCATCCTCGAGCCGGTTCAGCGGGCGGTGTTGCGCGTGCAAGTACCTGGACAGGTAGTCGAGGCACAGGCAGAGGAGGGCCAATTCGTAGCCGCCGGATCTCCCCTGTTGCGCCTTAGCAACCTGACGCTCCAATCCGAGGCAGCGGAAACCGATTCCCAACTTCATTTAGCGTCCGCGCGCTTGACCCAGGCTCAGATTCGTTACGCCGACCAAGCCAGCGCCCAAGGCCAATGGCAGGAATTGGCCGAGCGCAACCGTCTGTTCCGCGACCAACTGGCTCAGCTTACCCTGGTGACTCCCATTGCCGGGATGGTCGTTACCCCGCGAGTTCGAGATCTGCTGGGCGCTTACTTGGAGCGTGGCGCCGAGGCGGTCGAGGTGGACGACGTATCGGTCTTGCGGGCACGCATCTATGTGCCCGGGCCCGACGTCCCGCGCGTTCACGTTGGCCATCCGGCTACACTGCACCTGGATGCCATGCCGGGCTCGCTCTCCGGAACGGTCGTTTCCGTAGCTCCGGCCTCAGCGGAAATGGAAAACGGAGTGGTTGAGCAAGACCACTACCAGGGGATGGAGCTGCATAACTTCTACCTGGCCAGCATTCTGCTGCCTAACCCCAACCTGAGTTGGAAGAGCGGGGTCACGGGCACGGCAAGAATCTACGTTCGCCGGCGCAGCTTCGCAGGGTTTCTGTGGCGCGGTGTGGCAGACTTTGTGGGACGAAAGGTCTGGTAGTCGTTGAGTCCAAAAGATAAAGGGCCACGGGAAGCCTCATCCCGTAGCCCTTCGCCGTCCGTAAATCCTACTTAAGCCTGTCTCATTTTGAACTTGGCATTCATCGCCACAAACGGCGAGCTGTGCTGGCTGGGGTTCAGCCGGAACGGGGCGTTGTGCGTGTGGCCCATTCGGAACGGGGCGGTGTGGTGGGTGGGGGCCATCAGTCCAGGGGCCTTGACCTGCGCTGCCTTGGGAGCATCCGCGCTGACCCGCTTCGCGACCAGAGCCTTTTTCGCTGACTGTCTCTTGCCGATCAACGACTTTTTCTGAATAGCCATGATATTCACCTTTTCTCCGCGTTGTACGCGGGCACTCCAGAATTTTTGCTTGCTTCAGAACCTTGGTTCTGATTGCGTTGCTCGCCCATCTCTACTGCACGATGCCTGCCAAAACCAGGATTGTCTCTGTGGACGGACGCCCCGATTTGTTTTCAGCAACTTACGGCCAGTAAGACAGCGTCTCCGAGTGCCGGAGCACGCTAGCTCATGGGCGAGTATTGTTTTTTAATCGTTGGAAGATTGAATTTTAATACTCGCAGCCTGGTGAGATGAAAAACTCATTCCTTGCCGATGTGGTTCGCAGGCGCAGATTGGCAGGCTTCTAGGGGCGCGGTGTGTCAGATGTTGAAGGGTCCAGTCACTCGCTGAGCTCAAAAGAGAAAGGGCCACGGGAAGCCTTATCCCGTAGCCCCTGGTCTGTCCGTAGTCCTACCTCTTCCCCTTGTGATCACTGTGGAGCACAAACGGGGTCTTGACCTGCTCGGCCTTGGGAGCATCCGCGCTGACCCGCTTCGCGACCAGAGCCTTCTTCCCCGACTGTCTCTTGCCGATCAACGATTTCTTCTGAATAGCCATTGTAGTCACCTTTTCTCCGCGTTGTACGCGGGCACTCCAGAATCACCACGGAAAGCCTCAATCCCGTAGCCCCTCGCTCTCCGTAATCCTCCTACTTCTTCTTCTTAGCAAGATGGAGAAAGAACGGGGCCTTGACCTGCTCGGCCTTGGGGGCATCCGCGCTGACCCGCTTCGCGACCAGAGCCTTCTTCACGGACTGCCTTTTGCTGATTACCGACTTCTTCTGCATAGCCATGGTAGTCACCTTTTCTCCGCGTTGTACGCGGGCACTCCAGAACTTTTTTCTCGCTGCACAAACTTGGTTCTGATTACGTTTCCCACTCATCCCTAATGCACGATGCCTGCCAAAACTAGGGCTGTTTCTGTGGAAGAGACGCTCTGATTTGTTTTCAGCAACTTATGGCGAGTGCGAGAAGTCTGCGGATGTCAGAGCCTCATGGCCACTGTCGCAAGTATTATTTTTTAATCGATGCAAGATGGACTCTTGATACTGGCTAGCCTGGCGAGAAGAAGAGCAGAAGACCGAGCACTAGCTGTAGGAAGCCACTTAACGAGCTACGGAACGACCACTGACGCCATTAACCTCACCGGCCAGTCGAAGCCGCGCTCTAATGACTCACAGTAATATGAGCCGCAACGTCCCCTTGCATCGGGGTGCCCCGCAGTGACAAGGCATTCGCCGAATCTTGGTCGGGTACCCATAGCGGCCAGTCAGCTCCTCGCCTACTCGAATCTTCTTGCGGCTGAAATAGAACAAGTGCCCCCGAATCCGTCTCCAGCTTAGGTTCGGATTGCACGAATGATTGATGAACTCGGCACCACTTCCGCCAATTCTGGCGTCAACCAGCCACCGATCACTAACGGTTGCGACATAGGCATCTTTGGGAGGACGTATCTTTTGCGCCTGGTCGTAAGTCAGACGTTTGCCGGTGTACTCGATTACTAAGCGGCCACGCGGTATCTCCTCCAAGGCGAAAACGCCGTACCGGTGTACCGGCGAGCGTCCCACCCGCAGTCGATACCGCGCGAATTTTGGATCAATTTGAGGAGTCACCGCGTGCGGCATGCACACTCCGCCTTTTGATGGGCACCCCTCTTGCTCCGGCCGCTGTGCCGGGCCGTCAGATGGGGTGGCAGACATCACCTCATCCCGTACCCCTCGCTCTCCGTAATCCTAATTACTTCTTCTTCGTAGCAAGTGGTTGGAGAAAGAACGGGGCCTTGACCTGCTCTGCTTTGGAAGCATCCGCGCTGACCCGCTTTGCGACCAGAGCCTTCTTCACCGACTGCCTTTTGCCGATTACCGACTTCTTCTGAGTAGCCATGGTAGTCACCTTATTCTCCGCGTTGTGCGCGGGCACTGGAACTCGCTTCAGAAACTTGGTTCTGATTTGCGTTTCGCACCGATCCCCGTGCACGATCCCTGCCAAAGCCAGGGCAATCTCTGTGGAGGGACGCCCGGACTTGTTTCCAGCAACTTGCCGGCTGTGAGGCGGTGTCCGCGAGTGCCGAAGTGTGTCGGCTGCTCTTGAGGGTATCATTTTTCAATCCATACAAGATTGAATTTTAATAGTTCTGGGCTGGCGAGATGAAGAACTCATTCCTTGTCGATGTGATACTTACGGCACAAATAGTGCATCCGCTGCTTGTCAATGTGCAGCAGCCGCGCGGCTCCAATTTTGCTGCCGTTGCTCCTGCGCAGCGCCGCCGCAAGGTAGGCCGTCTCGATGCGGGCGATTTCGTCGTCGAAGGTCACTCCCTCCTCCGGGATGAGGAGCGATTCCTGGCTGGTTGCGCTGTTGTAAAGCAGGCGTTGCGGCAAGTGTTGAACTTTGACCACCGGCCCGTCCACCATCAGCACCAGACGCTGGACCAGGTTCTCCAACTCGCGCACGTTGCCCGGCCATTCGTCCTCTTCCAGAATCTGCATGACGTCAGGATCCAGACGCTTCAAAGGGACATTGTTGGCGGCACAGTAGATGCGCAGAAAGTGGTCGACCAGCAGCGGAATGTCTCCTTGCCGTTCCCGCAACGCCGGCAGCAAAATAGGGACAACATTGATGCGGTAATACAGATCTTCCCGGAAACGGCCGGCCTGCACCAGGTCCTCCAGATTTTCGTTGGTCGCGGTGATGAGCCGGAAGTCGATTTTCTTGGCGGTTTGACCGCCAATGCGGGTTACAGCCCGGTCTTCCAGGACTCGCAGCAGCTTGGATTGTAGAGGCAGTCCCAACGTGGCAATCTCGTCCAAAAATAATGTGCCGGTATGCGCCAGTTCGATATGCCCGGGACGCGCGGTTCTGGCATCGGTGAAGGCGCCTTTTTCGTGGCCGAACAACTCGGTTTCGATGAGATTCTCGGGCAGGGCGGCGCAGTTGAGGCTGATGAACGGCTTCTGAGAGCGGGGGCCGAAGGAGACAATCGCCCGCGCCACCAGTTCCTTGCCCGTCCCGCTCTCGCCGCGAAGCAAAACCGTGGTAGTGCTGTCGGCAACGCGCCGTATTGCCTCATAGACTCGGCGCATGGGCTCACTGCCACCGATCAGTTCGGCGAATGATTCCCGCTCCGCCTCCTTGCCCTGCCGGCGCCGGTATTCGATCTCGGCGGCTCGCTTCTCCAGCATCCGGCCGAGCACGATGCGGACTTCTTCGAAGTTAATCGGCGCGACGAAGTACTCATCGACAATGGCATCGATCGCTTTATGGCGGAGGTTGCGGTTCTTGGAACGGGTCAGCGCGACCAGCACCAACTCCGGGGCCAGTGAGCGTAACTCCGCCAGGGCCGCGACTCCGTCCTCGCTGCGCTCTCCCACCGTATCGACGTCCAGCATGATGGCGTCCGCCGGCTGCTTCTTAAGGAACGCAGCCAGTTCTCCCCAGGTCTTGAGCAAGTGAAGGTCGTAGTCGGAAGCCAGGCAGGTCTCAGCCTCGGGGGGTACAAGCTCATCGGGGGTGACGATGACAACACTGTACCGGGAAGGAAGAACCTGAGCGGCCGCGCTGCGCATATCGCCTCCTAGGTTGAGCATTATGGCAAATTTTTCGCTTCTTGGGGATGAATTTTTTATCTGAGCGACGTCTCCGCCGGCGCCAGTGAAGGCCTCGACCAGCCCACCATCTGCCTATGAAAAACTTTGCACGAGGAAACCCTCCGCATTCACTTGCAAAACCCCACCGCTTCCCGTAACCTTACACGCGCCAAGAAGCACGCCTCCGCTTATTTCGTTGCATGTACTTTCCGGAGCGTCGTAAGGAGAAATGCTTGGACATTAATGTCCGTAAGCGCTCGCAAGCACAACTGATCCAGCTTCGCGGCCCGCTTCGCATGGGCCCGGCTGTCGACGGTCTGCGTCAGACCATGGAAGAGGCGCTGGGCAACGGGGACACGCGTATCGTCATCAACCTCGCCGAAGTGCCCATGATCGATTCCAGTGGAATCGGCTTATTGGTGCGTTTTCTGGCCTCCACCAAACAGCGCGGTGGCAGCATCAAGCTCGTGCAACCCTCAAAGTTTGCCGTCCAAACACTGCGTTTGGTCGGAGTGCTGAATCTGTTCGAGATTTTTGACGATGACGACGCAGCCGCTGAGTCTTTCTCTTGAATCTGTTTTGCTTGTCCGACTCGCAAATGAAATGAGCCTTCATGGTGGATGAACCCGTTGCCGGCAGTGGGAGTCGAGGTTTCTCTGAACTGCTTAATCTCAGCATGGCTGCGACCACCCAGTCCATCGCGGCGATTACCGGGGCTATTGCCGAGATCCTGGTAAAACTGGAGATTCCCGAGAACAAGAGATTTGAAATCGACCTGGCCGTACAGGAAGCCCTGGCCAATGCGGTCGTACACGGATGCAATGGGGACCCGTCGAAGACCATCCGTTGCCGATTGAACAAAGATCAGCAAGGACACATCGTGATCACGGTGACCGATCCCGGTCCTGGCTTCAAACCGGAGACCCTGGCCGATCCCCACCAACCGGAGAACCTGTATGGCGACCACGGTCGCGGCGTTTATCTCATCCGGCAACTCATGGATGAAGTGCAATTTGATCGTGGCGGAGCCGAAATTAAGATGTGGAAGTATTGAAAGTTTTTAAGACAGCATTTCTCTGACCACTGCCTTGGCGTGAATCTGTGCTGTATCCAGAAATGGGATGCCACGATCGGGCACATCCCGCAAAATCAGAGGCAACTCCGTCCCGCCCAGAATCAAGCCTTGAATGCCTTCCTTCTGCTGCAACCGATCCACAATTGTCAACAGCCCCGCGCGCGTTTCCGGCAGAAAAATGCCCTTTACCAATTCACCCATGTATTTGTCGTGGATATACGTCTGCTCGGTTGGGTCGGGGACAATCACGGCGATTCCTGCGCTCGAAAACACCTCTTGGAAGAACTTGGCCCGCATGGTGAAGCCTGAGCCGAACAATCCAAGTTTCTTCAAGTCAAGAGATTTCGCCGCCTCGCATGTGGCGCGCACAATGCTGATCAAGGGAATTGGCGATTGCCGGTTGAGTTCATCAAACACAATATGAGGCGTGTTCGAAGCCAGTATCCCAAAAGCAGCTCCGGCTCTGGCCAGCTTTCCAATTTCATCCACCAGAGCCGCCGTCAGCGCGGCCAAGTCGTTGGCCTCGAGGAAGCCGACCATTTTCTTCAGGTTGATGCTGTTGATGATCATGGGCGGATAACTTCCGTCCGGCTTCTGCTTCTGGTACTCCCCAATGATCAATCGGTAATAATCGATGGTTGATTCCGGCCCCACCCCGCCGATGATGCCCACAGTTTTCATCAGAATTCGCCACCTCCTCCGTAATGGAGGACGGGCGTCCTCGCCCGTCCCACCCAACAATTTGCGTTCTGCATCGTGTCGCCAGCGCCGACATCGTCTTCAGTTTACGCGAACCCTAGATGTCGATTTGCTGCTGCGTATGCCGCCTGAGATACCAGCAGGGCGTGTACCCGAAGTGTGGGACCAAAGACCGAACGCAGGGCTGATCCTGCGGCGGCGCGAATTGATACTCGACCTTGCCATTTTTTTCGTGGATCACGTACAAAGGTTGGACGGACACATTTCCAAACGGTTCGCGGTTTTTCGGTATCCTGTAACGGAGGGAGAGATCATCGCCTCCGTACAGCAGTGCAGCGAGAACAACGATTGCGCCTAGCAAGCGAAGCAGTAAAGGTTTCATTGCCTAAGTAATAGTAGTACAGCCCGAGTAGGCGGCTTTTGTGGAATGACCAATGCCCGCAGCAGAACAGATCGAGATTCGCAGGCTCACTGATCAGGATGCGTCGGCATTTTATGGCCTGCGTTTGGAAGCCTTGGAAAAGGAGCCGCATGCCTTTTCGTCCTCACCGGAAGAACATCGTGCTCTGACTCCGGCAGTGATCGCGAAACGGCTTGGGTCCAGTCCGGAGGATCGAAGCTTTGTGCTGGCAGCTTGCGTCGATGATGCCCTCGTCGGAATGGCAGGATTCTTTCAGGAAGAAGGACCGAAGACCAGGCACCGAGGCCGCATCTGGGGGGTATACGTCAGCCAGAAATGGCGGAGAAAAGGCATTGCCCGTGTGCTGCTCACCGAGATCATACGACGCGCAAAAACGCGGCCGGATATCGAGCAGATTGTCCTCTCGGTTGCCACCACCCAGACTGCGGCGCAGCAACTTTACGCAGCTTTGGGCTTCGAGGTCTACGGCCGGGACATGCGCGCCATCAAGGTTGGCGACAGCTATGTCGACGAAGATCTCATGGTGCTGCGGTTGCGGTAACGCCAAAAATGGATGACAGGACCGTCAGAATGTGGTCGGTCCCGAATCCCCTACTTGTAAGTAACCTGCCGCCGCGTTATAATCAGACTAGTCAGACTAGTTATAATGAACAAAGCAAAACCCAAGGCGCACCCTCGATGGCAGCTTCAAACAGCCAAGGCGCAGTTCAGTGAGGTCTTCCGCCGCGCCCGTGCTGAGGGACCACAATACGTGACCCGCCAGGGAAAAGAAGCGGTTGTGATCCTCCCCGCGGAGGAATTCGAGCGGCTTACGGAGCGCACCCGCCAACCCCGCAGCCTGGTAAGGTTTTTCGCGGAATCGCCTTTGGCTGATGCCGGGCTGAATCTGGAGCGCCACCCGGACTACGGGCGGAAGGTCGACCTGTGAGCGGCTTCCTCCTCGATACCAACGTCATCTCCGAACTGGTAAAAGCGAGGCCCGAGCCGAGAGTTACAAGGTGGATAGAGGCGACCGAGGAAACTCTGCTCTACCTCAGCGTTCTTACCATCGGTGAGATTCGGAAGGGGGTTACTTCCCTGCCCCAGTCCGCTCGCCGCATAACGCTCGAAGCCTGGCTCGACCATGACTTGGTGCTTCGCTTTGCAGACCGAATCCTGCCAGTCGATCAACTGGTTGCCGATCGTTGGGGAAGAATTGCCGGGGGCGCCGCGGGGAAGAAATCGCCTGTTCCCGTGATCGACGGGTTGTTCGCCGCCACAGCATTACATCACAATCTGATTCTCGTGACTCGCAATACTCGCGACATTGCTGCAACTGGCGTACCGGCCTTCAATCCGTGGATCGCGTAATACACGCCTGCCCGTACGCCGCGCCGCCTTCGTGGATGGAACCTACACCACAAAATATTTCGCGCTGGGATGATGTACCACAATCGCCGATGTCGATTGCTCCGGCTCTAATAGGAATCCCGAAGTTAACCTCACCCCGACATTCTCTTCCGGATGGAGCAGCGCGAAAAGTTTGGTCTGATCTTCCAGGTTGGGACATGCAGGGTATCCGAACGAATAGCGCGAGCCGCGATACTTCTGGTGGAACAGATCGCGAATGTGGGGCGAGTCCTCCCCTGAAATTCTCAGTTCCTCGCGCATCTTCTTATGGAGATATTCCGCGAGCGCCTCGGCTGTCTCCACGCTGAGCCCGTGCAGGTACAGATACTTAGTGTATTCACCACCTTCAAATAATCGCTGCGTCTCCAGCGATGCCTTGGCTCCAATGGTCACCAGGGAAAGTCCGATGACGTCCATCTTCCCGGAGCTCTTCGGGGCGAAGAAGTCCGAGATACTCAACTTGCGCCCTTCTCTCTGTCGCGGGAAGGTGAAGCGCAGAATTTCTCGCGTTGGCACAGCCGCCTCCGGCTCATACACAATCACATCATTTCCCTCACCGTGCGCCGGGAAGTAGCCGTATACAACTTTGGGCTCGAACAGGCCGCTGGCAACGAGTTCCTCTTCCAGTTGCTTCTTAATGGGCCGGAACTTCTGCTCGACCAGCCGTAGATAGTCTTCCTGGGAAGCTGTCTTCAATTGCCACTGGTTCTTGAACAGAGCGGTGTCATTGATGTATTGGAATACTTCCCGTAAATCGAAATCTTTCTTCACGCGCACGCCCCAGAAGGGCGGCTCCGGAATGTTCGGGGCATCGCCGACCACCGGGCTGCGCTCGGCAAACACCGGTCCGGTCTCTTCGTCAACTGAGGCGGCCTTGGCATATTCTTTTACGGTCCGGCCCTCTTTCAGCCGACCCTCCTTCTTGCCATCCGGCGCGGACAAGTCCTCCATGATGTGCAGCCCAGCAAAGGCGTCATCGGCGTAGAAGACTGCATTCGAGTATTCGCGGCGCAAGTCGTCTTCCACATACTTGCGGGTCAGTGCCGCGCCCCCGCAAATCACCGGAAACTCCAGCTTCTGCCGCTGCAAGTCCTGGATCACGTACTTCATCTCCAGTGTCGACTTCACCAGCAACCCGCTCAACCCGATGGCGTTGGCCTGATGGTCGAGCGCGGCTTTGATGATGGTGTCTCCCGGCTGCTTGATGCCCAGGTTCACCACGCGAAAGCCATTGTTGGTCAGAATAATGTCGACCAGATTTTTCCCGATATCGTGGACGTCGCCCTTGACCGTCGCCAGCACGATCGTTCCTTTCTGCGAGCCGGTTTTCTTCTCCATCTTGGGCTCAAGATACGCGACCGCCTGCTTCATCACCCCGGCGGAGTCGAGCACTGAAGGCAGCTGCATCTTGCGCGCGCCGAATAGCTCACCCACGGTCTTCATGCCGTCCAGCAGCACCGTATTGATCAGTTCGAGTGGCGTGTATTCTCCGAGTGCCTCTTCCAGCAAGTCTTCCAAAGTCTTGCGGTGCGCGCCTTCGCCCACCGCTTTCTCTCCATTAATGATGGCGAACTTCAGCTTGTCATCCACCGATAAGGTTTCCACATGGGCCGTAGTCGAGCCCTGCACCTTGCCCTTCGTCCCGGCGAAATGCTGCATGTATTTCTGCAGCGGATCGCCATCGGACGCGTCGCGATAAATCAGTTTCCGGGCGAGCTCGACCTCCTCGTGTGGAATCTTGTAGAGCGGGTAAATTTTGGTGTAATTGACGATGGCCATGTCGAGGCCGT
>Ga0187816_10000352_pt1 | contig 13491 bp, 10 predicted proteins | sample NC_wetland_sal_i_16_FD_132960 | JGI IMG/M metagenome (GOLD analysis project Ga0187816, IMG submission 132960) | Wetland sediment microbial communities from Neuse River Estuary, North Carolina, USA - SO4_1 | ecosystem: Environmental > Aquatic > Freshwater > Wetlands > Sediment | place: USA... | reverse complement strand
TGTGTAGTTCTCGAAATAGACCCACTTCCCATCGGGTGAGCAAACTGGAAAACGTGAATCCACGTCGGTCAGCTTCACAGGATTAGAACCGTCCAGGTTGGCGCGCCAGAGGTTTCTGCTTTTAAGATCCGACTAGGTGTACTGGCAACTCGCAGCCATTTCGATTTGAGACAAATCTCGGCAGGCAGATTTGTAACGGGTCGTTGGACGACTGATTCCGAGGTCATTCGTGAAGCGGGATGGCTAAAACGTAACTCTAACAAACCACAGGGACGCGGACGGACTGGATGGCGTTCCAGGAGCAGGAGGAAACAGCTTATTGTGTCCCTGATGATGTGTCCCCTAGAAGTCAATATTTTCGCGCGATCCTGGCTTGGCGAACGACAAGCACAGACGATCTCGACAAAAGGCTAACGTTGGACGATTCCCACGCCTTCTTTGATCGACAGTATCTGATTAGCTGGGACGTCTTCGAACTTGTTCACCGTTCCGCTGGGCCATCGGATCTCCAGGACGTCAATTTTCGTGGCGGAACCGAGGCCGAAATGCAGACGCAAATCACTTTGCGAGATGTAGCCGCCGCCGCTTCGGACCTCTTGCAACTGTTGATGGCCGCCCGTCCGCACCTTCACTTGAGCACCGATCGCGTCGTGATTAGACTTCGTGCCGACGAGCTTGACCAGTATCCAGTTGCCGTGTTTGCCGTAATTTTTTAGCAGACTCGGCGGATCGTGGCTGTTGTTCACCAAAAGTTCCACCGTGCCGTCATTGTCGAAATCGGCGGCGGCCACACCATGGCTGTTGAAAGGCTTGGTGATCCCCGGACCGGCATCGAGAGAGATGTCCTTGAACTTGCCATCGTGCCGATTCCAGTAGAGCAATTTGCGCTCCCGGAAGGTGCTGCCCAGGGCGCTTCGGTCCAATTCAGGATAGACGTGGCCATTTGCCATGAACAGGTCGGGCCATCCGTCGTTATCAACATCCACAAAGAGCGTGCCCCAGCCCAGGAACTGCGTGTTGCCTCCAAGGCCCGCCTCGTAAGTAACGTCGGTAAATGTCCCGTCATGATTGTTGCGGTACAGGGCGGCAGTTTGGTCAGAAAAGTTTGTCTTGATGATATCTAACCAGCCGTCGCCGTCGTAGTCCCCGGCATCAGCGCCCATACCGGCTTGTTCATGTCCATCCTCGTTGTAGGCGACACCGGCGGAAACACCAATCTCGCTGAATGTTCCATCGTGGTTGTTGTGGAACAGAACACTGGGCGTGGAATCACAGGCCACATAAATGTCAGGCCACCCGTCGTTGTCGAAATCTCCGGTAAGGGCCGTGAAGCAGTAATATGGTCCCGCTTTTGCCACTCCTGATTTGTCGCTGACGTCACTAAACGTACCATCGCCGTTGTTGTGGTAGAGCTCGTTTCTTGTGCCTTTTAAACCTCGGGGACCGCACATGACCGGAATCCCTTTCCAACGGCAGAAACTGCTCTGACCGGGGATGGGCGTCTTCGCGGGATCAAAATCTATGTATTGGGAGACGAACAAGTCCAGGTGGCCGTCGCGGTCATAGTCAACGAAAGCGCATCCTGTACCCCAGCGGACATCATCGTGCCACAAGCCGGCTTTCTTGGTGACGTCCGTGAAGGTTCCGTCACCATTATTATGCAGAAGCACGTTATGGCCCCAGAAAGTAATGTACAAATCCACCCATCCGTCGTTGTCGTAATCACCCGCGCAGATGCCTTGGCCCCAACCCGTCAATGCCACATGAGCTTTTTGTGTCACATCGGTGAAGGTCCCATCGCGATTGTTGTGATAGAGGTGGCTGGTGGGCTCCTTGCCCTTTGGGAAACCTTCTAGAGTAGTTCCGTTGACCAGAAAAATGTCGGGCCACCCATCATCGTCGTAGTCGAAGAACGCCGCGCCGCTGCCGGTGGTTTCGATGATGTATTTCTTCGTCTTCTCGCCGCCATCTTCGGTTTTGGCCGTCAATCCGACACGAGCAGCGATATCTACAAAATGGACAGTCGGGGGAGTAGCCGAGACATGTTGGGGAGCGGCTGTAGCCTTGGGCCAGATAACGGGGGTCGAGACAGCGAGCAGAAAGCACCCAAACATGAATCCAGCGGCTGAAAGATGGGCCGTCTTTGACATCATGGCAGACATTCTTGTCGATACATCTAACATCTTGTCATTCCGAGGAGCGAATGCAACGAGGAATCTGCAGTTTTCCTTAACCAAGAACTGCAGATCCCTCGCTTCGCTCGGGAGGACAACAGATGAGCTTTTTCGATCATTGAGTGGACTGGGTGGTGTCCATAGTTTGCAGGAAGTTCTGGCGCAGCATCTGAATCTCCCGTCCTTCCTTATCAGCCTTGAGTTTCTGAAACTGATCTTGCGCCCGCGATGCGTCGGCACTGCGGCCCGCACGGCGATACAGAGAAGCTAGACGATACCAGGCCTCGGGAAAAGTCGGATCTAGGCGAGTAGCAATTTCAAGGTCAGCAATTGCCGCATCAAAGTTCCTCTGCGCCTGATGCGCTTTGCTCTCTGTCAAATAGCACAGAGTGCAGGAAGGAATCTTGTGTTGGGCAATGCTAAGTTCTTCGAAGATCCGTTTGTATTGTCGTGATTGGAGCTTCACGAGGACAGAAGCGTCAAGGTAATACAAATATGGGGATGCATGAGGAGAGTTGAGGCCTTGGCGCGCAACTTTTTCGGCATCTTGGAGCTTTCCTTCCGCAGACAGAACAAAGGTCATGAGAACCTGGGCCGGAGCAAAGTCCGGCTGCATAGAAAGAAGCTGCCGCAAGGTCTCGATCGATTGCTCATGTTGGCCCGCGAGGAATCGGGAGAGGGAGAGCCCGAGAAGAAGAAAGGATGAGCGGGAATTAAACCCTGTAGCGCGTTCAAATACTGTGGCTGCCTTGAGGTACGCGCGCTCGTGGACGTAGAACAGGCCAAGGTCCATGCCATAGGCCGCATTCTGCGGCGCACCCGCAAACGCGTCAGAAAGATCGTGTTCAGCTTCGCTGGTCTTGCCCTGCGAATCTTCTACCTTACCCCGCAGATACGAACACGCCAAACCTTCAGCTCTCGATTTCTGCGGGGCTTGCTGTAGGGTTGCGAGCGCCGCTTCCCACTTTTGCTCGGCGATGTCCGCCAATGCAAGGTTGTAATATGCCTCAAAAACCTCAGGATGCTCCTGAATGCAGCGTTGGAAAGCCTCGGCTGCCTCTCCATACAGTTCTCGTTCGGCGAATTGTATTCCCACTCGCAATAGAAGGTCAGAAGTGAGATGAGGGCGTTTCAATATTTGGATTAAGAGATCATGGGCTTTTTCGGCGTTCCCTTCGGACAAGGCTCCTTCCAGTGACTCTATCGCTGCGTCGGACGAGGATCGGGATGTTTGTGCGCCTTCTGTCGGAGGTAATGTTTGTGCCATTGCAGCGCGGGCGCTGATGCTTGCTCCCACAACGGCAGTTGTAAAAACGAGAAGCGTCGTCGCCAGAAGGGACCTGTTACATCTTGAGTCAGTCGCATGCCGAGGATGGCCTGTGAGAGGCTTCCCTTCAAATTTCACCGTATCCGCTCCGCGCCAGCTCAATCGCGGCAGGGTAATGCGGCCAGGGGCCCAGTACACACGAGGTTCCGCTCCGCAGGTCTTGTGGAACATCTCATGCAGATCTGCTGCTTTCATTCTCACGTCTGCTTCCCCGGAGGACAAGTCTTCTCGCCTTCTTCTGCCGAGCGATCTCTGGCCGAAGTCCGTCCCTCGATATCAGCGATTGATCGGTGGCGGCCGAAGATTAGCATGATTAGCCCGAATCCCAGCATTACCAGGCCCCATTCGAGATTGATGTTGATGCCGAGAGAGCGCTCATACAATGCTTTGTCACTCACAACGCCAAAAGACGCCAAAACAACCCCGAGGATGACGAACAGCGCTCCAATCGGCAATCGAACATCCAATCCCACGAAGGGTTCCTTTACCAGAACAATAGGTTCAACATAACGGTGAGTACAAGCACAGCGACCCCTAACCCGATGGGACGCTTGTGCCAGGGAAGATGCTCATCACTCGGCCGTTCAGTTAGCGAATAGACCAGCCCTACGAGCTCTTTTTCTTCGCGCGGGCGGGTCAAAAGGCTGATCACAAGTGTGACCACGAAACACATGCTCCACGCCCAAATTGCAGTCCAGAAATTTTGGGCCATCTCGCTAGGATAGACGTGCAAAACAGTTCCCAGCCACGCGCCCTTGATTCCTGGAGTCGCGCCTGTGGGAATCGTCAGGCCATGGTGAAAGGCGGCCGATCCGGTACCGGCCAGCAGACCCGCGAACGCGCCATGTCCGGTGGCCCGTTTCCAAAACATCCCCAGCAGAAAGGTGGCAAACAAGGGTGCGTTCACGAACGCGAACACTAACTGAAGCATGTCCATGATGTTGTTGAAATGCGCAGCAGCATAGGCCGCAGCCACAGAGAGCGCAATACCAAACACGGTCGCCAACCTGCCCATTACCAGATAGTGGGCGTCGGTAGCATTCGGTTTGATATAGGACTGATAGAGATCGTAAGTCCAGACCGTATTGAATGCAGTAACGTTGCCGGCCATGCCGGACATGAAACTTGCCAGCAGCGCCGTGATCCCTAACCCAAGGACTCCGGTCGGGAAGTAATGCAACAACATAGTTGGCACCGCAAGATCGTAGTCAAGAATGGGCTTGCCGTTATTGTCGAGTATCGGCAGACCGGTACGCCCGTCAATTTTCGCCGGAATTAGTCCCTGTCCGACAGTCGCCACGTATCGCGAACCGGAAGTCCCCATCCCTGTGGAGATCGTGGTCTGCGTAGGCAAGGCGATCGCGATCAGGCCGGGAAGAATCACAAGAAATGGGAAGAACATTTTCGGGATTGCGGCGATCAGAGGCGTACGACGAGCCGCGGTCATCGAATCGGCTGCCATCGCCCGCTGGATAACCAGAAAGTCCGTGCACCAATAGCCGAAAGACAACACGAACCCCAGGCCCATCACAAGCCCGAACCACTCCACTCCCAACCGATTCGTAGACGCACTTCCCATTCCCGACCAGGAATGCGTGTATCCGCTGGGGAGCTGGCGAGTGATGCCATGCCATCCGCCCACGTTTTTCAAACCGAGCCACACGAGCGGGAGAAACCCTGCAACAATCAGGAAGAACTGCAGCACCTCGTTATAGATTGCACTCGATAGTCCACCGAGGAGAATATAGCCGAGCACGATTACGGCCGAAAAGATGATGCTCACGTGAAAAATCCATTCCGGCGACAGCGACATGCGCTGGAAGGGCACATCGAAAATGTGCAGTGTTTGAATTAGCCGCGCCATGGCATACATCGAGATGCCGGAAGAGAAAACAGTCATGGTTGCGAACGAGATTGCGTTCAGTCCCCGCGTCTTCTCATCAAACCGTAGGCGCAGGTACTCGGGGACGGACCGTGCCCGAGAACCATAATAAAAGGGCATCATGAAGAGCCCAACGAAGACCATCGCCGGAATCGCGCCGATCCAGTAAAAGTGGCTGGTCGCGATCCCGTATTTCGCTCCCGAAGCCGCCATACCAATGACTTCCTGCGCACCCAGATTGGCCGAGATAAACGCCAAGCCACACACCCAGGCTGGAATGGCGCGTCCTGCCAGGAAAAAATCGGTGCTCGTATTCACCCTGCGCTTGAGCAGAAAACCAATGCCCAACACAAAGCAGAAGTAAACCAGCATCACAATCCAGTCCACCAGAGTGAGGTTCACAGACGCGGCCTCGAATGCGAGTGTTTGTTCATACTATTCTCGGCGCGAATTATCCTGTGCACATGATGTACTGTCAGACGACTTCCCCACGCGCTGCTGCTTTCCACTCATCGACCACGTGTTCTCCTTCCACCACAAAGGCGCGGTCATGCAGGTTGATACAAGTGCATACGTGATTCGGAACGACATGTCCTGCTCGCGGACGATTTGATTACCCATAATGTGGCCCGGGTAAACCAGTATCCCGTCCCACCGCAGACCCGGAAGCGCAATCATCTTCTGGATTTCATTCATCGACTCCGCCGTGATCGGCCACCCGCAACGGTGGAATCCGCTGTCGAACTCCGCCCTGATTCCGATCTCTCATCGATCAGTAGGGCGGGCGCGTCCAGGTCATGAATGGTCATGAGTATCTCGACACTCTAATGGAATTTGCATCGTGACTCCAGTGACGACCATGGCGACTACGCCGAACAGCTCGATATAAATCACGCCGATGGGGCCTCACCCTTTACCAACCCCATCTTCGAGAACACAGATACGATTGAACCGTTCCAGGTCATCTTGCGCCGGTCTCCCGCTGTCGCAGCGTGTGCCGCCAAAGGTAAATTTGGGAGCCAGGCTGCCCACTGACGGTGTGGAAGCGGCAAAGACCATCAACGGTGTGACTGCGGAGGTCAGAACGAAAAGCGCGCTCATCAGTACTCGATGCGTCATTAAGGACGGGCTTTCAGCCCGAAATGAAGTTTACTGCGGCTGTCGGGGCAGGCCCGGAGCGGGTGGATAGCCGGGCGCGTTTGGGACACCCTGTTGTTGCATTTGTTGCTGCCGTTGTTGCAGCTCCTGTAAGAGTTGTTCCGGAGTTTTCACTGCCCCTGGCTGTCCGAACGGATTCGGCTGCTGTGGCTGGTTGTCTGCCTGCCCCGGGGTTCCCTGCTCATCCGCGTCGGCACTGTCTGCAGCGTCGGGAGCAGAGTCGTCACTCGACATGTCCTCGGTGTCTGCCGGCTGCGGAATCACTGCTGAACGGGCCGCGATTGCCCTGGCGTTGGCCGCGCGAATCGCAGGCGGCAAACCGCTCCCTGGACCGTCGTCAGCCTGGTTTGGCTGATTCTGCGGCGAGGCGCTCGCCGTTTGAACAGGCTGATCGTTTGCGCCGGACCGGGAGGTCAGAATGACCCGGTCCAGAGTGGCTGGATTCTCGGCTGATCCCAATAAGACGTAGTTGAAATGCGATCCGTTCAACAGAGAAGCCAGTACATCACGGGCTGGCCCGGGGCCAAATTGTCCGACCACACGTTCGGTGGCATTGCCCGGCACGTCTACTGATGCGCCGGTCTCCTTGCGCACAGCCCGGAGAATGTCACCTAAAGTGGAATTCGAGGCCGTGATCGTCAACTGCCCCTGCCGGAATTGCACTTCAGGGGGCGAGGCCGGCAGTTGTTCTGGAGGTAGCGGAACCGCCGATGATGCCGCTGGCGAAAGAGTTGGGGATTGCACCTTCCCCCGGGCCATCAATTTCTGCTGTCCCACAAGACCCGGCGTCATTAGAAGGCTAGAAGTGACCGCGATGAGGAATTTTCGCTGCAATCTTCCACCTGACATAGGGAACGTCCCGCCGGAGAATCTTGCACTCTTCAGATTGTAGCACCGGCAATCGCGGAGCTCGGGGGATCCAGAGGCTGCCAAACCTGGTATTATCGAGCCTCCGTCTCCCGTGGTACAAAATTCGCCGGTCACGTCACCACAGCGTAACAAGAGGAATTTGGGAAATTATTGATCACTGAACTTTTCCTCGCCCCTTAACCTCCCACTGAACCACTACGTCTTCCCCACTACATCCATAGACTCGATCATGCAGGTTGATACAGGTACATATGTGGTTGGGAACGATGCGAAGCCGTTCTCCCAACTTCGGTGCAGTGCGCACTCCCCGCACGTTCAGGTGCCCGTGCTCTTCGGACAGATTCTCGATGATGACCTCGGGATAGTTGAGGACTTCCCCGTAGCCAAGCTCGAGACCGGAGAGAAGCGGATCGGCAGAGAGGGTCTTGCTTCCCGCGTCAACCATAGCTTTGCCTGCAACGCTGACGCTCACCACCGTGGCGAGAACCGTTGCCGCACAGTCGCGATAGGTCGCAGCTTCCGCGCAGACGGTGTTCTTGTCATTAAAAATATAGGTACCCGGCCGGATTTCATTCACGTTCTTAAAGCGATGAGAGATGTAGGCGGCGGGTGTGCTGCCCCCGCTCACGGTTTCGCAGTCGATTCCTTGAAGATCGAGAAGCTCTTTCAGCCTGGAAAGCCCATTATTTTCTTTTGCCAGCAGGATCTCGCGCTCGGCGGCTGTCCCCATGATGTGGCCTGGATAGGTCAGAACACCTTCCCAGCGCAGACTGGCAAGCTCACGAATCCGCTTAGCCGTTTCCACAGAATCCTCCGTGATGGGAAGGCCACACCGCCCAAATCCAGTGTCGAACTCCACTCTCACTCCCACTGTAACTCCGGCATTCAAAGCAGCTCGCGATATCCCCTGTGCGACCTCGAACGAATCAATCGCTACCGCGCATCTGACACGCTCGGCCAGTCGCACCAAGCGATCCAATTTTTTCTCGCCGAGCAATGGGTAAACGATCAAGATGTCGTTCACGCCGCCGTCAGCCATGACGCCAGCTTCGGCCAACTTTGCCACCGTGATGCCCGAAGCACCCAGCTTCAATTGCAAGTGCGCCAATTCAGGAATCTTATGGGTCTTAGTGTGTGGTCGCAGTTTCAGACCGTGCGCTGCGCAGTAGTTACTCATGCTTTGGAGATTTCTCTCCATGACGTCGACATCAATCAGCACAGCCGGTGTATCCAGGTCGGAGATTTTCATTGAGTCCAAACTTTCTCTTCGCCGAAGACTGGTCGCCCGTTGCGAAAAACGCGACGGATTCCCACCATCCAACCGGTAATCACGTTGGTCGGTCTACGAGGTCTACCGCGTCTTCCGTGCGATGGCATCGATCTCAACTTTGATTCCGTCTCCGAGCCCCGACTGCACGGTGGTACGCGCCGGACGGATTCCGGGAAAGAACTCAGCGTACACTTTGTCGAATCTGCCGAAGTCTTGAATGTCTCCGAGGTGGCAGGTGCACTTCACTACGTCTGCGAAGCTGTAGCCAGCGCTCTGCAAGACCTTTCCGATATGGTTGAGCGTCAATCGCGTTTCTTCTTCAATCGATCCCCGGGCCACGGTGCCAGTCCGCAGGTCCAGTGGTCCCTGTCCGCTGATGAAAAGCCAGCCGTCGATCTCTACCCCTGCCGAATATGAACCGGTCGACGCCACCTTGTCAGGATGTTTGATTTCAACTTTAGGCATTTGGTATGGCCTCTCTATGATGTAAAGTTGTCCAACTCTCAGGTCATTGCTCTTGACGACGGTTTACAAAGAGTGAAATCGCCCTTTTTAGAGGAAAATGGCATGCCGTCTTTTCAAGATCGATAATGTTGTCCCCATTGTTCCAACCTATTCGGACCGGGCATCCTTCCTTGAAGTCATCTTACCCTTACCTGTCTTCGGATTCTGACGATTGTTGCCGACGTTCTCAGGATACTTCTGCGCCAATTCGCGGATCTCGTAGGTAAACTTGAGAAAAAGTTTTTCCCATCGCCGGGCTTCTTCAGCGGTATACGGATAGAAACCGTGGGCGTTGGATACGCCCCGAGCACCTGACTTCACTAACTGGTCAATCAGCGCTGGCACCTTGGTATCGCAGCAAAGTTCTGGAAACAGATCTTTCATGACCGCTGCGTATGCCGGAATGCCCGTCAGATCCATGAATCGGAACGGACCAGCAAAGGTTATCCAGTAACCCAAATCGTTGCGCAACGAACGATCCACATCGTCGATATTTGCGTAGCCGTTCTCTACCAGGAAGAACGCTTCTCGAATCATGGCGTACATAAGACGGTTAGTGATGAAGCCTCGAATATCCCTCCGCAGGAGAGACGGCTCCTTTCCCCACCCTTTCGCCAGCGCCATTACGCGTTGAGCGTACTGCAGTTCGGACCTCTTCCCGCAAATGATCTCCAAGAAACGAGTCACATGGGCGGGCTCCCCCCAGTGGATACCCAGAACCCGTTCGGGGTGCTTTGTTTTCTCCTGCAAGATGGAAACGGGAATCGCAGAAGTGTTGCTCCCAATCACGGTCTCCGGCGACACGGCCTCTTCAATCCGAACCAATGCGACTCTCTTGGTTTCGAGGTCTTCTATAATCGATTCGATCACCACTTGAGCATCTCGCAGATCCGAGAAGTTCTCCGAAATGATTAACTTCTTAATCAGCTTGGACGGATCTCGCTGCAGTATGCCTTGCTTCGTCATCTGCCTTAAGAGTGCCAATATATGACGGCGAGCGTGCTTATGCTTTTCCAAACTGCGAGTCACTGCTACTACTGGATGTCCCGCGGCCAAGAGACAGGTGGTGATGCTCATGCCCATCAGTCCAAGGCCTACCACCCCGGCCTGAATGTCCACGGTTGAACCATTCGTGGCCCGCACCGAGCCTCTTCTGCTTCCTAAACGATCCTCCGGCATGACTTGTCTCCCCAAATGGCTTGTTTATCCCACAAACGTTATCTAATGTTCTTTTCATCCCGTAGCAAAGAATAGTCCGTGAAAAGACAACTCACGCACCGTGCCGGAACTAACTGGACGCCGGCTCCGCCTCCGAGTTCAAGAAGATCAAGGCGTACTGGATGGTTCCTAATTCCTTATTCGTAGGAGATCCGACGTAACATAGAACAACCTTGCTAGGTCACGCGCCTCTTAGGAATGGAGACACTACCATTTTCCCCGACCGAAATGCTTCATCTCCAGTCGATGTCTCCTGATGCGCCACGCTAGCCACTTGCGCGACGTAGCCTAAACGTGCGGAAATACTTCCAGCAACCCGCGTTACCAGGCGCGCCAGAATCGGGACACGATCGGTTCCAATTTGGCTTGCAATTCCCGCTATGCTGATTGCGGCAATGGCCTTCCCGTTCTCGTCGAACACGGGAGCTCCAATGCAACACACTCCAGGTTCATCCTCTTCATTGTCAAGAGAGTACCCTGACTGTTTAATGCGCTTGAGCTCTCGTCTCAAAGCGCTCTTTGAAATGATCGTGCGACTATTGTGTCGAGCAAACTCTTTGGTCTTAAGAAGATAATCAAGTTCGTCATCGGGAAGGAATGCGAGGAGTACCTTTCCAACTCCGGTGCAGTTGACGTCGAGGCGGCGCCCGATCCATGAAGCCAGCTTGACAAATCCTGGCCCCTCAACTTTTTCAATGATTACCGCTTCATCGCGTTCCAGCACAGCCATATGTACGGTGAGCCCACTTTCTTGCATTAAAGAGCGCAAAAAGGGTTTGGCTTCGTCACGCAGATCGAGGTTCTCGAGGGCGCTCCTGCTCAGGCTAACTAGCTGCAGACCAAAACAGTACCTACCGGTTTTGGCATTCTTCTGCAGGAACCCCCTTCGCTCGAGAGTAGATAGGATCAGGTGGGCGGAGCTTTTTGGAATCCTCAGGCTTCGACCAATTTCGGAAAGTGAGAACCCGCGTTTCGCATGGGCGAGACATTCAAGCACCGAAAGTGCCCGCTCAATCGACGGTACGGAATATTCCTTAAGTTTGGCCACGATGGACCTCACGGTAAACGGGAACTCGTCCAATCAGGTGGACAGATCAACAAACGTTCCTAAAATACGATTTGATAGGTCAATTGGTCAATTGAAGAAAGAGGATCATGCCGCTTATCATCAAATGGCGTCCAGCCAATTGGACAGAGACTTAACAACCAGAAGCGAAATCACTTGACAACCGAATATAACCGGTGGTCGATTCGTTTGCCTCGCGTCACTATTCCGAGTATCGCTTTAGTTTCCATGTTCCCGCCGGTTCGATCGGTTCCGTCGCGGTGATTTTTACCGGAGATGCAAGCGCCTCCAGCGAATTCAAGTCATAGTCCTTGTAAAGGTCCAGACAGAACAACTCAGGAGCCGAGCGAATCGGCACCGGCGTGTCGAGTAGGTACGCCAGACTCCGCATCGCATTCCGGCTGACCAGAGTGGAGAACTCCTGCGGTTCGATGGCTGCGGCGATCAGAGCAATGACCTGACTGCGAATCCCGTCTGTCTCCACCTGGATCTTACTGATCCCCGTGGTGGAGCGAAGCCATCTCGCAACTGATATCAGTTGAGCCACTTCTAAACCCAAAGGACGAGACCCGCTAGCGTCGGCCAGCATTGCCCAGTCGGTCGGATCTTTAGACCCAGGCGCAGAAGTGCCATTAAAAAGGAGATCTAACGCTAGCACCTGATCCCCTCGATCGATGTGTTCGGATACGGTTCTTCCCGCGAACTTCGAGCCCTTGTCATTGAGGACAATCACACCGGGCTGGTCCTGGGCAGTGGCATTCTCCTTGAACCACACACCTGTGGCACTCAGTCCGTTGGAAAAGTCAAAACGGTAAGATATGTACTGAAAATCTAATTCGATGCCATTATCCACTCTCAGCGTGTTTACAGCGGATGTGGGCTCATAGCGCACGACAGATTTCAGCCTCTCACGCTGGGAACGTGTCCATTCTGTTCGTTGGACCGCACCGGTGGGGATCGCTTCCCGTTCTATTTTTGCAGCCAGTTTCCTGGCGAGGTCGATGATCGTGAGATTATCGTCTGGCACGGCAATCGCAAGCTCTTCTTTCGTCCGAAGTTCGTTGTCGCTAAAGGTTTCTCCTTGAACCAAAGGTAAATGGAACTGCCTTGTAAAAAACCGGTACGCCTGTTCTCGGTTGTCTAGCTGGTAGTTGTGAGTCCCTGGATTGAAGTTCTCATACCATGCGAACGCATCGGAGGCGCCAAATAGTTCGAAAAAGGAGCCGACGTTGTCGTATATATACGGTTTTACTAGCGGTGCCCGAAAGCAACAACTATCCACGGCATTATGGATCAGCAGAGTCGGACGCGGGGCACGCATGGCGACCAATTCCGGATAATCTTGTTCCCACATAAGATCCGGTGCACCTTCCTCGACCTCGTCCGTATCATGTGGACGTGTCAGATTGGATTCGCGCGATCCGATCCCTGCAACTTCGACGGAAACGGCAATGCGCTCATCTAAGGCGCTTAAGATCACAGTCTGCCAGCCACCTCCTGAGAGCCCAGTCGCTCCTATCCGCTGAAGGTCAACCGCGGGCAATGTCGCCAGATAATCGAGTCCGCGGCGCATGGCAAGGTAGAAGAACCCAAGGACATTCGACCCAACAAGATTAAGTTGTGCTCCATAATCGTGGGCGTTTCCTATTTGTGACAGGCCGCCGAAACCTACCCATTCCGTATTCAATGCTACGATGCCGTGCTTGGCAAGGTTGATACAACGCTTCTGTTCATACTCCACCGCGATTCCGGCAGGTTCGTGGCCGGTCAAATTGAGAACCGCAGGCACTCGTTCGTGAATGTTCTCAGGTTCGTATAGCAGGGCCGTACCCAGAAAACCGGGGACAATTTGATAGCGGAGCTTTCGAATGCGGTACCCTTTTCCGGTCTCGATCGTCCCCACCTGCTCAACGTGAGGGGCGGAGTCAACCCATTCTTGGGGCCAGCCGTGATATACGACGTCTTGGAGAATACGCCGGCGCAGTTGCTTCTCGTCCGCGCTCCACTGCTCCGCTGTAGAAG
>Ga0187816_10000351_pt1 | contig 13534 bp, 12 predicted proteins | sample NC_wetland_sal_i_16_FD_132960 | JGI IMG/M metagenome (GOLD analysis project Ga0187816, IMG submission 132960) | Wetland sediment microbial communities from Neuse River Estuary, North Carolina, USA - SO4_1 | ecosystem: Environmental > Aquatic > Freshwater > Wetlands > Sediment | place: USA... | reverse complement strand
GTGCACAGCGAATCGATCTTTTCGTCGAGGCGGCTGAGATCGACGGTGCCGCGCTTTATCAGCTCCTGCCCGGCTTTCAGCGCATCGCCGGTCTTCGGCTTGCCGAATACGAATCGTCCGTACTCATCGGTGATACGGCTTGTTTCCACCAGGGGGTTGGCAATGAACTGGTCGTCTACCTTGAGCGCCGGCACCACGTCCGTGATCACGCCCATGAAATACGCCTCGTGCGCAGAAAACGGCTCGCACAGCACACAGGCGACCATTGCACGCTCGGCGCCAATCATGACGGGAAGGAAGTCCGTGGCGCCGCCGATTGGCGCCGAGCCGTGCTTCGGTCCGGCCTGACCGAACCGCGCGAGGTCCTGGGCGATTGAAAAGTCGCAGGCCATGCCGATTTCCTGGCCGCCGCCAATCCGCATGCCATTTATTCGGCAGATCACCGGTTTATCGCAGGCGAGAATCGCCGACACCATGTCGTTAAACAGCCGCATGTAACCGCGATATTCCTGCGGATTGCCGGCGTAGTACTCGGCATATTCCCTGGTGTTGCCGCCGGTGCAGAATGCCTTGTCACCAGATCCCGTGAACACGACAGCGACAACATCGCGCGCCGCGCTCGCCTCGCGAAAGGCAAGGATGACGGCTTTCACCATGTCGGTCGTGTAGGAATTGAACTGGGTCGGATTGTCCAGCGTGATCCAGGCGTTGAAGAGGCCGGCGACCGGCTTGCCCGCCGCATCCTTGACCGGGCGCTTCTCGTAAAGAACTCTTTTGCTCGCCTCTTTGCGCACGTGCTCCGGGACCAGCATGTGCTCCTTGGGTTCATTTTGCGAATCGGCGACGGCGACCATGGCTTCGGCGGTCATCGGTTAGCTCCTCAGTGGGTTGGAACGAGGATCGCGCGGCGCTTAAGATCGCCGTGGTGGACCGCAGCAAAAATTTGATTGATCTCGTCCAGCGGATGTTTTTCGACGAACGGTGCAACTTGCACCTTGCCGCTCATGACCAGCTCGAGCGCTGCCGGATAGAGTTCCGGGGGGCAACCCCAGTTGCCGAGCACGCGGGCGTGATACGCCATAAGATTGGACAATCTGATTTCGGCCTTCTCCATGGTGAAGCCGACCACGCACAACGTGGCGCCGTGGTTGAGCAGGCTGAATGCCGTCTCCTGGCCGGCGCGCGTGCCCGAGCATTCAAAGATGATCCATTCGGTCTGCCGCAAACTGTTTTGTTTCGCGAAACTCTGAATCGCCATCTTGAGCTCGCGCGCCAAAAGCTGCTGGGCATTGAGAATAAGTGACGCGCCTTGCTGCGCGATCGCGTCGAGCTTGCTTTGTTTGACGTCAACGGCGACCACCGACCCGCCGAGCGCATTGGCGATCTGCACCGCATAACCCCCGACGCCGCCGACGCCATTGACGATCACTAGATCGCCATGACCCACGCCGGCTTGCTTTACTGCTTGATAGGGCGTGGTCACCGCGTCCGCTATGACGGATAGGTCTGACAGCTCAATACCGGCCGCGGCGAGCCGCTTCTCGTCGACGAGGCACAGACCCCTTGCCGGCACGACAATGTGGGTCGCAAAGCCGCCGTGAATGTCGTTGCCGGGCATTTTTTGGTTCGGGCAAATCGTGGACTTGCCGCGCCGGCAAACGTCGCACTCGCCGCAGGGGATGACCGCGGGTACGATGACCGCGCGACCGATCCACTGTTTTACATTTACGCCGCCATCGACCACACGTCCGCTGATCTCGTGACCAAGCGTGAGCGGCAGATCGTGCTTGGTGCGGACACCGTCATAGTAATAGCCGAGGTCGGTGTGGCAGACGCCGCAGCCGGCAATCTCAACGACGACTTCGTCTGGTGCAGGTAGCGAAGGACTGAATTCGGTGGCGACCAGAGGTTCGCCCTGGCCGGTCATCATCCATCTGACACCTGCATTCGCCATCGGCGCCTCCGGTCCTTTGGTGAATTATTAAGCGGCCGCCAGCGATCCGCATTGACATAAGACAAATCCGATCGGGCTCTGAAAACGCAAATAGCCTCCGGGGCATTTGATTTAGGTCAAGCCTCAGTCGTCGATCTTGGCCAATGCTGCAAACTGCTAGCCTGTTATCCGGTCGAAAAATAATGCGCGAAACAGAGCATATTTCGGTCGCAATCGTCGGCAGCGGCGGCGCGGGCGCACTCACAGCGGGTAACTTTCTCCTTGAAGCCGCAAGCCTTGCCGGCTGGCACGGCCTGTTGACGCGGACCGTTGGTCCGCAAATCCGCGGCGGCGAGGCCGCGGCCCTCCTTCGGCTTGCAAATCGGCCTGTCGAGTGCCTCGCTGACCGGATCGATTTGCTGGTCGGAATTGATTGGCTCAATGTTGATCGTTTTGGCGCGGAGATCGAAATCGGGCCGCAAAGCCTCGTCGTTACCGATCCCGCGGGCGGCGATTTGCCCGCTTTTGTCAGCCGCGCCGGAGCCCGCAGCGCCGAAGTTCCAATTAAGGACATCGCAAAGTCTGTCCCCGACGGTCGGCCGAATATGGTTGCGCTCGGCGTCGCGGCCGGCGTGCTCGGCTTAAGTGAACAAGACTTGTCCGCCGTGATCGAAAAACGGCTCGCGGAAAAGGGCGACAAAGCGATCGACGCCAGCAAGGCTGCGTTAAAAGCGGGAATTATCGCCGCGGCTCAGCTCGATCTCGGCCTCCGCCTGCCGCCTCCGAAAGCGCGCGACGCGCAGTGCTGGCTGGTCTCCGGCAATGAAATGACCGGCTTGGGGGCGATCCGCGGCGGCGTCCGCTTTGCCGCCGCTTATCCGATCACGCCGGCGTCGGAAATTCTCGAATGGTTGGCACCCAACCTTGCCAAAGTAGGCGGCTTACTGTTTCAGGCCGAGGACGAGTTGGCGGCCATCAACATGGCCATCGGCGCCTCGTTCGGCGGTACACCGGCGCTGACGGCAACCTCCGGTCCCGGCCTGTCTCTGATGACCGAGGCCATCGGCCTCGCCACGGCCACCGAGATTCCCGTGGTGATCGTCGATGTCATGCGTGCAGGTCCGTCGACCGGCATACCAACTAAATCCGAACAGGCCGATCTCAACATCGCGGTTTATGGTTTGCACGGCGATGCACCGCATGTGGTCGTAGCGCCACAATCGATCGCGGATTGCCTGTTCACGACGCAATGGGCCGTTTACCTGGCGGAAGTCCTGCAATCGCCTGCTGTTATGCTCTCCGATCAATTCATCGGACAAGCCGTCGCCGCAATCGACCGCCCGGCCGACGTGGCCTTTATCGGTCGGCGCGCGACAGCGGTGCCTCAGATGGGCGCTTACAAACGCTACGCAGTGGCGGGCGGCGGCGTTTCGCCGATGGCGATACCGGGCATGCCCGGCGGGCAATATACGGCGGACGGGCTCACGCACAATGAACGCGGAATACCCACCAGCAACGAAAACGATCACCGCGTACAACTCGACAAGCGCCGCGGCAAACTCGAACAGTTCAGCTACGGCGACCACTGGGCGACTCTTGAGGGAGACGGCGAGGTGGCCGTGATCACCTGGGGTTCGCTGACGGGCGCGGCGAGGGAAGCGGTCAACCAGCTGCGGGCCGGTGGATTCGCCGTGCGGTTAATCGCGCCGCGATTGCTTCTACCCGCGCAGCCCGAACGTCTGCAGGCGGCGCTTGAGGGAGTCGATCGCGTCCTCATCGTCGAACAAACGCACGGTGGGCAATTCCACCGCTATCTCCGCGCCCATTATGACTTACCGATCGAAGTGCGCTTGCTTAATCGTCCCGGGCCGCTGCCGATCCGGGCGAGCGAGATCGCGCGCGCGGTCATGGAATGGAGATCGTGATGTCCACCGCTGAAACGCGCACGATCTGTAAGCCGGGTGATTACAAATCCGACATCAAACCGATCTGGTGTCCGGGTTGCGGCGACTACCACGTGCTCCTGTCATTTACCCGCGCCTTCGCCCAGCTCGGCCTGCGACCGGAAGACACCGTGGTCGTTTCCGGCATCGGCTGCTCCTCCCGTATACCCGCCTATCTGAGCTGTTACGGATTTCACGGCGTACATGGCCGATCATTGGCGCTCGCGACCGGTCTAAAAGTGTCGCGGCCAGACCTCACTGTCGTCGTCGCCAGCGGCGATGGCGACGGCTATTCGATCGGCGGCAATCATTTCATTCAAGCCTGTCGCCGCAACATCGACATGACCTATGTGGTGATGGACAACCGGGTCTACGGCATGACTAAAGGCCAGCCGTCGCCGACGACCGAGCCTGATTTCGACACCGCGCTTTTCCCCGGCGGGACCGGCTTGAGTCCATTTCATCCGCTGGTGATTGCTTTGGCTTCGGGCGCCAATTTCGTGGCGCGCGCTTTTTCAGGGGAGCCGAACGAAACCGCGAATATCCTGGTCGAAGCAATCAGGCATCCCGGTTTTTCCTTCGTAGAAGTATTGAGCCCATGCGTGACGTTCCGACCGGACGAACGGGAGTGGAAAAACCTCGTCCATCCGGCTCCGGTGGCTGCTACGAGCGATCCGGCAAAAGCCGCCAGACGCATTATGACTGACGACGGATTCAACATCGGCATTCTCTATCGTGGCGAGCGGCGGCCGTATCAGATCAAAGCCGCGACCAAAGCCATTGATATCGGCGAGCTTGAGAAGGACTTCGCGTTATGAGCAAGGCACCTTCGATTCCGCCCATTTTCAGTGTCGCGGACCTGCTGGCAATCGCCTATCGGATCGAGCTTGACGCCGTCGAGCGCTACGGCGTGTTGGCCGATCAAATGGAGACCCACAATAATCCCGAGCTGACGAGGGTTTTCCGTGACTTGAGCAAGGCGGAGTCGATTCACGCGGCGGAAATCCGCGAGATGGCCGGCGATGCCGATCTGAACGGACGAGCCAGTGCGTTGCACTCTGTTTGGCGCAAGGGTGAGAGTCCCGAAGAGGTCGATCTTGGCGCCGCGCATTATTTGATGACGCCGTGGCATGCGCTGCAGCTCTGTCTCGCCGGCGAAAAGCGTGCACTCGCCTTTTTCACCTCGATTGCTGAAACGGCTAAAGATGCCAAGGTCAAGGAGATGGCGGCAGAGCTCGTCGAAGAAGAGGCCGAGCACGTCAATCTCGTGTATCGGCTGTTGCGCAAATACCCGAAGCCTACGGACTCGTGGTGTCAAGATGGCGATCCGCCTGCCGCGCAAGACTGAAAAGTCAAAAAGCGACGATGTCAATGCCCGTATCGCGATCTTTCTTGATGCACATCACGTGATGTCGTTAGCAACCTGCGGACCGCGCGGTCCCCATGCAGCGAACGTGTTCTATGCCCGCGATGGCTTATCGCTATTGTGGGTTTCCGATCGGCAATCTACGCATTCCACGAATATTGGGATCAATCCGCAAGTGAGCGCAACGATAGCTACCGACCATAGTGATTTTGATGAGATCTGCGGCGTGCAGATTTTTGGAAACGCGCATCAATTTAGTGACGCTGCCGCGCGTTACAGCGCACGCGCGCTGCTGACAGCACGCTATCCAATATTGCAGCAATTGTCGGATAAACCGATCCTCGAGCAGGCTTATCTGTCCGCCGAAACGTATCAGCTCGTGCCGAATAGGATCGTCATGATCGATAATCGCCGCGGCTTCGGCCACAAGGACACGCTTGATTTGTAGCCCGTTTCAAAATGTTGAGCCGTTTCGCGACTGCGCGCCAAGCCAAGCCAACGAGATATACGATCTAGTGCAGCAGCTTCGACCCGAAGAAACGTTTCGACATAGCGCGAACGAGGGGTAAAGATTCGGAAGCCGCGAAGTCCTCAAGCCGCAAGTCCGAATTGAGCGGGCGAATGCGCTCGAACATCGCCCGTTTCGCGGCATCGACTGGCGGGGGGACAGTCGCATCGATCAGCATCTTGGATCCAAACCGTTGCCACAGCGCCGTGCCCGGCCCTCCCAACTCTGGCAGACTCGCATCCATGGCATGATTGTGAGTCCCTGGAATAACGACCACGTCTTCTTGCGGGTTGACGCGGGTGGACAAAGCCCAGAGGATTTCCAGCGGATTGAAAATATCGACGTCCGCGTCGACAGCGATCACCAGTTTGGGATGCTGGTATTCGGATGACAAAGCCGCCAGCAAGACGTTTTTGGCCTCGCCATAGGAGCGCGGCGTCATTTGCACGACTAATCCAAAGATGCCCGGTAGCGAAATGACATTGTGAATATTTGGCCCACCGCCGACGGTTTGCAGTCGCCGCAGGATCGCGGCGCTCATCGGGATTTTGTGGAACACGCATCCCTCCATTTCCGAACCATTCTGCAAATTCTTAAAGATCGCATCGTGGCGCCGGGTCATGAACTGATATTCCACGACCGGATTCTTGCCGGTACCGGTGACGTAATAATCCTGAAATTCCGAAAACGGCCCTTCGTCTTCGCGGTAATGCGGCGGAATATGCCCCTCCAATACGAGCTCCGCGTCGGCAGGCACTTCGAGATCGACGGTTTCGCACTTCACTAGGCGAGCAGGCTCGCCCAAAAAGCCGCCCGCGATCTCAAACTCATCCAGTCCGTAGGCGGCGGTCGTCGCCGCGGCGGCGTAATAGAGCGGATGATGGCCGATAAAGATCGCCACCGGCATCGGTTCATTCCGCTCCTGATATTTCAGATAGTTTTTCCAGGTGTGGCGCGGATAGAGCAGTATCCCCGACTTGTCCGAACCTTTGATCTGCAAACGATGAAAACTGACGTTGCGCTGGCCGGTGTCGGGGTCTTTACTCACCAGGAGGCCGGAGCCGATTACCGGTCCGCCGTCTCGTCTGCCCGCCACGTGCACCGGCAGCTGCTTGAGATCAAATTTGCCGCGCTCGAGCTTTAACTCTTTCACCGGGCCGTCGTTGAGCAGGATAGGTTTGATACACCGACCAAGTCGCTCGGCGACAAAAGGCACGAGCGCCTCTTCATTGGTGCCAAAGGCGAGCGCAGCATGGCGTACATTGGCAGGCGCCTGGCCAAGGGAACGCCAGCCATGCGGCAAATTCTCAAACAAAAGCGCTTTCTCACGCGACTGATACAGCAATGATCCCATCTCGGTCATCGGATCGACGGGCTTATCGATACGGATGAGCTCATTGGCGCCTTCCAGATCCGCAATCCACGTCCTCATGTCTTTTGGTTGCGTATTCGAGGTCATCTCGAACTCCGATTGGCCGCGCGTTTAACAGCTCGGATTCGCGAGCACCGTATTTATTTTCTGGATGAATGCTCTATATCGGCGATCTTATCCGCGCCAAGCGTCATGGCCTTGACCGAAGTCAACTTCCATCCCTTCAACAACATGATCGAAATCAATAATTCGATCTCGGGTTCGCCTAGCCTTGACGAGAAGACCTCAGCCAACCACGTTGAGACGCTCAGGCCCTCACTTTATAAGACAACCATGCAGGAACTGCTCGCACCCGGTCGCTTTATCGATAGCAATGCGCGTTCAATTGTGGAGCTCGCGCATAGCGTTACAGCAGGGCTGCACGGCGAGATCGATCGCATCGTTCGGCTCTATCATGCGGTCCGGGACAGTATCATCTACGACCCATACGTCGACGTTTTCGATCAGCAAAACTATCGGGCCAGCAGCGTGCTGGCGACGGGTCGTGGTTTTTGCATCGGTAAGTCGGCGCTGCTTGCCGCTACGGCTCGGGTGATCGGCGTCCCCGCGAGGGTCGGCTATGCCGATGTGCGCAATCACATGACCTCACGGCGATTACGCGAACGTACCAAGAGCGACACCTTCATCTGGCACTCCTATACCGATCTCTACATCGACGGGAGGTGGGTCAAGGCGACCCCGGTCTTCGATCAGACCCTTTGCGAACGGGTGGGATTGAAACCGCTAGAATTCGATGGCCGACAAGATTCGCTGTTTCACCCCTTTGATCGCGAGGGACGCCGTCACATGGAGTATTTGCGCGATCGCGGAACTTTCCCCGACGTTCCATTTGAAGCAATCCGGGCCGATTTTAAGATTGCCTATCCAAGCCTGGTAAGCGAGTGCGGGCTAAAGGGCGATTTCCACGCTGAAGCAATCGCATCCTCGGACTAGAATCTCGTGTGCCAAACCACGAGAAAACAACGCGCAAGCTCCTGATTGAAGGGGATTAGCGCAATCTTTTGCGTCGCAGCAAAAGAATATCCACCGGAATTGATCTCTATCAATGCGCGATGCTGCCAATTGTCGCGAATTCGCTGGTCAGGGAGGCGCTACCAGCCGAGGAGGGTTACATGAGGCCCACTTGTTTAGGCAATAACTTTAGATGGTCAGCCGCGCTACTCGCATTACTGCTTTCGTCGCGTCAGCAACCGTGAGGCTTGCATCATGGTCGCGCCCGCACTGGAAGACCTGAGAATCGCTTCTTACGTTGCTGTCTTCGAAGGGCTCAAACCAGACGTCGTCAGTCGTCTGCTCGCGCCAGCGACTGTGCTGACCCTCAAGCCTGGCGATTGCCTGTACCGTCAGGGCGATTTAGCGGCGTCACTCTACATCGTGATTGCCGGCTGGATGAAACTCTATCGCATCACGCTGAGCGGTGATGAGGCAATCATTCACGTTCTGACCAAAGGTGAAAGCCTGCCCGAAGCCGCGGCATTGACGAGCGCCCACTATGCTGCGACTGCCGAGGCAATCAGTAAGGTTCGCGTTCTACAAATTCCTGCCGACTATCTCGTGCGCTGCATTCGTGAAATGCCCGACATCGCGATCGCCATGATTGCCTCTTCGTCCCGACGCATGCAGCGGCTGGTGCAGGAGATTGAGCATTTGAAAGCGCAGACAGGCATCCAGCGCGTTGCCGAATTCCTCGCATCGCTGTGTCCTCCCGGCGCCGGACCTCACATAATCACGCTGCCTTATGATAAAACTTTGATAGCCGGACACCTCGGTCTTAAGCCGGAGTCACTCTCGCGTGCTTTCGCCAAGTTGCGGAGCATCGGCGTCAATATACACGCGTCCCACGTCGTCGTGGGCGAGGTCGCAAAGCTGAAATGTCTGGCTACTGCAGAGCGAGTCGCCGTCGGCCCCGCATTGACGCATAAGCATTGACCAAGGGGAAATGGAATCCTGGAGACCAGCGGAGAACGGACCACTGCTCGAAGTCACGGCCCTGAGCAAAGCCTTCGCGGGAATTATAGCTTCGGACAGGCTTTCGTTCGATGTCGGCGCCGGCGAACTCCATGCTGTCATCGGACCGAATGGCGCGGGGAAAACCACGCTGGTCAACCAGATCGCTGGTCAGACGCTTCCCGATTCTGGCTCTATAAAATTCTCGGGTCGCGACATTACGTGGTTTCCGGCACACCGACGCAGCAGGCTCGGACTGGCGCGATCCTTTCAGATTACCGAGCTTTTTCTCGACTTCACTACGATCGACAATGTGGCGCTCGCGGTTCAAGCGCGAGCCGGCCATTCATTCCGGTTTTGGCGCGCGGCGCGCTCCGAGCCGGAATTACGCAAACCGGCGATTGATGCGTTAGCGCGCGTCGGATTGCTTGACCGCGCCGATTTTCCAGCATCTCAGCTCAGCCACGGCGAACATCGCCTGCTTGAGCTTGCGGTCGCTCTGGGCGGTCAGCCGCGCATGCTGATTCTCGATGAACCGATGGCCGGATTGGGCCCGGAAGAATCGACGCGCATGATCGCTTTGCTCCGAGAGCTCAAAAGGGAATTCACAATCCTGCTCATAGAGCACGACATGGACGCGGTGTTTGCGCTCGCTGACCGCATCACAGTCTTGGTCTCTGGCCGGGTCGTGGCTACCGACGTGCCGACCAGCATCCGGGTGAATGCGGAAGTCCAGGAGGCTTATCTCGGCAGTCAGGAGCCGTGAGCGAATTGACTTAGGTCAAGGGGGCGCATTGTCGGTTCCGGTATTCTAAAAGGGCGCGAAAAAGGGAGGACGAAGGGAGGGCAAAATGTCGGCCCTGTGGAACAAGGCAAAATCCTGGTCGCCGCTTGGCGCGATTTTGCGATGGATACAGGATCCGAACCGAAACGATCTCAGCCACTTGCAATTATGCGGGGAAAGGGAAATTGAGCGCATTGCAAGAGACAGTGGGTTATCCGTTTCCGAATTCCGCGCGCTGCAAACCCTTGGACCAAACACACCTGATCTTTTGGAACGCCGAATGGCGGCGCTCGATCTCGACCCTGTCGAAGTTACTGCCATTGCCCCGCACACTTTCCGCGATCTGCAACGGGTGTGCTCGCTTTGTCAAAGCCATGGGCGATGCCTGCGAGACCTTGGACGCAATCCTGCTGATGACAGCTGGAAAGATTATTGCCCCAATCTCGGGACGCTAGCGGCGCTCGACACGCTGCCCTGGTCCTCGCGCAGTGAATGGTGAAACGACGGTTGCAAGCCGAAACCCTTTAGAAGAACGACGTGAAACAGCGTACTCGGTGCAAAACATCATGCACGCAGTCTCAACAGCTGGTTCCGAGCGATCCAACGTTGCCGCGCGTATCGCGTATGACGACTTGCGTGGATGGATAGATCAGGCTCGCAGGCTCGGCGAGGTCAAGGAAGTCAGTGGTCTTACCTGGGAGCAGGACATCGGCATGGTTTCCGAAATTGCGCTGCATGATGACAGCGCGGCCTGCTTTATCTTCAATGACGTTCCCGGAACCATTGCAGGAAGCCGGGTTCTGGTGAACTTCTTCGGCGGCAAGCGCAAAAATATGACGCTCGGTTTTCCTTCCGATCTCAGCAGACTTGAGCTGAGCGAAGGCTTTCGTACTCAATTCATGGGTCCGATGCGGCGCATTCCTCCGAAATTCGTAAATAACGGGCCGATATTTGAAAATGTGATGACCGGCGACGACATCGATGTAACGCGTTTTCCGGTGCCGCAATGGCACGAGCCCGACGGTGGTCGTTACATCGGCACTGGCAGCTTCAACATCACCCGTGATCCTGACGAGGGCTGGATCAATTGCGGCACCTATCGTGTGATGATCCATGATGAGAAATCGGCGGGTTTTTACATTTCGCCGGGCAAGCATGGTCGGCAGATGCGCGACAAGTATCAGGTGCGCGGTGAGCGCATGCCTGTGGCGGTAGTCTGTGGCGGCGATCCAATGACTTTCCTGATGGCCTGCAGCGAAGTGCCATATGGCGTAAGCGAATATGAAATCGTTGGCGGCATGCGCGGTAAGCCGGTCGAGGTCGTCGAAGGGCCCTTAACTGGACTGCCGATTCCCGCCCATGCGGAGATAGTGCTCGAAGGTTTTGTCGAACCAGGCAACGAGCGCATTGAAGGTCCGTTTGGAGAGTGGACCGGCTATTATGCAAGCGACGTGCGTCCTGAACCGGTGCTTGATATTAAAGCGGTCTATTTTCGCAACGATCCGATCTTGCTTGGTTGCCCGCCACAGCGTCCGCCAGACGAGATCGGTCGCTATCGTGCCGTGGTGCGCTCAGCGCTGCTTCGTGAAAATATTGCCAATGCCGGCGTACCTGGCGTTACCGCCGCCTGGGCCCACGAGGTGGGCAGTGCCCGGCTTCTGCTCGCGGTCGCAATTAGTCAGCGCTACGCTGGGCACGCCAAGCAGGCGGGCCACATCGCCGCCATGTGCCACGTCGGAGCATATTGCGGCCGATATGTCATTGTCGTCGATGATGATATCGACGTCTCCAACCTGGAAGAACTAATCTGGGCCATGCTCACGCGTTCCGACCCGGCGAGCTCGATCGACATCATCCGCGACGCCTGGTCGACGCCGCTCGACCCGCGCATCGAACCGGAACGCAAAGCTATCGGTGACAACACCAACAGCCGAGCTGTCATCAACGCCTGCAGGCCGTGGCATTGGCGCGATCGGTTTCCGATGGTCAACATGCCGAGCCGTGAGAGACGGCGCCTCGCTCGTGAGAGATTCAGCGAACTTTTCACCGACTGATCTCCGAACCGCAGTGTGGCACTTAGCGGAAATGCCATTTGCAGTGAGGCCATTAAGGCGCGTCCGCCAAATGTCGGCTCTTCCCCCAAAAGTGGACATACGGCATCGCTAAGAGTGCACGGAGCCGCGGATCGCTATGGACACCGTTTCTCCGCAGACCAGAAACTTGTGCCGCCATTTTTCGCGGTAAAGGTCACCGGCGCGCTCTTTGATACCGCGCAGCCGGCTACGGGGTCACGGTGCGCAACAGCCCGATCGCAACAATATCGCTAAAACCTCCGTTAGCCATACTCGCTCTGAATCTACGCGCGCGCGAGGCGCCGGCCGCGTGGTGCGCTCGCCGAGCAGGGTGCGGAGCGACCCGCGGGCGCCGCCGGGTCGCCGCTTTTATTGTTGGCGATGGCGATGGCTGGTGCGATCGGCGGCGGCGCGCTCGTTCAAGCCGGGTGCGGTCGGGCCGATCGAGCTACCGGGTCTGCGGCGTTGCCCCGCCCGCAGATCCTCCCCGCTGCTATTTTGTGTATAGGGTGCGCCGTGGCGAAGTCGTTATTATGTCTATGCCATCGACTACGAGAATGGATGGGACAGGCCGTTATGTGCACTCGCTACAAGGAGTTCACCATCCGCGGCATCGGCGACTGCCTGGCCCGCGGCTATGACCGCACCGGGTTTTTCGAAGTTGATACCGGGGGGCAACGGGCCTGGACCGTGCAATTGACGGAATCGAGCGAACAGTCGGTGCAAAAACCGGCGCCGCCTGACGGCCCGGTAGGCCGCGCACCTTCGGGTGGATCTGGCGCTCTTCCGCTGCCCGGCGGAACGCCGGCGATCGCGCTGCCGCCGGGTCGCGCCGGCTCCGCGCCGAGCCTTCCGCCCTCGGGAGCGCGAACGCAATGAGGCGGCGACGCCGCACCAAGGTCGTTGCCACGCTCGGACCGGCTTCTTCAGATCGCGTCACGATTGAGCGGCTGTTTGCGGCCGGCGCCGACGTGTTCCGCATCAATATGAGCCACACCAATCCCGAGCGCATGCGCGAATTGGTGACGACGATCCGCGGTATCGAAACCGAACATGGCCGGCCGATCGGCGTCCTGGTCGATCTGCAAGGTCCGAAATTGCGCCTCGGCACTTTCAAGGACGGAGCGGCCGAAATCGATACCGGTCAGGATTTCACGCTCGATGCCGACGCGGCGCCAGGCGACGCCAACCGCGTGCAGCTGCCGCATCCGGAAATATTCGCCGCGATCAAGCCGGACGATACGCTTCTCGTCGACGACGGCAAGCTTCGCCTCAAAGCAACCGAGGTGACACCGCAACGGATCGTGGCGCGTGTTGAAGTCGGCGGCAAAGTGTCAAACCGCAAGGGCGTCAGCCTGCCGGATACGGTGCTGCCGCTCGCGGCGCTGGCATCGAAAGACATTGCTGACCTCGAAGCCGCTCTCGACGCCGGCGTCGATTGGATCGCGCTGTCGTTCATTCAGCGCCCGGAGGACGTCGCCGAGGCGAAAAAGCTCACCCGCGGTCGCGCCGCGGTGATGGCCAAGATCGAGAAGCCGCAAGCGGTGGC
>Ga0187816_10000350_pt1 | contig 13546 bp, 12 predicted proteins | sample NC_wetland_sal_i_16_FD_132960 | JGI IMG/M metagenome (GOLD analysis project Ga0187816, IMG submission 132960) | Wetland sediment microbial communities from Neuse River Estuary, North Carolina, USA - SO4_1 | ecosystem: Environmental > Aquatic > Freshwater > Wetlands > Sediment | place: USA... | reverse complement strand
CCGGGAATGCTTCCAGCAGCGCAGGGCCATGGGAGCGGCGTGAACTGGAAGCTAAGGTTGGAGATTAGAAGTTAGAAAGAGCGCTCTCGAGACCGCGATTGTCCCCGTGGGATGGATTGGCTTCTCCATCCCACTTTTTGTCTCCGTCCGTTGATTTCACCCAAGTCCTCGTCCTTCATCTCGGATCAAAAGCGTGAGTCGAGGAACGCTGCAAACTGCCCGAGAGCCTCAGGCATGTTCTTGCGGCCGTAGCCGAAGCGTATATGGCGCGGCTGGTCGTAGACGGTGCCGGGAAGGAGCAGCACGCCGGAATCGCGCACGACGTCTTCGCAAAAGCCGAGGACATCGCGGTCCGGCTTGAATTGCACAAAGCCGATGGGGCTGGCGTCGGGTTTTACCCATTCGAACAGATGAGAGCGCCGCTTAAAGAAAGCATCGAGCAGAGGCAGATTCTTGTGAACGATTTCCAGGTTGCGTTGCACAAGTACCTCACGATGGCGTAAGGCCAGGGCGGCCAGGAATTCACTCGGGGCGCTGCTGCAAATCGTGGTGTAGTACTTGAATTCAAGGCAGCGGCGGAGGATGTCCGCATCGCGGCAGGCCAGCCATCCGAGGCGCAGACCTGGCAACCCATACGTCTTGCTCATCGAGCCCAGACTGACGGCGCGTTCATAGACGTCACAAGCCGCCGGCAAGCGCCGATTCGGGTCATGTTCGAGTTCGCGGTATACCTCGTCCGAAAAAACGATGATCCCGCGGCTTGCGGCCAGCGCGATGACCTGCTGGAAGACCTGAGCGGACATGAGCAGGCCCGTGGGATTGTGCGGCGTATTGATGTAGATAATTCTGGTGTTGGGCTGGATCAGTTTCTCGAGTGCTGAGAGATCATGAGCCCAGCCGTTTTCAGAGGAACGGCGCCACTCGCTGACTTGCGCGCCAGCGCTGCGTGCCAATTCGAGGCCGCTTTCATAGCATGGTGTTTCGACGATGACGTGGTCCTGTGGTCCCACCAGTGCGTGGTACAGCACGAAGATGCCTTCTTCGGTTGCCGCTAACACCAGCACGTCATTGGATTTGATTTGCTTGTACATGGCGGCAATGACCTCGCGCAGATAGGGAGCTCCTGGCGATTCCGTATACCCGCACCAATGGTCGTGAAATCGTCCGGCCGCTCCCGGCTCAAGGTCGAGGAGTTCCTGGATGGTCCTGGATTCGGCATCCGAGCTGGAAAGCAGATATTTCGCGGTGAATTCGTACTTCCCGAAGTACTGTTCGATGCGGAAGGGCTTGATTTGCATGAGCAGAAGTGTGGCAAAGCGGGTCTCAGGCCGTCTAGGACCAATTTGAGTGGGTGGCCGCCACGTTTTTTGCGCTGAGGAAGCCTCATTGTTCTGACTTCCATTGCCCCAAAAAGGTGCAGGTGCAATTTCTCCCTGCGGCGGGTATGATACGGGCGTCGAAGTCCCCAACAGCAACCTACGACCCGGAGGGCCGCTCCATGGCTCACCGCTTTACCATCGGCGTCGAAGAAGAGTTCCAGATTATCGATCCCGCTTCGTGCGAGTTGCGCTCGCACGTCAGCCAGCTCATCTCTGCGGCTTCCCCCAGCATCGCCGAACAAGTGAAGCAGGAGCTCCATCAGTCCATTGTGGAAACGGGAACGTGTATCTGCGAAAACGTCAGCGAATTGCGAATCGAAATGCACCGCACGCGCGGTGAATTGGTAGCGGCGGCGGAGCGGGCTGGCCTCCAGGTCGCTGCGGCGGGCACGCATCCGTTTTCGAGCTGGATCGATCAGGTAATTTCTCCCGGAGAGCGCTACGAGCATATCGTCGAGGAAATGGGCCAACTCGCCCGATCGTTGTTGATTTTTGGGATGCACGTGCATGTGGCCATGCCGGATAAGCAAACGACGATCGACATGATGAACGGGGTACGCTATTTCTTGCCCCATTTGCTCGCTCTCTCGACGAGCTCTCCCTTCTGGATGGGCCGGAACACGGGGTTGAAGTCGTTCCGCACAACTGTCTTTCGACGGTTTCCGCGCACCGGTGTCCCCGAACAGTTCGAATCGTGGAGCGCCTACGAGAACTTTGTGAATCTGCTGGTGAAACTGCATTGCATCGACAACGGCAAGAAAATCTGGTGGGACGTGCGCCCGCACCCGACGTTCGGCACGCTGGAATTTCGCATGTTCGACTGCTGCACGAAAGTCGAAGAGGCTGTGGCCATCGCCGCGCTGGCGCAGGCCATCATCGTCAAACTGCATCGGCTGTACCAGGGCAACGTGAGCTGGCGGCTATACCGGCGCGCCTTGATCGAAGAGAACAAATGGCGCGCGGCGCGCTACGGCATCGAAGGAAAACTGATCGATTTCGGCAAGGAAGCCGAGGTTCCTATGCGCCAACTCGTTTTGGAACTGCTCGAACTCGTGGATGATGTTGTCGATGATCTCGGCAGCCGCAGCGCGGTCGAATACATTCATACGATCATGAACGAAGGCACGAGCGCGGACCGGCAGTTGCGCGTCTTCAAGGAAACCGGCGACCTGAAGGCCGTGGTCCGCCATCTGGTTGCGGAAACACGCGGGAACGTCACCGAGCCACGCGCCACCTCTGCGCACGCGGTGAATTAAGATAGAGCACAGGCGCGAAAGTCTCTCAGGTCCCTGTCAGGAGCACGAACATGAAAAAGATCGGCCTTCTTTGCGGGCGGGAATACAGCTTTCCTCCGGCGTTCATCGTGCGGGTGAACGAGCTGGGCAAGAAGGACGGCGTAGCCGCGGAATTCGTGAAGCTGGGCGGAACGCGCATGGGAGAGCCCGCCGGGTACAGCGTGATTGTGGATCGCATCTCGCATGAGGTCGAGTATTACCGTGGCTACCTAAAACAAGCGGTTTTGCAGGGAACCTACGTCATCAACAATCCGTTCTGGTGGACGGCGGACGACAAGTTTTTCAATTATGCAGTGGCGTCCAAGCTTGGAATTGCGATTCCGAAAACAGTCCTGCTCCCGCAAAAAGGCTATCCGAGCGATGTGGACATCACCAGCGAATCGCTGCACAACCTGGAATATCCTGTGGATTGGGAAGGCCTGCTGGACTATGTTGGCCGACCGGCCATTCTGAAGCCGTTTTCCGGCGGCGGCTGGAAGCACGTATACAAAGTGCACGACAAGGCGGAATTGCTGGCGGCCTATGACAAGACGGCCCCGTATTGCATGACGCTCCAGGAGTTCATCGATTTCAATCAATATGTGCGCTGCTTCACATTCGGGAAGACGGACATTTTGCCGGTGCACTACGATCCGAAAGAGCGCCGCTATTTGGTGGACCACGCGTATTTGACGGCGGAGCTGGGCGCGCGTGTCATGAAAGACGCGCAAACGATCAACCAGGCGCTGGGCTATGAGATGAACACTATCGAGTTTGCCGTCAAAGATGGCGTGCCGTATGCCATCGATTTCCTCAATCCGGCGCCGGATTTCGAGCGCGACCGCATCACCGAGTTCTATTTCGCGCATGTTGTCGAAAAAATGGCGCGGCTGGTCATCGATCGCGCGTTGAACGGCAAGGCTTCGAATCCCTGGCCCCGGTGGGAAGAGATGCTGGGAATCGGCGAGGCCGGCGGATTCGCAGGCGCGCCAAAAAGTACCGTGGCTCTAAAGTCTGCAGCGGCGCCGGCGGCCGGGTCAGCTCTGGGAACGTGATCCTATGACTAGCGCACCTATACCCTCGACCCTCCACCCTTCACCGGCTGACGATTGGCACGACCTCCTGAAAGCCACGCTGCTGCGCACTCCCGGCTTGCCCGAAGATTTGTACAAGAAACTGCGCCGGGCCAAACTCACATTTGGGGATCGCGTCCACTGTCCGTTCCTGCGCCCATTTTTTCTCTCACCGGAAGACGAGTTGCGCGTAAGGACTGTTGCCGAAACGATCGCCGAACTCGGCGAACGAGTTGCTGCGGCCGCGCTTGACGACAAGCACCTTTTCGCGCAATTCCACTTGCGCGAAGAAGAAGAACGCTTGGCGCGAATTCCCACGGGTTATGGCCCGGCAAGCACCGCCTCGCGTCTCGATGCTTTCCTGCTTCCCGAATCATTAAAATTCGCGGAATACAACGGAGAATCTCCTGCCGGGTTGGGTTATTCCGAAACGCTGGCGGAAATCTTCCGCGAGCTGTCCGTGATGGCGCAGTTTCAGAGGCGATACGAGATTCACAGTTATCCGCTCAGCGCCAAGCTGCTCGACGCTTTGATCCTGAGCTACTTGGACTGGGGCGGCTCAGTGGCCAAACCGCAGATCGCCATCGTGGATTGGGAAAATGTGCCGACCTGGAGCGAATTCGAAATACTACAGCAGCGATTCGAACGCATGGGAATTCCAACGCTCATTGCCGACCCCCGCGAATTGGAGTGGGACGGCAGGAAATTGGTCGCACACGACAAGACCATCGATCTGGTCTACCGCCGCGTGCTGATCAACGACATCGTGGCCAAGCCCGCGGAATGCTCCGCGCTGATCAAAGCATATTCCGCGAACGCCGTCTGCGTGGCGAACAATTTCCGTTGCAAGATTCCGCACGTCAAAGCGTTTTTTGCGGTCCTGACGGACGAGCAGAATGGCGCGCTGTTCTCGCACGGCGAGCGGGAAATCATCCGGAAGCACATTCCCTGGACGCGCATCGTGGCGGACGTCAATACGGCCCATTATGGGCAGCGCGTTGAGCTGCTGGCGTTCGTGCGCCGCGAGAGAAACAATTTGGTGCTCAAGCCAAGCGACGAATACGGCGGCTCGGGCGTGACGTTGGGCTGGGAAACCGGCGAAGCCGCCTGGGATGACGCCATCGAGCAGGCGCTCACGGCCAAGAACGGCGTGTGGATTGTGCAGGAACGCATCCCCATACGCCGGGAAGTTTTTCCGTACATCGCGAATGTGGGCCGCGTGGATTACCGGGACATGCTTGTGGATTTTGCGCCCTACTTGTTCCGCGGAAAACTCTGCGGCTTCCTGACGCGCCTGAGCGCCACGGGCCTCGCCAATGTCACCAGCGGCGGCGGCCAAGTCCCGGCGTTTCGGGTGACCCCGCGCCCCGCAGGCACTTGATCAGCGTCAATGTTTTTTTAGTTGAAAATAAGAAAATCCACGATCCCGCGAAGTCACAAAAGCATCCAAGTTCAAGTACAATTGCTTGTATGGACTTTGGTTCTCCATTTCCTGAATTGATGCCGGGCGCCCGTAACGCCGTGGAAACATGCCTGGCGGTCCGCGCTGGCGAACACGTGGCGCTGATTGCGGACGAGGCGAGCAAAGCGGTGGCCGCGAGCATCGCGGCGGCCATCGAAGAGCAGCGCGCTCTCTACACGGGACTATTGTTGGAAGACTTTGGGCCACGCCCGATGAACGCGGCTCCGGCCGATGTGCTGCGAGCGCTCGAAACGGCGGACGTCGGCGTGATGTGCATGACACCGCAGCCGGGCGAACTCAGTGCGCGCATGGCCATCGTAAAAGTTGTCGAGCGGCGGCAGATTCGCTACGCGCACATGGTCGGCGTGACGCCGGAGATCATGCAGCAGGGCATGCGAACGGACTACCACATGGTGGACCGTCTGAGCGACAAGCTGCGGGAGCGCATGCTGCACGCGGAAACCTTGACGGTGAAAACCGAAGCGGGCACCAGGTTTGCCGCGCATTTTGACCGCCAACTCGACTGGGTGAAAACCAGCGGCCTGATCAGCCCGCGTTACTGGTCGAACCTGCCGGCGGGCGAAGTGTTCACCACGCCTGCGACGGTGGACGGCACGTTTGTTTGCGATGCCACCGCCGGCGATCATTTTAATGGCAAATACGGCGACTTGCAGACCACCCCCTTGGTGCTCGAAATCTCCGGAGGGCGGCTGAAGCATGCGGAATGCGGGCGCAAGGATTTGGAAGAAGAGTTCTGGGAGTATTGCCACACGGATGAAAACAGCGACCGCGTCGGTGAACTGGCATTCGGAACCAACCTGGGTTTGACCGAAATGATCGGAGTACTGCTTCAGGATGAAAAATTTCCGGGCGTACACATCGCGTTCGGAGATCCCTACGGCAGCCAGACCCACGCGGACTGGAAATCCAAAACGCACGTTGACGTGCTCACGCGCGAATGCGACGTGTGGATCGATGACGATCAGGTCATCGAAAAGGGCCGCTACCAACTCGAACACCTTGGCCTAGCTGATCGGCCTTAATCTTCCCAGGGATTGACCACTTGCACGGATAGATCTGCGAAATGATCGGTATTGCGCGTCGCCAGCGTCGCGCGAGAGGCAAGGGCGATACCGGCGATCATTGTGTCACGAAGATCCACAGGACGTCCCCTGACTTTACGCTGGGCCATCAATGTTGCCGCCTGTTCTGCTGCGGGAGCATCGAACGATGCGATGCGCCCTTGGATTTTTGCCTCCAGAAGGGTCGCGAGCGCCTGTATAAGCGCGCCTTGTTTGCGGCCAACTGGCATGACGTGCAGCCCGAAGCGAACCTCCATGAGCGTGACGCTGGTTATCCAGACTGATTCGCGTGGCTGCTTGTCCAGCCATTTCGCCACGGTCTCGTCTGGCACAGCATCCATCAATGCGGATAGAACATTGCTGTCGAGGATGATCATTCCTTGAAATCCGGGGGTTCGATGGTGAATCCTCGAAGCTCAGGGATTTCCTCTCCAGGACGCAAACCGATTCCCCGAAACAATTCAGCGATCTCCGTTCCCAGGCCTTTCCGGCTTGTGCCTTCGTCTTTGGTGGCGTCGCGCAGAATCTCACGCACTTCTTCTTCCATGCTGCGGCCGTTGCGCTTGGCGCGGCGTTGCAGTTTTGTTTTGACGGATTGTTCGAGGTTGCGGACGACCAATTGGGCCATGGAGCCTCCCTGCAGCAGACGATGCGCACTCTCAGGCGATATCATGATATCATAAGTGCTCTATCGGGTGATATCAAGATATCAAGAATGGCCTTCCGGATGTGCTGAACCTGACGGCTGCTCACCAGTCGCGATCGGTCAGAAAAGCCGGGACATGTATTCGCGCATCTGGTGCTTCCAGTAGGGCCAGTCGTGCCCGCCCTCGGGGCCCCAGTTGTCGAGCGAATGGCGGATGCCCTTGCTGGAAAGTACTTCCGACAAGCGATAGGTGGGACCGCTATTTTCCCACGGCCCCGTTCCGGTGGTGATGTGGACGTCGCAGGTGGCGATCTGCTGGTAAAACCACGGGTCGCTCATGTTCGCCAGGTAATCCACCGGATTATTGAAATAGAAATTATCGTCGTACATACCGTCCATGAAGTTGCGAACATCGTAAACGCCGGACATGGCAAAGCAGCGCTTGATCACGTCGGGATGCTTGAAGAGCGAATTTGCGGCGTGATATGCGCCGAAGGACGCGCCCATCGTCGAGATGGCGATGCCCGCTGTTTTGCAATTGTCCCAGATGAAAGGAACGACTTCTTCCCGCAGGTACGAATCGAAAACGGACTGAACATAGCTGCGGTGAAATGGATGCGCGCCTTTGTTGTAAAAGCTGAGGCCGTTGATCGAGTTCACGGCAAAAAACTTGACCTTGCCGCCGTCGATGAAATCGCTGAGCGCGCCGATCATGCTTTGGCCTTCCAGTTCCCATTCGTCGCCGGCGCTCGTAGGAAAGCCCAATAGTGGCGGACCCCAGTGGCCGTAGACCACCACGCCAAGCTCCAAGCCAAGCCGGTGGGAATACCACCGGTGATATTCGCGTTTCATGCTTTGCGCCTCAGGATGCAGTGCGAGGAGTGAAAGTATGCCAGCCTTGGCCGCTTCCGGGCAATCCATTTGAGCTTCCCCGCAGGGATTGGTCGTGTATTAGAATGAAAGCCTTGCAAACGCGGAGGGAGCCAATCTCATGGCCACACCGACTGCTTCCACGAGTCCGAGCCCGGAGCGCATTTTCAGCACACTCACCGCCTATCAGCAGAGCGCCGCGCTCAAAGCGAGCATTGACTTGGATGTCTTCACGGCGATCGGAGAAGGAGCGAACACGGCCAGTGCGCTGGGGGCGAAGATTGGCGCGGCGGAACGCGGCGTGCGCATTCTCTGCGACTACCTGACGATTCAGGGATTCCTGGCAAAAGAAGGGGACCGCTACGCGCTCACGCCGGAATCCGCCATGTTCTTGAATCGCCACTCGCCTGCATGTCTCGGCTCCATGTCGGATTTTCTGACCGATCCGGGGCACAAGAAGAATTTCGAAGCGCTAGCCGAAGCCGTCCGAAAGGGCGGAACGCCAAGTACGGAGGGAGACAACACCAAACCCAATGACGAGCTGTGGGTCAATTTTGCGCGTTCCATGGCGCCATTGACCACGCCGGCAGCCGAATTCATCGCGGGATTGACCGGAGCGGCAGAAGCCACACCGTGGAGGGTGCTGGATATCGCCGCGGGACATGGGATGTATGGCATTACGTTAGCAAAGCGGAATCCCAATGCTCATATCGTCGCGCTGGATTGGCCGAGCGTTCTCGAAGTGGCGCACGAGAACGCGCAAAAGCATGGTGTCGCGGATCGTTACACGAAGCGTCCTGGCAGCGCGTTCGAAGCCGAATTTGGAAATGGCTATGACTTCGTGCTGCTGACCAACATCTATCATCATTTCGACATTCCCACCTGCGAAACGCTCACGCGCAAGGTGCACGCCGCGCTCAAGCCGGGCGGCAAGGCCATCACTTTGGAATTTGTGCCCAACGAAGATCGCGTGACGCCGCCGATGGCCGCGTCGTTTAGCCTGCTGATGCTGGCCGGAACAGATGCCGGCGATGCCTACACGTTCTCGCAATATGAGAAGATGTTTGCGAACTCAGGATTCAGGAACACCACGCGGCATCCGGTTCCAGAAATGCCCCAGCAAGTTCTGATTTCGGAGAAATAGGAAGCCCCCCTTGAAGAAAAAAGTGAAACGAACCACGAAAAAGCAAAAGGCTGCCGGAAACGCGAAGGCGGCCACCAAAAACGACGCCATGCTGCGCGAGCATCTCGCATTTCTCTTGAAGGGTGGCGGCGCGCACGTGCACTTCTCTGACGCCATCGACGGCTTTCCGCCGGCAAAGCGCGGCACGTTTATGGAAGGCTTGCCGCATACGGGTTGGCAACTGCTCGAACACGTGCGCATCGCGCAATGGGACATCCTGGAATTTAGCCGCGACCCGAAGCACGTTTCGCCGGGATTCCCCGAAGGCTACTGGCCGAAGACGCCCGTGCCCCCCGATGAACCCGCGTGGGACAAGAGCGTCGCCTCTTTCCAGAACGATCTTCAGGAAATGATCAAGCTCGTCAAGAACCCCAAGACCGACCTCTACGCAAAGATTCCTCACGGCGACGGCCAGACGATTCTTCGCGAGGCGCTGTTGCTCGCCGATCACAACTCCTATCACTTGGGACAGTTGGTGGATTTGCGGCGCGCGCTGGGCGCCTGGCCGGAATCGTAAAAACTCGCTTCCCCTGCCCGCCGTCAAAACAGTAGGTGCCAGGAATTAGTAAGGCTTCTTCCCATCCTGCTTTTGCCAGGCTGAGAAAATCGCGAGCGATTCGTCGCGCAGAAGCTGCGTCATGGGTATCCGGCGAGCCCCGGGGACCAGCTTTAGCTCGTGATAAATGAAATCGTCATCGAAGCCGGCAGCCGCGGCATCAACAGCTGTAGCTGCGTAGAAGATTCTCGAAGGCCTTGCCCAGTAAATCGCCCCGAGACACATGGGGCAGGGCTCACAGGTCGTGTATAGATCGCAGCCCGCGAGCTGAAAATCCCCGAGCGCGCGGCACGCTTCCCGGATGGCCACAATCTCCGCATGTGCCGTCGGATCGTTTGACGCAGTGACGCGGTTTGTTCCTTCCGCGATGATCCGTTGCTCCTTCACCACAACCGAGGCGAAAGGCCCTCCGCCGCCGGAGCGCACGTTTTCGAGCGCCAGCGTGATGGCCCGGCGCATGAACTCGGAAGACATGTCGGAATGGTCCGTGTCCAGATTGTACTGCCCGCTCCAAAATCGCAATCTGTCAATTTTCTGATGCGCAGAATCATTCAATGTTTCGAATCGTCCGAGCCGGACTGGCAGGCTTGCAAGAAACGGAAATGGCGGTAGGATGTAATCCGGAATTACGCGTTTTTGCATCTATTTTCGTAGGCGGCTATCGCGGGGGTCGGATGATTCACATCGAGAATATCTCCGGGAAAAACGGCTTCGCCGGCAACAACCGGCGTGACTTCCTCAAGGGAATGCTGGGCGCAGGCGCATTTGTGCTCAGTGCGCGGCTGATGCCCGAAACTCTGTTTGCGGCAGGCGGAGCATTGTCCGCCGAGATGGGAAACGCCCAGCTGCATCCGAGTGTCTATCTCGCAATCGACACAAAAGGAACTTCCTACATCATCGCGCATCGCTCGGAAATGGGGAGCGGGAGCCGCACAGCCCTGCCACGCATCGTCGCGGATGAACTCGACGCGGATTGGGCGCGTGTAAAGTTGGTGCAAGCCATCGGCGATGAAAAATATGGCGACCAGGATACCGACGGTTCGCATTCCGTGCGCAGCTTTTTCGACACCTTGCGGGAATCCGGTGCGACCGCGCGGCTGATGTTGCTGCGCGCGGCGGCACAGAAGTGGGGCGTGCCGGAATCGGAATGCGAAACGAATCTGAACACTGTGCTGCATAAGAAGTCAGGAAGAAAAGCGGACTACGGCGAATTGGTCAACGTGGCCGCAAAACTGCCAGTGCCGAAGAAAGAAGAGGTAAAGCTGAAGGCTCGCAGCGACTGGCGCTACATCGGCAAAGGCACGACCAGCTACGATTTGAAGGACATGTGCACCGGGAAGGCCACATACGGACAGGACACGCACATGCCTGGAATGCTCTATGCCTCCGTGGCGCATCCGCCGGTGTTCGGGGGCGCCATCAAGTCGGTTGATGACAAGGCCGCGCTGGCCGTATCAGGGGTGAAGCAGACGGCAACCATCGATGCCTTCAAGCCACCCATCGGTTTTCAAGCTCTCGGCGGCGTCGCGGTCCTGGCGGACAACACCTGGGCGGCCATGCAGGGTAAAAAGAAACTCAAGATCGAGTGGGAGACGAGCTCGCACAGCGTTTGGAATTCCGATACCTACAGAAAAGAGTTGCAGGAGACGGCGCGAAAGCCAGGGAAGGTGGTACGCGAAAACGGCGACGTGGACGCAGCCTTCGGCAAGGGAGGAAAAATCGTTGAGGCCGAATATTACGCACCGATGCTCGCGCATGCGCCGATGGAGCCTCCCGCAGCCTTGGCTGTCTATCACAACGGAAAAGTGGAAGCGTGGGCGCCAACACAGAGCCCGCAAGGAGCGCGCGACGCCATCGCGCAAGCCGTGGGCCTGAAGAAAGAAGACGTGACCGTAAATGTCACGCTGCTCGGCGGCGCATTCGGGCGGAAATCATTTCCCGATTTTGCCGTGGAAGCAGCCGTACTTTCGAAGAAAACCGGCAAACCCGTAAAAGTCGTTTGGAGCCGTGAGGACGACATCAAGTTCGACGTGTACCACTCCGTGGCAGCGATGTACATGAAAGCCTCACTGCACGCGGATGGAAGGCCCAGCGCATGGCTGCAGCGAACGGTATTTCCACCGATCGGCTCCACATTTGATCTCAGCGCAACTTACTCGGATCCGGGGGAATTGGGGCTCGGCTTCACCGACGTGCCGTTTGCGGTGGACAACCTGCGCGCCGAAAATGGGCCAGCAACGGCCCACGTGCGGATCGGCTGGCTGCGTTCGGTGGCCAACATTTACCACGCGTTCGGCATACACTCCTTCGCCGACGAGCTGGCGCATGCTGCGGGCAAAGACCCGGTCGAGTACCTGCTGCACCTTCTGGGACCGGACCGCACAATTCCAAGAAGCGATCTTCCCAAGGAGTTCCCGAACTACGACGGAGACTATGCAAAGTATCCGATCGATACGGCGCGTTTCCGGCGCGTCCTCACCCTCGCGGCGGAAAAGGCCGGGTGGGGAAAGCAAAAGCCGGGGAACGGCTACGGCATCGGCGTGGCGATGCACCGCAGTTTCCTGACGTACGTGGCCACCGTCGTTCAGGTGCAGATGAATGATGCGGGACAAGTGCAAATCAAGAGAGTGGACACGGCCCTGGACGCAGGCACGGTCGTGAATCCCGAAATGGTGCGCCAGCAGTTCGAAGGTGCGGCGGTGATGGGCACCAGCCTGGCATTTTACGGCGAAATTACCGCGACCAATGGCGTGATCGATCAATCGAATTTCGATTCCTATCAGGTGGCTCGCATGAACGTGGCGCCGCGGGAGACCTATGTCCACATCGTGCCGAGCGACGCGCCACCCGCGGGAATCGGTGAACCGGGATTGCCGCCGTTTGCCCCGGCGCTTTGCAATGCCATTTTTTCCGCGACCGGCAAGCGCATCCGCGAGTTGCCCCTTTCCAAAGCGGGACTCGCATAGATTCCCCAGCAACCGCAGACGAAATATCAGGCGCGTGCCCCGCCGCCTAGCAAGCTGGTAGCTTGCGGATCATTTTCCTTCCGACTCTTAGCCGTTGAAGGGAATTCAGAAGCTGTCCTGCACTGCCATCGCGCCGCGAGTCACTCCTCGCTGTGATGAACTTCACCTCCGAACGCAAACCCGAGGCTGCGAAGCGGGCCTGCATAAGTCAAAGGCTCAACGCCGCGAACGTAACCCTCTGTCTTGGTTGAGGTCGCTGATGTGACCCGCATCACGGCATGCCGTGATGGTAGTCATACTTCGACGCATGGCAATTGGTCTATCAACATGTAAGAAGGCCAGGAAGAATCGGTCTTTACTCGCGGCAGAGCGCAAGCCATGCGCTCGTCAGTCGTTGAAGCTGGGAAGGTTCCAAGCGCCTACGATGCGAAGCGAATTCGCATCGAGGCTCCCGAAGTCCCAGGGTGGGACCATTCGAACGCAGTGAATCGACTTGAGGTTTAGGACGACAGCGTGTCCGCGAGGTTGGAACGAGCCTGGGTCCTCAGCGTGACTTACCTAGGCAATGAGGTGCATGAGGACCCACTCGTTGGATAGGCGGTGCTTTCATGGAAGGCCCCGAGCAGAGCGACTTGACCCAGAAACCTATGCCGAAGCGCTTCTGGTTTGTGCCAAAGGACAAGGGGGGTATACTCAGGCGTGGGTCAACCATGCGTGCCCCTTACGGGTTGGAAATCATCGAGAGTTGCTTCAATTGCCCGCACCGGGAAGAGCGACTCTTTTGCAATCTGTCTCCGCCTGCCCTGAAGCGGCTCGAGGGCATCACCGCCGCCGCGAGTTATCCAAAAGGCGCGACGCTCTTTGTCGAGGGGCAAAAGCCCCGGGGCGTGTTCATTCTGTGCACGGGAAAGGTCAAGCTGTCCACCTCTTCCGCTGACGGAAAGACTCTGATTTTGCGCGTACCCGAACAGGGTGAAATCCTCGGGCTCGCCGCCACTGTTTCCGGACAGCCCTATCAGGCTTCCGCAGAGGTTCTCGAACCCGCGCAGGCCAAT
>Ga0187816_10000348_pt1 | contig 13560 bp, 9 predicted proteins | sample NC_wetland_sal_i_16_FD_132960 | JGI IMG/M metagenome (GOLD analysis project Ga0187816, IMG submission 132960) | Wetland sediment microbial communities from Neuse River Estuary, North Carolina, USA - SO4_1 | ecosystem: Environmental > Aquatic > Freshwater > Wetlands > Sediment | place: USA: North... | reverse complement strand
GTGCGCTTCGGTCTCGCGCCGCTCGCACGCATTTCCGAGAGTCTCGCCGCAATCCGCTCCGGCCGCGCCGAGCGGCTGCAGGGCGAATTTCCTGTCGAGATCGCTCCTCTGGCACGCGAGACCAATGCGCTGATCGAGGCCAACCGCGAAATTGTCGAACGGGCGCGAACGCATGTGGGCAATCTCGCCCATGCGCTCAAGACGCCGCTGTCGGTCATCGTCAACGAGGCGGCAACGCGCGGCAGCGATCGTTTCGCCCAAAAGGTACTGGAGCAAACGGATATCATGCGCGATCAGGTGGCGCGGCAGCTTGAGCGGGCGCGACTGGCCGCGCGTTCGATCCGGATCGGCGCGCTGGTCGATGTTCCTCCCGTTGTAACGGCGTTGGCGCGTACCATGGAAAAGATTCACCGCGATCGCGAGATCGCCATCGACATCGACGTGCCCGAGCATGCGCACTTTCGCGGCGAACAGCAGGATCTAGAAGAGATGGTCGGCAATCTGGTCGACAACGGGTGTAAATGGGCGCGCTCACGCGTGGCGATCGAAGTCCTGGCCGATCCGCCGGTCGCGAGCAACGAAAAGGCGCGGGTGCGCATCGTCGTCGACGACGATGGGCCGGGGCTGTCGCCGGTCCAGCGCGAGCAGGTGGCGTTACGCGGCCAGCGTCTCGACGAGACCAAGCCGGGATCCGGGCTCGGGCTGTCGATCGTCGTAGAACTTGCTGGATTATACGGCGGCGTTCTCACCCTCGGCACGGCGCCGATCGGCGGACTGCGCGCCGAACTTGCGCTGCCGGGCGAGTGATAAATACCCGCGATCTTGACTTACGCTTTACCGCTTGCGCTCGGCGGGATTGCGCGTGCACGATCGGCGATCAGCCGCTGACCGACCAATCCATAGGGGAGGGTCCGCCATGAAATTAAAAACCACAATGACTCGGCGCCGTTTGCTTGCTGGCGTGAGCTTGACGCTGTGGGGGCCCGCAGCCGCCCCGCTCACCGCCCGCGCTCAGCAGGCGCAGTGGATCTACAAATATGCAAATAATCTTCCAGAAACGCACCCGATGAACATTCGGGCGCGGGAGATGGCAGCCGCAATCAAACAGGACACAAATGGCCGTTTTGATCTTCAGATCTTCCCGAGCAGCCAGTTGGGTTCGGACACCGACACGCTGAGCCAGATCCGCTCCGGAGGCGTCGAATTTTTCACGCTTTCCGGCCTGATCCTTTCTACGCTCGTTCCAGCCGCATCGATTAACGGCATGGGATTCGCATTTCCCGATTACGACACCGTCTGGAAGGCGATGGACGGAGACCTGGGTGCCTATATCCGCGCGCAAATCGCCAAGGCCAACCTGATTGCCATGGACCGGATTTGGGACAATGGCTTCCGTCAGACCACAACGAGCACCAAGCCGGTTCAAACGCCCGACGATTTCCGCGGCATGAAGCTGCGCGTGCCGGTGTCGCCGCTATGGATGTCGATGTTCAAGGCCTTGGATGCGTCACCGGCCTCGATCAACTTCAACGAAGTCTATTCGGCACTGCAGACCAAAGTTGTCGATGGTCAGGAGAATCCGCTGGCGATCATCTCGACAGCGAAACTCTATGAAGTGCAAAAATACTGCTCGCTGACCAATCATATGTGGGATGGTTTCTGGTTCTTGGCCAATCGGCGCGCGTGGGAAGCGTTGCCGGACGACGTTCGCGGCATCGTCGCCAAGCACATCAATGCGGCGGGTCTCAAAGAGCGAGACGACGTTGCCAAGCTCAATGCCACGCTGCAGCAGGATCTGGCCGCGAAGGGGCTCGTCTTCAATCGCCCGAATCCTGCGCCGTTCCGTGACAAGCTTCGCGCCGCCGGCTTTTACACCGAATGGGAGGGCAAATATGGCGACGAGGCATGGAGCCTGCTGGAAAGATCTGTAGGCAAGCTCGCGTGACAGCCGGAACGCAGTCGCAAACTCTCGAGTCGGCCAATAGCCGCGTGATCAGGGCGCAATCCGCCGCGGCGACGATCGAATCGTACTTGGGTTCGTTAATCGAAATTGGCGCGGGCGGCTTGGTTGTAGCGGAGATTGCGATTCTGTTTGGCGGCGTGGTCTCGCGCTACGTGTTCGATCGGCCGCTGATCTGGTCGGACGAGCTGGCCTCGACGCTGTTCCTGTGGCTGGCAATGCTCGGCGCGGTGATCGCGTTTCGACGCGGCGAACACATGCGAATGACAGCGTGTGTCGGCATGCTTGGCGGGTCTTCGCGCGCCATGCTCGATAGTTTGGCGACCGCGGCGGCGCTCGCCTTTCTGCTGCTGATAGTTTGGCCGGCCTATCAATTTGCGAGCGACGAAGTACCGATCACGACTTCGGCATTGCAGATTAGCGATGTCTGGCGTGCGGCCGCGCTGCCGGTCGGGATCGCCTTGATGATTGTTTTTGCCGTGCTTCGCCTGACACGGGCGCCGTCTGCAATGGCGGTGTGTTTATCGATCGGTGTAGTTGCCGTCGTGGTCGCGCTGTTCTGGCTGGGTACGCCGCTGTTTCACCGCTTGGGGAATCTCAACCTGCTGATCTTCTTTGTGGGTGTGGTCGCGGCGACGGTGTTCGCGGGCGTGCCGATCGCTTTTGCCTTCGGGCTTGCGATTTTCGGCTATCTCGCCTTGGCGACCCACACTCCGTTGTCGGTGCTGGTCGGCCGCATGGACGAGGGCATGAGCCACCTGATTTTACTCGCCGTTCCGCTGTTCGTATTTCTCGGACTTCTCATCGAAATGACTGGCATGGCGCGCGCATTGGTTGGCTTTTTGGCCAACCTCGTTGGTCATGTCCGCGGCGGGCTGCATTTCGTTCTGGTTGGCGGAATGTATTTGGTGTCCGGAATTTCCGGCTCGAAGGCCGCGGATATGGCGGCAGTAGCGCCGGTGCTTTTTCCGGAAATGAGGCAACGCGGCGCCAAGCCTGGCGATCTGGTCGCACTGTTGTCGGCAACCGGCGCGCAAACCGAGACAATTCCTCCGAGCTTGGTTCTCATCACCATCGGCTCGGTAACGGGCGTCTCGATCGCTGCACTTTTTACCGGAGGACTGTTGCCCGCCGTCGTGCTCGCATGTCTGTTGTGCTTTGTGATCCGCTGGAGATGCCGCGGCGAGGATCTCAGCGGTGTCAACGGTGCCACCACACGCGAGATCGCCCGCAGCTTTGTGGTCGCGCTGCCTGCTCTCGCGCTGCCGTTTTTAATTCGAGCAGCGGTTGTCGAAGGTGTTGCGACGGCAACCGAAGTTTCAACCATCGGCATCGTGTATTCAGCTGCCGCCGGCCTTGTCGTTTACCGGCGCTTCGACTGGGCGGCGCTGCGGCCGATGCTGGTCTCGACCGCCTGCCTCTCCGGCGCCATCCTGCTCATCATCGGCACTGCGACGGCGATGGCCTGGGGCCTCACCCAATCCGGGTTCTCGCGCACGCTCGCCGCGGCAATGACCGGCTTGCCGGGTGGCGCGGTAACCTTCATGGCCGCCTCAATCGTCGCTTTTGTCGTGCTCGGCTCGGTGCTGGAAGGAATTCCGGCGATCGTGCTGTTCGGACCTTTGTTGTTTCCCATCGCCAAGGCGGTCGGCATCCATGAGGTGCACTACGCAATGGTGGTGATCCTGGCGATGGGCATTGGACTGTTCGCGCCGCCGTTCGGCGTCGGCTATTATGCGGCCTGCGCGATCGGCAGGGTCGAGCCGGTCGCCGGCATGCGGCCGATCTTGGGCTATATGCTCGCACTGGCGATCGGAACGATCATCGTTGCGGCCGTGCCGTGGATCTCGATCGGTTTCCTTGAGTAAGTTTACGGAGAAACCCCGGCCCCAAAGACAACATAGCGTGTCATGAATCTTGCGCTTTGGCTCGAACGTGCAGGATCAAGTCATGGGGATCAACCTGCCCTGGGATTGGGCTCCCGCGTCATTAGGCGCTACGGTGAGGTCGCCGGGCGAGCGGCAAAGCTCGCGGCATCACTGCGTCAGCGTTTCCTCCTTCAGCCCGGTGAACGTGTCGCGATCGCCGCGAAGAATTGTCCCGATTACGTGGAGTTGATGTTCGGCATTTGGCATGCAGGACTGGCCGCGGTGCCCGCAAATGCAAAACTCCACGGTCGCGAGCTTGGCTACATCCTGGAACATTCCGGTGCCCGCGTGTGCTTCGCATCAAGCGAACTGATGGACGAGATCGCGAGCCATACTCCGTCGACGCTTGAACATCTGATCACGATCGGTAGCGCTAAGTACGACGCCTTGTTCACCGCTGACCCGATCAAGAGTTGGCCATGCTGTGGCGACGATCTTGCATGGCTCTTCTACACGTCCGGCACCACCGGTAGACCCAAGGGTGCGATGCTCACCCATCGTGTGCTTGTGGCTGCAAGCTACGCCTATATTGGCGAGGTCGACCCAACCGCACCGGGTGATGTGCTGCTGCACGCCGCACCGATGAGCCACGGTTCGGGACTGTACATGATGGGCCACGTTGCTCGGCTTGGCGTACACGTGATTCCGGAGTCGAGCTCCTTCGATGCTGAAGAGGTGCTGGGCTTATTCGATGCTTGGCCGCGCAGTTCGATGTTCGCCGCACCGACCATGGTCAAGCGGCTTGTCGAATGCCAAGCACAATGTAATCCGGCGCATATCAGGACCATAATCTGGGGTGGGGCGCCGATGTACGTTGCCGACGCGCGCGCTGCCATCGACCGATTCGGTGCGCGCTTTGCGCAGATTTACGGCCAAGGCGAAAGCCCTATGACAATTACCACCCTGTCGAAGCAAGAGATTGCCGATCGTGATCATCCGCATTGGGCTGATTGGCTGGCCTCGGCCGGGCGGCCCTTTTCCTGCGTCGAGGTCATGGTGGCCGGTGACGACGATCAGCCATTACCTGCCGGCGAGGCTGGCGAGATCCTATGCCGCGGCGATGTCGTCACGCCGGGCTATTGGCGCAACCCGGAGGCTTCGGCTGCGACGCTCAAGGGAGGATGGCTACACACCGGCGACGTGGGCGTGTTCGACCGCGAAGGTTATCTCACTCTCAAAGACCGATCCAAGGACGTGATCATTTCTGGCGGCTCCAACATTTATCCGCGCGAGGTCGAGGAGGTCCTGCTTGAGCACGCCCTCGTCCGCGAGGTGTCAGTGATTGGCAGGCCCGATCCGGAGTGGGGCGAGATTGTCGTCGCTTATGTGGTGGGCGACGTCAATCGCGACGAACTCGATGCGTTGTGCCTCAACAGTATCGCCCGGTTCAAGCGTCCGAAGGACTATGTGTTCGTGAACTCGTTGCCGAAGAACAATTATGGGAAGGTTCTCAAGACTGAGCTGCGCGAACGCGACGCAACGAGCCGAAAGAGAAGCTGAATGGTCGACCGACTCAAGGGCAAAGTCGCGCTCGTCGTTGGCGCCGGCTCCGTCGGGCCGGGATGGGGTAACGGCAAGGCGACGGCGGTTGCCTTCGCGCGCGAGGGTGCAAAGATATTCTGCGCCGATATTAATTTGACGGCGGCAGAGGAGACAGCTGGGATCATCCGGAGCGAGGGCGGGGAGGCGGTGGCATACCGCGCCGACGTCAGTAAGGCGGCCGACGTCGAGGCGATGGTTGCGGCCTGCGCGTCCGCCCATGGCCGCATCGATGTGCTCGACAACAATGTTGGCATTGCCGAAATCGGCGGCGTAGTCGAGGTCTCTGAAGCCGAGTGGGATCGGGTGTTGGCGGTCAATCTCAAGAGCGCCTACCTCGCGATGAAACAAACTATTCCATTGATGGTTCGCCAGGGCGGCGGCTCGATCATCAATATCTCCTCGATCGCTTCGATCCGCTACACCGGTGTTCCCTACGCGACCTATTACGCATCAAAGGCGGCGCTCAATCAGCTTACGAAAACGACTGCTGTCGAATATGCCAGCAGACGGATTAGGGTGAATGCGATTTTACCTGGATTGATGAAGACACCGATGGTGGAGAAGAGCGCCGGCCTCGCCAAAAGCTACGCTGGGGGCGACGTTGAGGAAATGTGGCGCGCACGCGACCGGCAGGTTCCAATGGGGTTCGGCGGCGACGCCTGGGATATCGCTTGGGCCGCGGTTTATCTTGCCAGTGACGAAAGCCGTTACGTCACGGGAATCGAACTCGTCGTCGACGGCGGTATAACCCTCAAATATGTCTGACCCCATTCCAGTGCGGTCGCGATGCGGTATCTAGCGTCCGCGGGAAGGCGGACACCAAACTGATATTCCAAAACGTCGCTTATTGAACCCCGTTGCATACGTCGGAGGAACATCCCACTTCCTCATAATGACTGATCTGGCTAACAGGATTGTCGGACATTATGAGAAGCATGCGGTCGCGTGGGACCGTGATCGTCAGAACGGCCGCGATCGTCAGAACCGCCGCTGGATCGATAAAGTCTGGCACGACCGTTTCATCGATAGCCTTGGCCGAGGCGCGAGCGTGCTGGACCTCGGCTGTGGCTCGGGACGGCCCGTCGCAGAGTATATGGTAGAGCGGGAATTGTGCGTGACGGGTGTCGATACTTCACCCACAATGATTTCGTTTTGCCGTGACCGCCCTGCCTGATCAGGAATGGATTGTTGCAGACATGCGGCAGTTGGCACTCAGCCGGCGTTTCGACGGCATCCTGGCTTGGGACAGCTTCTTTCACCTCAATCACGATGACCAACGGAGGATGTTTGCGATCTTCGCTGACCATGGTTCCGCCGGGACGATATTGGTGTTCAATGCAGGGCCAGGGCACAGTGAAGCTGTCGGTGAATATAAAGGCGACCCGCTGTATCACGCGAGCCTGTCACCCGCCGAATATGAAGCACTCACCGCGCAATTTGGATTCCAAGTGCTTCAACACGTTGCAAATGATGTGGAGGCAGGAGGGCGCACGGTGTGGCTCTGTCGAAAGCAATGAGGGGTAAATGTCGCTCTCTGGCACAAAGCGAACATTGCTATCGCGTCGAACGACCTTCTGCTTTCGGGAATGAAGCGGACATGGCGAATTTAGACGCCCTAGCTACGCCACAGCTGCTTGGACGCGATCCGAGCCCCATCGCTAAGCGCCTGCAGCTTGGCCCAGACGATCGACGGATGGACTTCTTTTGATCCTGCGAAAGTAGCGAAGCCGCAATCCGATCCGGCGATCACATTTTCGCGGCCGACAATTTCGGCGTAGCGGATGATCCGATCCGCGACCAGCTCCGGGTGCTCGACGAGGATGGTCGAATGCGAGATGACGCCCGGGATGAGGATTTTGCCGTCCGGCAGCTTGACGTTCTTCCACACTTTCCATTCGTGTTCATGCCGCGGGTTTGCGGCTTCGAACGAATAGGCGCCGGCGCGAATCTTGAGGATGAGATCGACGATGTCTTTGAGCTCCATGTCGTGAATCCGCGGACCCATATTGATGCCGTAACAGGTATGAAAACGGATTTTCTCCGGCGGGATGTCGCGCAGCGCATGATTAAGCGCGGCGATTCGCAGTTCAGCCCATTTGCGGCAATCCTCGACGCTGGCCTCGGGGTGGATGATGTAATAAGTCACCAGACGCGGGTCATCGATCTGCACCAGGAAGCCGGCATCGACGATCGCTTGGTATTCTTCGCGCATCGCCTCGGCGATGGCGAACACATAATCCTCTTGTGATTTGTAGTACGCGTTCTTCTGCCAGTCTTCGATGTTCGACGGCGAGATGGCGGGCATGAACACTTCTTCGACTTCTACGCCTTTCAGTGCCGCTTTAAGATTGTCGATGTCGCGTTTGAGCTGCGCGTGGCCTTTGTAGGCGATCGGCCCCGTGCAGATCATGTGCGTGTGGGTCGAGGCCGGATGGGTCTGCGCGTAGAATTCGGGAAACGACCGACCCTCGCGCGAACTTAACCACTGATTGCGCGGACCGGCGCGGGTATCGACCTCGTAGCCGCCGAGCCGTTCGTTGATATAGCTGACGAAGCTCGGTTTGCCGTATTCGCCGTCATCGATCACGTCGATGCCGAGCGCGGCTTGGCGCCGGACAATTTCGCTCACAGCGCTGCGCAACCTTTGCGCATTGCTGCCTTGCTCGAAGGCCGCGCCGTCGCCGCTTTTCACAAAATCAAGAAGTTCGGGCGGGCGGGGAAGGCTGCCGGCATGGGTGGTAAGAATGCGATCGACGCTGTGCTTCATTGTTTTTCCCGATTTCGTCCGGCGACACTAGAAATCAATCCAGCGTCACATGCGCGGCGGTGATGACCTTCTTCCAGCGCCTGGCTTCCTGCTTGAGGTAATTTGCGGTTTCCTGCGGAGTGCCGCCGACCGGTTCTGCCGAAAGCTCGGTGAGGCGCTTCTGTACCTCGGAATCGTGCAAAGCTTGATTGATGCCGGCGTTGACCTTCTCGACGATCGCGGCAGGGGTGCGCGGCGGCGCCACCACCGCATACCAGGTGACGGACTCGAGGCTGGGCAAGGTCTCGGCAATCGCGGGCACATCAGGCAGGCTCGCCATGCGCTGGGCCGATGCGATCGCGATGAGCTTCAATCTGCCGGCTTTGACGAGCTGCAATGATACGCCGAGATTGTCGAACATGCAGTCGACGCTGCCGGCGACAAGATCGTTGAGCGCTGGCGCCGAGCCCCGGTACGGCACGTTCTGCAGCTTCACATGCGCCAGCATCTGGAACATTTCCGAAGTCAGCTGCGAGGTGGTGCCGTTGCCTTGGGTTGCGTCCGTCACCTTGCCCGGGTTCGCCTGGGCATAGGCGATGAAATCCTTGATATTGTTTGCGGCAATTTTGTCCGGATTCACCACCAGCGCATTTGGCACCCGCGCCATGACGATGATGGGCACGAATTTGAGCGGATCGAACTCAAGATGGGGATAGAGATTCTGATTGATGACCAAGGGCGGCGGCGGCGATGCAAGCAGCGTGTAGCCGTCGGGTTCGGACTTCGCCACGACTTCCGCGCCAATATTGCCGCCGGCGCCGGTATGGTTTTCGATGATCACCGTCTGGCCCCATTTGCGCGACAGCCACTCGGCGATCACGCGCGGCATGACGTCGGCGGTGCCGCCGGCGGGGAACGGCACCACGATCTTGATGACGCGCGCCGGATAATCCTCCGCATGGGCGATCGCGATGGCCAGAGCAGCCATGAATGAGAGCATCAGCGCGGAGAACGCGACAAATTTCTTAGCGGGCATATTCGGTTCGCCGTTTAATCGTGCGAGGCTCGCGTGGAGCCTGATTGCAACTTAGACAAACCGTTCCGCGACCGCCAGCGTTCGCCTTGCGCCAAACTGTCGAGTTTGATCTTCTAAGCGGCGATACCGGGGCGGCTTTCTCTGGGAGAATATGACGATGCGCGTGTCGCAACTGGCGCTGACATTGGCGTTGCTCGCCGGCCTAGCCGCCTGCGGCAAGGGTCCGCAAGGCGATCCAGGCCCGCCCGGACCGCAAGGTCCCAAGGGCGATGCGGGTCCGATCGGTCCGGCGGGTCCTCCCGGTCCTCCAGGTCCGCAGGGTGATAAAGGGCCGTCCGGTCCGCCCAGTCCGAGCATCAGGGTGATCCGATCGGACTGCGTTTCGGGGTGCTCGGTGCAATGCGAGGACAATGAAGTCCTGATCACCGCTTACTGCGGCGCGACGCGCAATCAGGCGCAGTTCCTCAGCGAACGAGGCGCGTCCTGTGGCCCGGTGCCAAGTGCTTCGAATACGCCGTTGGTTGCGGTTTGCGTCGGCTCGCCACAATAGGCGTGCGCTGCCCTGAACTTGTTCGGCGTCGAGCGGTTTTTGCGGTAAATCGACCGCCACGGTGCGAAATTGCCGCGCTCGCACTCCCATTGCGGCCGTATTCGCGCCGTGATGTAACCGCGCGGGCGGCGCGATCGACGCGCGCCGGCAAGCGAGATCGTCGGCCTTGGCAGATAAGGGCCTTGGCAGACAAGCTGAGACGCTTTGCATAATGACACTTTGGATCGTTTTTGCCGTGATGACCGCCGCGGCATTACTTGCGGTTCTTTGGCCGCTAGCACGAAAGCCTGGCGCTCGAGGCGCTGGTAGCGATCGGCTTGTGTATCAGGACCAGCTCAAGGAGATCGATCGCGATCGCGCGGTCGGATTGATCGGCGATGCGGAAGCTGAATCTGCGCGCATTGAAATTTCGCGGCGATTGCTCGCTGCCGTCGACGCTGAGAGTGCCATTCCACAACAGTCAAGCTCTGGGGCGAATGCGCGACGCCGCCGCGCCGCTGGCCTTGCAATTCTGATTGTGCCGCTTGTCGCACTCGCGTTGTATTTAAAGCTTGGCTCGCCCGATATTCCGGGACAGTCGGCGCTCGCTCGGGCGAATGAGTCCGGGGAAGATCGGTGGGTCGCGAGCCTCGTAAGCCAGGTCGAGAATCATCTCGCACGTAATCCGAATGATGGCGCCGGTTGGGAAGTGATCGCTCCGGTCTATTTGCGGCTTGGCCGTTTTACCGAGGCGGTGATGGCGCACAAGAAAGCGATCGCACTCAACGGCGACAGCCCGGCGCGTGAGTCCGATCTCGGCGAGGCGCTCGTTGCCGCCGCCGACGGTGTCGTAACCGACGAGGCGAAGCTTGCCTTTCAGCGCGCGGTGGCGGGCGATGCGCATAACGCAAAGGCACGCTATTTTATCGGCCTTGCCGACGAGCAGGACGGCAATCGCGATGATGCCGCCAAAGAATGGCGCGCGCTGCTCGACGATGCGCCCGCGGATGCGCCATGGAAAGACCTTGTTCGCGCCGCTCTGGCGCGTGTGACAACTGGGCCGTCCGCTTCCAGTGGACCGAGTACAACCGATATTGCGGCGGCCGAGAATATGCCGGAGGCCGAGCGTACCGCAATGATTCGCGGCATGGTGCAACGTCTAGCCAACAGGCTGCACGCCGACGGCAAGGATGTCGACGGCTGGATGCGGCTGGTTCGCGCCTATGCAATCCTCGGCGACCGCGATAAAGCCAAGGACGCCGCGGCAGACGCTCGTCGTGCGCTGTCCGAGCAGCCCGACCAGATCAAGCGGATCAATGATCTCGTCAAGGGTCTCGGGCTCGAGGGATAGAAATCGGGGCCACGATGACTCGCAAGCAGCGACGTCTTGTTTTGATCGGCAGTGGGATAGCCGTGTTGGCCGTCGCCGTTGCGCTGATGCTCAATGCGCTTCGCGATTCGATCGTTTTTTTCAATTCGCCCAGCGATGTTGTCGAAAAGCACGTGCCGGCGGGAACGCGCATCAGGCTCGGCGGACTGGTCAAGGACGGCAGTCTGGTGCGCGGCAGTAATCTGTCGGTGCGTTTCGAAGTGACCGATGGCAAGAACGGCATCCCGGTCAATTATCAGGGCGTATTGCCGGATCTGTTCCGCGAGGGTCAGGGCGTCGTGGCGGAAGGCTCGCTTGATGCAGGCGGTACCTTCAAGGCCGACTCGATACTCGCCAAGCACGATGAAACCTATATGCCCAAGGAGGTCGCGGACGCTTTGAAGCGCTCGGGACACTGGAAAGATGATTACGGCCGTCAGGCCGGGGCACCCGCTGGCGGAGCCGGTAAATGAGCCGCGAGATCGCCATAGCGCTGGGGGCGGGCGGCTGCGGCGCCAGCCTGAAATGGCGTCAGAGGTGCAGCCGATGATTGCCGAATTGGGCCATTACGCGCTGATGCTCGCGCTGGGGCTTGCTCTGATTCAGGGCACGATGCCGATCATCGGAACCCGCAGCAATGATGTGGTCCTGATGAGCATGGCCGCGCCGACCGCGCTCGCGCAATTTGCCTTCGTGGCAATGGCGTTCACCGCGCTCGCCATTTGCTACGTGATTTCGGATTTTTCGGTTTTAAACGTATTCGAGAATTCCAATTCGCAAATGCCGTTCATTTACCGGCTCACGAGCATCTGGGGCAATCATGAAGGCTCGATGATGCTGTGGGTCTCGATCCTGACCTTCTTCGGCGCGCTGGTCGCGGTCTTCGGCAACAATCTGCCGGCGGTGCTTAAAGCCAACGCACTCGCCGTCCAGGCCTGGATTGCGGCGGCGTTTCATTTGTTCATTTTGATGACGTCCAATCCGTTCGTCCGCATTCCGCAAGCGCCGTTTGAAGGCCAAGATCTCAATCCGATTCTGCAGGATCCTGGCCTCGCGTTTCATCCGCCGCTGCTGTACCTCGGCTATGTCGGATTCTCGATCGCATTCTCTTTCGCGATTGCCGCGTTGTTGGAGGGACGCATCGACGCGGCTTGGGCGCGCTGGGTTCGTCCGTGGGTGCTCGGCGCCTGGATGTGCCTGACGGTCGGCATCGCTGGTGGATCGTATTGGGCGTATTACACGCTTGGCTGGGGCGGGTTCTGGTTTTGGGACCCGGTCGAGAATGCATCCCTGATGCCGTGGCTCGCCGGAACTGCGCTGTTGCACTCCGCCGTCGTGATGGAAAAGCGCGGCGCGCTGAAAATATGGACCATTCTGCTCGCCATTCTGACATTCTCGCTCTCGCTGATCGGAACGTTCTTGGTGCGCTCGGGCGTGCTCACGTCCGTCCATACCTTCGCCACCGACCCGATGCGAGGCGTGTTCATCCTCGCGATCCTGGTGGTGTTTATCGGCGGTGCCTTGGCGCTCTATGGCTGGCGCGCGCCGCTGCTCAAGCAGGGTGGTTTGTTCGCGCCGATTTCTCGCGAAGGCGCCTTGGTGTTCAACAATCTGTTTCTCACCACGGCATGCGCCAGTGTGTTTATCGGCACGCTCTATCCGCTGGCGCTGGAAGCGCTCACCGGAGCAAAGATTTCCGTGGGCCCGCCGTTTTTCAACGCGACTTTCGGTCCCTTGTTCATCCCGTTGATGGTGGTGATGCCGTTTGGGCCGCTGATGGGCTGGAAACGCGGCGATCTTTTAGGCGCGGCGCAACGATTGTTGGCGGCGGCAATACTCGCCGCGCTCGCCACAGCTGCGGCATTCGCGATCGAGCAAGGCGGACCGGTGCTAGCGCCACTTGGCGCCGGGGTTGCCGTTTTCGTCATGGCCGGCGCGGTTATCGACGTTGCGGAGCGGACTCTCGTTTTGCGCCTTCCGTTCCGAGCGGTATTGCAGCGTGCTATTGGCCTGCCACGCTCGGCCTGGGGCACCGCATTTGCGCATTTCGGCCTCGGCGTAACTCTCCTCGGCATCGTCGCTGCGACGGCATGGGGGAGTGAGCGGATCGCCGAAATGAAAGTCGGCGATAATCTGGACATCGCCCACTATCGGCTTACCTTCACCGGCCTGTTCAGCCGGCAAGGTCCGAATTATCGCGACATGGTCGGCCGCTTCATCGTGCGTCGCATGAACGGCGATCTGATCGGCGTCATGGAGCCGAGCCGGCGCAGCTTCCCGAGTCGCAACATGACGACGACCGAGGCCGCGCTGATGACGCGCGGCGTCAGCCAACTCTATCTCTCGCTCGGCGATCCGATGCAAAATGGCGGCGTGGCGGTAAGACTCTACTTCAAACCGCAAGTGTTGCTGATCTGGCTTGGCGCGGCGATCATGTTCGCAGGCGGTGC
>Ga0187816_10000346_pt1 | contig 13571 bp, 12 predicted proteins | sample NC_wetland_sal_i_16_FD_132960 | JGI IMG/M metagenome (GOLD analysis project Ga0187816, IMG submission 132960) | Wetland sediment microbial communities from Neuse River Estuary, North Carolina, USA - SO4_1 | ecosystem: Environmental > Aquatic > Freshwater > Wetlands > Sediment | place: USA... | reverse complement strand
TCGTCGACTTCGAGCTCGGCATTGTCGCCGTCAATCGGCGTCAGCTTGAGCGCCAGCTGCGGGACTTCCTTTTGCAGGAGCTTGATCGTGGCATCCGCCAGCACATGGGTATGGATGTCGATGGTTCGCGTCATATGTTCTCCCGCGCTTGCCTCCCTATAGTGCGGCGTCTTCTGCGCATATCCGGCCGGGTCATACAATACAGGCGCCCGCCGCTGCGCAAGATGGTCTTTTTCAACGCGGCTTTCGGCTATAAAGGGCGCCCGAAATCGACAGTGCTTCCCGGGAAACATAATGGACACCACAGTGGATACACCAACGAAGAAGAGTGACGCGGAGCATCATCCGCGCGTCGAAGACGAGGCGCTGGTGCGCGGTCTCGGCCGTTACATCGCCGACGCGCCGGCGCCGAACCAGGCTTTCGCCTTTTTCGTGCGTTCGCCGCACGCCTTTGCCCGCATTGTGAGCATCGATACGGAAGCGGCGAAGAACGCGCCGGGGGTGATCGCGGTGTTCACCGCCAATGACATGGAAGGCGTCGGCAATATTTCGCGGCATCCCCCGCTGCCAGGGCGCAATGGCGCCAAGCTCGCCGTCTCCAATCGCCCGGCGCTGGCCCGCGACCGCGTCATGCATATCGGCGAGGCGGTGGCGATGGTGATCGCGCACAGCGCGGCTGCCGCGCAGGACGCGGCCGAATTCGTCAGCGTCGATTATGAGGCGCTCAAACCGATGACCGACGCCCGCGACGCGCTTCAACCCGGCGCGCCGCAGCTGTGGCCGGAAGCGCCGAATAACCTCGCCGTCGACTGGCCCGGCCCGGCCGCCGATCCCGATGCCAATGCGGTGGAGGTCGAGCGCATTTTCGCTGCCGCCAAACACGTCGCGCGGGTTTCGGAAATGAACCAGCGGCTGTGCGTCGCCTCGATGGAGCCGCGCGGCGGCACCGCCAGCTACGACGCGGGCGGCGACCTCTACACGCTGCGCACCTGCTCGCAGAGCGCCGGCACCATGCGCGAGAATATTCTCGGCATCATGAACTGGCCGAAGGAGCGGCTTCGCGTCATCACCGAAGATGTCGGCGGCGCCTTCGGCCTGAAGACCTCGGCCTATCCGGAATACATCGCGCTCTTGGTGGCGGCGAAAAAGCTCGGCCGCCCGGTGCACTGGATGTCCGGCCGCTCCGAGGCTTTTGTCAGCGACAATCAGGCGCGCGATACGTATTCAGATGTCGAACTTGCGCTCGACGAGAACGGCAAATTCCTGGCGCTGCGCATCCGCAGCGTCGGCAATATGGGCGCCTATCTCGGCGCCATCGGCGCCAACATTCCGACCATCAGCTTCACGCGCTGCCTGCCCGGCATGTACGACATCCGGCACATCGATATCAGCGTCAAATGCGTCTACACCAACACGCTGCCGACCGCGCCCTATCGCGGCGCCGGCCGGCCGGAATCGAGCTATGCGCTCGAACGCGTGGTCGACGAAGCGGCGCGCGTCACCGGCATCGATCCGATCAAATTGCGCAAACGCAACCTGATCAAGAAATCGGCGATGCCGTATAAGACCCCGGTCGGCACCGTGATCGACAGCGGCGACTTCGCGCCGATGCTCGACAAGGCGCTGGAGCTTGCCGACTACGCCAATTTCAAGCGCCGCCGCCGCGACGCGGAAAAACGCGGCAAATATCGCGGCTTCGGCATCTGCTGCATGCTCGAACATTCCGGCGGCTCGCCGACCGAAAGCGCGATGCTCGCCTTCCCCGGCGACGGCACCTTGCAGTTCCGGCTCAATGTGCAGAACACCGGCCAGGGCCACGCCACCGTGTTCTCGCGCCTGATCGCGGCGCAGCTCGGCATTGCGCCGGAGAAAATCCCGCATCGCCACGGCGATTCGGCGAATGAGCTTCCCGGCTATGCCTCGGTCGGCTCGCGCTCGGCGATGACGGTGAGCCACTCGGTGGTGAAAGCAATCGAGCAGATGCTCACCAAAGCAAAACCGATCGCCGCCGGCATGCTGGAGGCCGCCGAGGCCGACATCGCCTACAAAGACGGCCGGTTCGAAGTGGTTGGCACCGACCGGCGCGTGTCTTTGTTTGATGTCGCGTCACATGCCGCGACGCTCAAACAACGCGGCACGATGAGCGAAGACCTCGACACCAAAGCGGTCACCGAGACGCCGCAAACCTTCCCGAACGGCGTGCACATCGCCGAGGTCGAGATCGATCCGGCGACCGGAGCGATTGAGATCGCCGGCTACACCGCGGTCGAAGATTGCGGCCGCCCGCTCGATCCGATGATCGTCGAAGGCCAATTGCATGGCGGCATCGCCTCCGGCGTCGGCCAAGCGCTGATGGAGAGCACGGTCTATGACGCCGACAACGGCCAGCTCGTCACCGGCTCGTTCATGGATTACGCCATGCCGCGCGCCGACGACATGCCGCCACTGCGCGACGCCATGCACAACGTGCCGGCGACCACCAATCCGCTCGGCATCAAGGGCGTGGGCGAAGCCGGCACCACCGCCGCGATCGGCGCGGTGATGAATGCGGTGGCGGACGCGATCCCGAACGGCGCCGGCGCGCATCTCGAAATGCCGGCGTCGGCGCCACGGCTGTGGGAGGCATGCCGCCGCGCGGCGGAGTAGTCTCGTCATTCCGGGATGCGGGCAGCGTCATTCCGGGGCCGAGCGACAGCGAGGAACCCGGAATCCATAATCGCGGATCGTGTTTATGGATTCCGGGCCTGCGGGCTTCGCCCGCATCCCGGGATGACGTCGGACGCTTTCGCGGGGACGAGCGGATGAGAAACCGTTTCAGCCTCGCTTCGCCATCGCGACATTACCGATCAGCACGCCGAGGCAGCCACACAGCAAAATGAGACCGGCCAGCCATGACGCCGAGGGCGCAAGCGCGGCGACGATGCCAGCGACGGCCACGACCGCGATAATGGCGAGCGCCAGCGCGCCGTCCTCGACAAAGAGTCCGGCGAGTTCGCGCAGCGAGGCGGCTAAATTTTTCATCACGCGCTTTTCACGAGGCAATTTTCAAGACGCAGTTTTTGCGGCGGCGGCGCGGCGATTGAGGAGCGCAACGCAAGCGAGCCCGGCGCCGAGGAACAGCGCGATGAAGGCGAGGATCGCGAGATCCGCGCCGGGCCAGTCGACGCCGAAACCCTCGCCGGTCCAGAACAGGCCGAAGGCGGAGAGCATCACCCCGACGGCGAATTTCAGCGCATTCTCCGGCACCCGCGTCAACGGTCGGTGGATGACTACGCCACTCAGCGCCACGAGAACGCAGGCGGCGAATGCGGCCGCGCTCACGGGGACGAGCACGCCGCGCCCGGCGCTAAGCGCGATGACGATAAACACCACTTCGAGCCCTTCGAGCAGCACCGCCTTGAAGCTCGCCACGCCGGCTAGCCAGTCGAGCCGCTGCTGATGCTGGTGCTCTTGGCGGCGCTCCAGCTCGTGCAGTTCCGTCTCTTCTTTGGCAAACGCCTTCGCTTCGTCGTGCAGCGGAATGATTGCGGCAGCGCGCAGAATTGCTTTGCGCAGCCAGCGCATGCCGAACAACAACAGCAAAATCCCGATGGCGATCTGCAACACGTCAAGCGGCACGCGGTCGAGCAACGGCCCGAGCGCAACGACAATCAGCGCCAGCACGGCAAGCCCTGCGACTGCGCCGAGTAAGGCTGGCCGCACGCCACGCACCACCGCGACGGCGAGCACAATGGTCAGCGCTTCGACCGCCTCGACCAGCGAGGCCAGAAACGCCGCGGTGACCGCGGATCCGGCGTGCAGACTGATCATCGTCGCGCACCTCCCGTAAATGACCGGCGCCGGACCGCCGCCCGCCCGCTTTCCATAAATGAGGTTTTTCGCTGTTATGAACAAGCATCATTCCGGGATGCGGGCAAAGCCCGCAGACCCGCTTTCGCTCGGCCCCGGAATGACGAGAATGCGGAGGCTTTCCCATGACCGAAGCAATTGCGCGGCGCGACGACCCGCCGGTGCCGCTGTTGGTGCCGGTGCTGCTCAGCCTCGTCGCCGGTTATCTCGACAGCTACACCTATTTGAGCCTGTTCGGCCTGTTCGCCGCGCAAGTCACCGGCAGTTTCGTCATTGCCGGCGCGGAATTCGTAACAAGCGATTTCGGCATTGCCGGCAAGCTCATTGCGATCGCCGCGTTTCTCACCGCCGCGGCCGTGACCGCCGCGTTCTGCATTGCGGCGCGGGACGCGCACCGCGCCGTGCTGCCGTGGATGCTCGGTCTTGAAGCGCTTTTGCTTGCGATTTTTGTTGGCATCATGGTGTTCGGCCCGGCGGTGCGCGACGCGCGCGATTGGCACGGCATCGTCGCCGGCGTGTTTGCCGCGATGGCGATGGGCGCGCAGAGCGTCGTAGTCCGGCTGCTGATGAAAGACATTCCGCAGACCAATGTGATGACCGGTAATATGACGCAGCTTGGCATCGCGGCGACCGAATTGATCATGGCGCGGCGGCGCTTTGACCACAGCAGGCACGGCGACGCCGCGGTGCGCGATTTCGAGCATACGCGCGATCGGCTCGTCACCGTACTGGCGATCGCGGTCGGATTCCTCGCCGGCGCCGCGGCCGGCGCACTCGCCTTCGTCACCACCGGCGTGCGTGGGGCGCTGGCCGCCGTCGTCATCGTCGGCGCGCTGGCGTTATGGGCGCTGGCGCGGAAAGAACGAAGCTAGCGCGCTGTCATTCCCCCCTCGGCCGCCATGGCGCGCGGCTATGCGCATTGTTGAGATGCACGAGATGCTTGAGCATCTGCTTGAACGCGCTGCGCTCGCGGGCGTTGAGCGGCGCCAGGATCAGCCGCTGCGTCGCCTGCACGGCGGGCTCGATGGCGCGAATAAGCCGCCGGCCCGCCGGCGTGATGTGCAGCGCTTTGGTCCGCCGATCGTGCGCGCCGTTGACGCGGGTAATGAGCTTCTTGCGCTGCAGGCGGCCGACCACCCCGCCGATCGTGGTGCGGTCAAAGGCAATGATGTTGCACAGCGTGGTCTGGTCGATCCCCGAGTGGCGGTTGATCGCGACCAGCGCGGCATATTGCACCGGCGTCACGTCGAAAGCCTTGGCCTGGTCGAGGAACAGCGCAAAGGAAATCTGGTGCAGCCGGCGAATGAGATGGCCCGGCATTTCGATGAGGCGGCTGTCGCCGATCGGCTCCGGCATGTTCGGTTCCCTGCTCGCGCGGCGTGCGAAGATACACCTTACACGGAGATAACCGCCCGTTGACCGTCGCGCCGCATTGTCGCTACACTGACGATAATCGTCAGTATACTGACGAATTCCAGTCTGTCTTACAAGAGCGACTGGCAAGCGCCTGCTTGCGAATGCTGCGCTCGCGCCGGCCGCGCCAGGACGCAGCCGCCGAAGACAAAGGGAGGACGACATGCCCGAACATCCCGAAGCGATCGTTGCCGGCAAGAAGCGACCCTTCACCGGCGCGGAGTTTCTGGAATCGCTGCGCGACGGCCGCGAAGTCTACATCTACGGCGAGCGGATCAAGGACGTCACCACCCATCCGGCGTTCCGCAATTCCGCCGCGTCGGTTGCCCTCCTCTACGACGCGTTGCACGACAAAGCCTACAAGGACGTGCTCACCGCGCCGACCGACACCGGCTCCGGCGGCTATACCCATAAATTCTTCAAGGCGGCGCACTCGCGCGAAGAGGTGATCGCGCAGCGCGATGCGATCGCGGCCTGGGCGCGCCTGTCCTATGGCTGGATGGGCCGCAGCCCGGATTACAAAGCGGCGTTTCTCAATACGCTCGGCGCCAATGCGGGCTTCTACGGCAAATTCGCCGACAATGCGCGGGCCTGGCACAAGCGCGCGCAAGAAGCCGTGCTCTATCTCAACCACGCGCTGGTCAATCCGCCGATCGACCGCAACAAGCCGGTCGAAGAGGTCAAGGACGTCTACATCACGATTCAAAAAGAAACCGACGCCGGCATCTATGTTTCCGGCGCCAAGGTGGTGGCGACCAATTCCGCGCTCACGCAATACAATTTCCTCGGCCAGAACATGGGCCAGGAGATCACCGATCCGGCCATGGTTGTGATGTTCATCGCGCCGATGAATACGCCGGGCATCAAGCTCATTTGCCGGTCGTCGTACGAATTCGCCGCGGCCGCGACCGGCTCGCCGTGGGATTATCCGCTGACCTCGCGGTACGACGAGAACGACGCCATTTTCGTTTTTGATAACGCTTTCATCTCCTGGGAAAATGTCATCATCCACCGCGACATCGAGCGGCTAAAGAATTTTTATCCGCAATCCGGCTTCTTCAACGGCTTCACGCTGCAGGGCTGCACGCGGCTTGCGGTCAAGCTTGATTTCATCATCGGCCTGTTGTGGAAAGCCGCCCGCGCCACCGGCGTCGAGAGCTTTCGCGGCGTGCAAGCGCAGATCGGCGAAGTGATCGGCTGGCGCAACCTGTTCTGGTCCTTGACCGACGCCATGGCGTGCAATCCGGTGCCGTGGGTCGACGGCGCGGTGTTGCCCAATGCCCGCGGCTCCGCCACCTATCGCTTATTCATGACCGAGGCCTATCCGGCGGTGCGCAACATCATCGAAAAGGTGATCGCCTCGGGCCTGATCTATCTGCCCTCGCACGCGCGCGATTTCAAAAATCCCGACGTCGACAAATATCTCGCCAAATATGTGCGCGGCTCGAACGGCATCGACTACAAGGAGCGCATCAAGATCATGAAGCTCTTATGGGATGCGATCGGCACCGAATTCGGCGCCCGCCACGAGCTTTATGAAATGAACTATTCCGGCAGCCACGAGCTCATTCGCGTGTTCCAACTGCAGCAGGCGCAAGGCACCGGCGCGCTTAAAGCCATGGAAGCGCTCGCCGATCAATGCATGGCCGATTACGACGAAAACGGCTGGCGCCATCCCGCCTATCGCGACGGCAGCGATATCAGTCTAGTGGGGAAGTAATCTTCCACTTCGTCACCACCGGACTTGATCCGGTGGTCCATGCTGAATCGAGGAACGTTCGACATAGCCGCATGGATTGCCCGGTCGCGCGTGTTGGGTGGGATAACATCAGGCTTTCTCCGCGATTTAAGCCTACAATCATGGGCTCAATACCAAACCGGGAAAGACACCAATGGCGTGGCGCGATCAAGTGGCGCTGGTGACCGGCGGCGGCCGCGGTATTGGGCGAGCAACCGCGCGGCGATTGGCGCAACACGGCGCCGCCGTCTGCGTGAACTATGCCGCGCATGCCGAGGCGGCGGACGAACTGGTCGCGGAAATTAGCGCCGCCGGCGGGCGCGCCATCGCGGCGGCGGCAGATGTTGCCGACGCCGCCGCGGTCGCGGCGATGGCTTCGCGGACAGAAAAGGAATTGGGTCCCGTCACGATCCTGGTGAACAATGCCGGGGTGGCATGGCGCGGCACGCTCGACGATTACGACGCCGAGCAGGTTGCGCGCATGCGTCGGGTCAACGTCGAGGGCGTCATCCATGCGACGCGCGCTGTCATCAACGTGATGCGGCAGCGGCGTTACGGCCGGATCGTCAATGTCAGCTCGATCGCCGCATTAGGCACCGGGCTGCCGGGCAACGCCTTCTATGCCGCGACCAAGGCCGAGGTTGCGATCTTGACCAAGCGCTTTGCCATGGAGCTTGGCGCGCACAACGTCACCGTGAACGCGGTGGCTCCCGGCTTTGTCCGCACCGATCTGACGCAGGGCGGCCGCGGCGCCGACGATTGGCAGGCGACCTCGCAGCGCTTTGCCGCCAAGACAATGATGGGCCGCATCGGCGAACCCGACGACATTGCCAATGCCATCGCTTTTCTCGCGTCGCCGGAATCAGGCTGGATCACGGCACAGCTGTTGACCGTGGACGGCGGACGCATGGATTACATCGGGCATGGTTGAGGATAACAGTAAGTTGGCCGCGCATAGCCAAAATTTGGATGAGTGGCAAATATATGCCGCTCTACGTCGCCGAGTGCCGTGAAATTCGCCGACCCTCCCCACCGCTACGCGGGGGGAGGGAAAATAAAAAGCACTCGCAACAGTCACGTCGTCATACAACCGCAACGATCGCGCCCAACCACAGTTGACTTGCGTGTTCGTTTCGACAGATTCGCGGCGGGGCGATAATCAGACGGATTTTTTGGAAGGACCTCATGACCCCTTTGACCAATTTCATTGCGCTAGTCGCCCGCATTATGTTGGCGATCCTGTTTGTGCAGGGCGGATACAACAAACTGTTCGGCGGCACCGCCGGGACCGTCGCCTATATGACGAGCCACGGCATACGTTTCCCAACATCCTGGTCTGGGGGGCGATAGCGGTCGAGCTGGGCGTCGGATTGTGCCTGATGGCCGGTCTATTGGCGCGCTGGGCAGCGCTGGTCTTGGCCGCCTATACGCTGGCGCTCGGGCTCATCTTCCATGCCTATTGGCTGGCGCCGGCGGCGGACGCGCGCTTCGAGCGCATTATCTTCTTCAATCACCTTTCGATCATCGGCGGCATGCTCGCCATCGTGGCGTTCGGCGCCGGTTGCCTCAGCCTCGATGCCCTGATGCGGCGGAAAAGCTAGTGGGGAAAGGAGCCCGTTATCCGTCACCCTGAGGTGGCCGCCAACGGGTCCGTCCCGAAGTGGCCGGCCCGATGACAAGCTCCGCGGCCCTCGAAGGGCGACGGCCCGGGCGTGCATCCTTCGAGGCTCGCTTCGCTCGCACCTCAGGATGACGGTTACACGCTGCATATCGGGCCTTGTTGACCGGCCGCGGCCTTTCGTGGCACCTCGGCCCGGCAGAAAATACTCGTAAATCCAATGGCCAACGACCGCTACAACGCCCGCGACGCCGAGGCGCGCTGGCAAAAAATCTGGGACGAGCGCGGCATCTTTGCGACGCGCAACGACGACGCGCGGCCGAAATACTACGTGTTGGAAATGTTCCCCTATCCGTCGGGGCGCATCCATATGGGCCACGTGCGCAACTACACGATGGGCGACGTGGTGGCGCGGGTGAAGCGGGCGATGGGATTGAACGTGCTGCACCCGATGGGCTGGGACGCCTTCGGCATGCCCGCCGAAAACGCCGCGATGGAGCGCAAGGTCCATCCCAAGGCCTGGACCTACGACAATATCGCGGCGATGAAGACGCAGCTCAAATCGATGGGGCTGTCGCTCGACTGGAGCCGCGAGATCGCGACCTGCGATCCACGCTATTACAAGCACCAGCAGAAAATGTTTCTTGATTTCCTGCACGCCGGCCTGGTCGAGCGCAAGAAATCGAAGGTGAACTGGGATCCGGTCGACCAGACGGTACTGGCGAACGAACAGGTGATCGACGGCCGCGGCTGGCGCTCGGGCGCGCTGGTCGAGCAGCGCGAGCTCACGCAATGGTTTTTCGCCATCACCAAATTCGCCGCGTCTTTGCTCGAAGCGCTCGATAAACTCGACCGCTGGCCGGAGAAGGTCCGGCTGATGCAGAAGAACTGGATCGGCCGCTCCGAAGGCTTGCTGGTCCGCTTCGCGCTCGATCCGGCGAGCGCGCCGAACGGCGAGACCGAGCTCGAAGTCTTTACCACGCGGCCGGACACGTTGTTCGGCGCCAAATTCATGGCGCTGGCGCCGGATCATCCGCTCGCCGCGGCAGCGGCCAAGCACAATCCGGCGCTCGCCGAGTTCATCGAGCAGTGCAAGCATCGCGGCACCGCGCAAGCCGAGATCGAGACCGCCGAGAAGCTCGGCTTCGACACCGGCATTCGCGCGCGCCATCCGTTCGACGCATCGTGGAAGCTGCCGGTCTATGTCGCCAATTTCATCGTCATGGAATACGGCACCGGCGCGATTTTCGGCTGTCCGGCGCACGACCAGCGCGACCTCGATTTCGTCAACAAATATGGGCTCGGCAATGTGCCGGTGGTGTGCCCGCCGGACGTCGACCCGAAGACTTTCGTCATCACCGACACCGCCTATGACGGCGACGGCACGATGATCAATTCGCGTTTCCTTAACGGCATGACCAGCGCGCAGGCGAAGGAAGAAGTCGCGCGCCGGCTCGAGCGCGAACGCCGCAACAATCGCCCGGTCGCGGAGCGCCAGGTCAATTACCGGCTGCGCGATTGGGGCATTTCGCGGCAGCGCTATTGGGGCTGCCCGATCCCGATCATCCATTGCGAGCGCTGCGGCGCCGTGCCGGTGCCGGAAAAAGATCTGCCGGTGACGCTGCCGGAAGACGTCACCTTCGACCGGCCCGGCAATCCGCTCGACCACCATCCGACCTGGAAGCACGTCGCCTGCCCGCAATGCGGCGCGCGAGCGCGGCGCGAAACCGACACGATGGATACGTTCGTCGATTCGTCGTGGTATTTCGAGCGCTTTACCGATCCGTGGATCACGACCGCGCCGACCGACCGGCCGATGGTCGATGCCTGGATGCCGGTCGACCAATATATCGGCGGCATCGAGCACGCGATTCTGCATCTGCTCTACAGCCGCTTCTTCACCCGCGCCATGCGGGAGACCGGCCATATCGGGCTCGACGAGCCGTTCGCGGGATTGTTCACGCAAGGCATGGTCGTGCACGAGACCTATCGCCGGGCTGACGGCGAATGGGCGGCGCCGGCGGAAGTGAAAGTGGAAGCCGACGGCGACACGCGCCGCGCCACATTGGCCGCGACCGGCGAGGCGGTCGAGATCGGTCCGATCGAGAAAATGTCGAAGTCGAAGCGCAACACCGTCGATCCGGACGACATCATCGAGACCTACGGCGCCGATGTCGCGCGCTGGTTCATGCTGTCGGATTCGCCGCCGGAGCGGGATGTCGAATGGACCGAGCGCGGCGTCCAGGGCGCTTGGCGTTTCGCCCAGCGGCTGTGGCGGCTCATCGGCGAGGCGGCGGAATTGGCGCAAAGCGCGCCGGCCGAACGTCCGGCCCGGTTCTCGGACCAGGCCTTGGCCTTGCGCAAGGCGGCGCATCGGGCGCTGGCGCGCGTCACCGATGACATCGAAAAGCTGCACTTTAATGTTTGTGTCGCGCACATCTACGAATTCGCCAATGCGCTCAACGAGATAATTGGGGATATCGGGGCGCAATCGGGGGCGCCAAACGGTGCGCAAGCAGGGGCTAAACCGAAGCCGGAAGCGACCAGCGTGGCGCCGCCGGATTTGCGCTGGGCACTGCGCGAAGCAGTTAACATTCTCGTGCAATTATTCCATCCGATGATGCCGCACCTCGCCGAAGAATGCTGGGCGCTGCTGGGCTACGATCAATTGGTGGCGCAAGCGGCTTGGCCGCAGCTCGAGCGCGCGCTCTTGGACGAAGCCACAATCACGCTGCCGGTCCAGATCAACGGCAAGAAGCGCGCCGATGTGACGGTGGCCCGCGATGCCGGCAATGCCGATATCGAAAATGCCGTGCTGGCGCTCGATGCGGTACAACGGGCACTCGAAGGCAAGCGGCCGAAAAAGGTGATCATCGTGCCGGGACGGATCGTCAATGTGGTCGCCTGAAAACCGCAAGCGCATCGGCGCAGCAGCGCGGCTCGCCATCGTGGTCGCTGCGGCCGGACTCCTCGCCGGCTGTTTTGAGCCGCTCTATGGCCGCAATCCGTCGGTCGGCGACGAGAGCGTTCGCGACAAGCTCGCCGAGGTCGTGATCGCGCCGATCGCGATGCGGCAGGGAACGCCGCAGGCGCGCGTTGCGGTGGCCATGCGCAACGCCTTGCAGTTCGACCTCAACGGCGCCGCCGGCGCCATTGCGCCGACGCATCGGCTCGACGTGACGGTGACGCCGACCGCCGTATCGGTGTCGATCGATCCGGTCACCGGACGGCCGACCGAGGAAATCGGCGGCGTGAACGCGAGCTACCAGATGGTCGAAATCGCAACCGGCAGGATCGTGCTCAAGGACTCCACGTTCGCGCATGTCGGCTACGATATTCCGGGATCGCAGCAGCGCTTCGCCAAGCAGCGCGCTTTGCTCGACGCGGAGGACCGCGCCGCGAAGGTGGCGGCCGAAGCGATCCGCAACCGGCTCGCGTCTTATTTCGTCGCCGGCACTTAGTCTCACAAGGGCCAACGGCCGCGCCGTCTGGCAAAATCCGCCGCGCCAACTGAGATAATCGCATGGTCGCCGTCAAAGCCGCCGATGTCGATGCCTTCGTGGCGCGGCCCGATTCGGCGCGGCGCGTGGTTCTCGTGTTCGGGCCGGATGCCGGTCTGGTCGGCGAACGGGTCCGCACGCTTCTCGCGGCCTCGGTCGACGACATGAACGATCCGTTCGCGCTGGCGCGGCTCGACGGCGAGGAGCTCGCCGCCGAACCGTCGCGTCTGGTCGAAGAGGCGCTGACCATGCCGCTGTTCGGCGGTCGCCGCGCGGTCTGGATCAAGGCCGGTAGCCGCAATATTGCGCCGGCGGTGGAAGCGCTGCTCGGCGATGCGCTGTTCGCCGCGTCGCCGACATGCCGCGTGGTCATCGAAGCCGGCGATCTGCGCCGCAATGCGCCGCTGCGCGTCGTCTGTGAACGCGCCAAAAATGCCACGGCGCTGCCGTGCTACGCCGATACCGAACGGGACCGCGCGCGGCTGATCGACGAGGAGATGCGCGTCTCCGGATTGTCGCTCGCGGCGGATGCGCGCGCGGCGCTGATCCCGCTATTGGGCGGCGACCGCGCCGCCTCGCGCAGCGAGATCCAGAAGCTCGCGCTCTACGCGCGCGGCCGCGGCCAAGTCGGCGTCGAAGACGTTGCCGCGGTGGTTTCCGACGCGTCGGCGCTGGCGATCGAAGATATTGTCGATGCGGCTTTTGCCGGCCGGCCCGGCGAACTCGAAACCCAGCTCGGCAAAGCCCGCACCGCCGGCACCAGCGCGGGATCGATCCTGTTCAACGCGCAGCGGCAGCTCGCCCAGCTGCACAAGTGGCGCATGGCAATCGAGCAGGGCCGGGCGTTCTCGCTCGATGCCGTTCAGCCGCCGCTGCCGTTCCGGCGCCGGCCGCTTGTCGAAGCGGCGCTCAAGGCCTGGAACGCAGCGCGGCTCGCGAATGCCATGGCGGATTTGGCTAATGCGGTGCTGCAGTCGCGGCGCAATCCCGCGCTGGCCGACACCATCGCCGAGCGGGCGCTGCTCGCGATCGCGGCCAGCGGACGGCGCAGCGCGGCTTAATCGCGGTTTGTGAAGGAGATGACCCGATGCAAAAGCTCACGGCGGGAATAACCAAAGCCGGCACCGGCCTTGACGGCATCGTCTGGAAAATTCTCGGCCAGACTTACGTGCCGAAGGCGGTGAGCGAGAGTTCATTTTCCTGGCACGCCACGTTTCCGCCCGGCACTTTCGTGCCGCCGCACATTCACCCGACGCAAGACGAATTCATCTACATGTTCGAAGGCCGTTTCGATCTCGTGCTCGACGGCAAGGACGCCGTTGCCACCGCCGGCGACCTGATCCGCCTGCCGATGGGCCTGCCGCACGGTATTTTCAACAAGTCGGACCAGCCGGTGAAATGTTTTTTCTGGGTGTCGCCGACGCGCAAGCTCTATGACTTGTTCTGGGCCATC
>Ga0187816_10000344_pt1 | contig 13591 bp, 12 predicted proteins | sample NC_wetland_sal_i_16_FD_132960 | JGI IMG/M metagenome (GOLD analysis project Ga0187816, IMG submission 132960) | Wetland sediment microbial communities from Neuse River Estuary, North Carolina, USA - SO4_1 | ecosystem: Environmental > Aquatic > Freshwater > Wetlands > Sediment | place: USA... | reverse complement strand
GGGGCCAAATTGACCTGAGAATTTGGCGCGCCTATACTGAGGTTTCTGAGGCGGGCATTTTCGGTACGATGTTTGTTCATTGCATCTGGGTCGAAGGTAGGTCGTAAGAGCACAGACAGGAGTGTCTGTGCCACTTAGGGCAGGAGCACTTCAGCCCCTTGGTGAATCATTGAACGGGGGATTGGTTGTGCTGGGGAGAGGCGATTATGGAACAGGCGGTGATTTTGAGCGCGGTGCGGACACCGATTGGGAAATTCATGGGCGGGCTTTCGCCGCTCACGGCGACGGAATTGGGCGCGAAGGTGGTGGCGGAAGTGGTGCGGCGGGCGGGGATTGAGCCGAAGTTGGTGGATGAGGCGATCCTGGGGAACGTGGTGCAGGCTGGGTTGGGGCAGAACCCGGCGCGGCAGGCGGCTTTGCGCGGGGGGCTTGATTCGCGGGTGGCGGCGATGACGATTAATAAGGTGTGCGGGTCGGGATTGAAAGCGGTGGGGTTGGCGGCGCAGGCGGTGGCGCTTGGCGAATCGGAGATTGTGGTGGCGGGGGGGATGGAGTCGATGTCGAATTGCCCGTATTTGCTGAAGGGGGCGCGGACGGGATTCCGGCTGGGGAACCAGGAAATTTTCGATTCGATGATTACGGATGGGCTGTGGGACGCTTACGAGAATTTTCACATGGGCAATACCGGCGAGCTGGTGGCCGAAAAATACGGGATTTCGCGGCAGGAGCAGGATCAGTTTGCGGTTGAGAGCCACAGGAAAGCGGTGCGGGCGATCAAGTCGTGCTTTTTTGGCGAGCAGATTGTGCCAGTCGAGATCCCACAGAAGAAGGGTGAGCCGGTGGTGATCAAGACGGACGAATCGCCGCGCGAGGATACTTCGCTCGAGGCGCTCGGGAAGTTGAAGCCGGCGTTCAAGAAGGATGGGACGGTGACGGCCGGGAACGCGCCGGGAACGAATGATGGCGCAGCGGCGTTGGTGGTGACCGGGGAGAAGATGGCAACGCGTCTCGGGAAGGCGCCGATGGGGCGGATTGTCGGGCAGGCGGTGAGCGGCGTGGAGCCGAAATGGGTGATGATGGCGCCGGTGGATGCGGTGGAGAAGCTGCTGGCGAAGACGGGGTGGGACCGCGATAAGGATGTGGATCTGTATGAGTTGAATGAGGCGTTTTCGGTGGCGGCGATTGCCGTGACGCGCGTGCTGAAGTTGAATCCCGAGAAGGTGAACGTGAATGGCGGGGCGGTAGCGCTGGGGCATCCGATTGGGGCGTCGGGGGCGCGGGTGTTGGTGACGCTGCTGTATGAATTGCAACGGCGGGGATTGAGGCGCGGGATTGCGGCGCTGTGCCTGGGCGGGGGGAACGCGGTGGCGCTGGCGGTTGAGCGCTACTAGAGCCATTTTCGCCGCAGTGAGCCAGAGGCAAAGAGGCAAGGAAGCAGGGAAGCACGGAAGCGGGGAATCAGGCAATCAGAGATTTGAATTGAATCTGCACTGAGTTTTTCCTGGGTGAGTCCTACCATGTTTTGCCCCGTCTGCAAAGCGGAGTACCGCGAGGGATTCACGCGTTGTACAGATTGCGATATTCCACTCGTCGAGTCGATTGCAGCGGATCAATCCAATGCTGAAATGCAAGATTTGGCTTTAGCGTGGCGCGGAAGCGATCCGACTGCGTTCAGCGCTGCGCTCGCTGCGTTAAAGGATGCAGGAATAGCGAGCTATGAGATTTCCGACCATGATCAATTGGCGTGGGGGCTTGCCGTGCCCAAGCCACGATACAGGATCATGGTGAGGAAAATGGATTTGCCGGTAGCGCACGATCTAGTTGCACCATTCGGCGAGCGGGCCGACTGGGCTCACGCGAGAGATATATGGAAAGGAAGAAACGAATTTCGAGATGTTGAGCAAGAAGATTCGCAGAAGGTGCGGGCAGAGATTTCCTCGCCAGAGGAACCTGCTCCCGATGACATTCCGGCCGAATTAAATCCCAAGGATGCAACAGCCGAGGTTTGGTCGGGAGAGCACGCGATGGCGCTCACGCTGAGAGATTGTCTACGCGAGAATGGAATTGATTGTGTGGTTAGCGCTACAGGTGGGGCGACGAGTGTGCTGGTGGCGCCAAATTTCGAGGGACGCGCGAACGAGATCATTCGAGAAATCATCGAAGCTACGCCACCGGAATAGCTGCACTTTGTTTTTGTCTCCTTCCTAATAACCATTCCTGCGACGTGTTACCATGCCGGCCAGATTGGTGTTTGCCGCAGAGGCTTCCATGAAACGCGCTGCTGTGGGATTTCGTGTGCATTCGGGGTGGGCTGCGCTGGTGGCGCTGGCGGTGGAGAAGGGCGGGCCGGTGGTGCTCGTGCGGGAGCGGGTGCAGATGGTCGAGACGTTTACGTATGAATTTCGGCAGCCATATCATACAGCTTTGAAATTGGGGGTTGAGGAGGGGCGGGGGTTTGTGGCGCGCAGCCGGGGGGAGGCGCGGCGGCTTGCGCTGCGGGCGATTCGTGATGTTGGGGCGCGGCTTGAGGCGCGGGGGTACGAACTTGGGCGTTGCGGGTTGGTGCTGGCGTCGGGGAGGGCGCTACCTGGATTGGAGCAGATTTTGGCGTCGCATGCGTTGATTCATACGGCGGATGGGGAATTATTTCGGGAGGCGCTGCTACATGCGAGCGCGCGGTGCGGGCTTGAAGCGGTGAAGGTGAAGGAGAAGGAGCTGGTCGATTCGGCTTCCGAGGAATTTCATTTGACGGCGAGCGCGCTTCAGAACCGGCTGAAGGAGCTTGGACGGGCGATGGGGCCACCGTGGTCGCAGGATGAAAAATTTGCCGCGCTGGTGGCGTGGCTGACGCTCGCTTCGCGGGCTCGCGCTCGCGTTTGAAGCGAATCGTTCGATTTGCGCCTGGCATCTCATGCGGCAGGGCGGAGGTGCGCGCATGGGACGAATCGCTTGGTTTGACAGGAAATTTGATCTTAGTTTTCCGGCGGAGCTGTATCCGGAGATGATCGAGCGGCTGCGCGGGACGCCGGCGCGCATCGAGGATCGCGTGAAGGGCTTGACGGCGGCGTTGCTGACGAGGCGCGACGGGGAGCACTGGTCGATTCAGGAGAATATCGGGCACTTGCTTGATCTCGAGGAGCTTTTCAGCGGGAGGCTTGACGATTACGACCGCAGGCTTCCGGCGCTGCGGGCCGCGGATTTGTCGAACGAGAAGACGCACAAGGCGCAGCACAACGATCGGACTATGCGCGAAATTCTGCTGGCGTTTCGAGGGGCGCGGACAGACCTGGTGGAGCGGCTGGAAAATTGCGGGCCGCTCTATTTCGACCGGATCGCGCAACACCCGAGGCTGAACAAGCCGATGCGCGTGGTGGACTTGCTCTATTTTCAGGCGGAGCATGATGATTATCATCTGGCGCGGATTACGGAGCTGATTCGACTTTAGTTGGATGCTGCCTGCGCTGAGCGTTGCCGGATCGCCTCGCTTCTCCATGCATTGGTTACCCCGAGACACGATTTACCTTGAGCGGCGAGATTGAAGTCGCTGGCGATGTTCTCCAGTGACGGTTCAGATGCGTGTGCGCTTTCCTATCGCTGCGGCCTCAGTTATGATCGCGGCTTATGTCCGTCGATTCGATTAAGACTGTTGGCGTGCTGGGCGCGGGGACCATGGGGAATGGGATCGCGCATGTGTTTGCGCGGGCGGGGTACCACGTGATTTTGCGCGACGTGGAGAAGCGATTTCTGGATCGCGGGCTCGAGACCATCAGCAAGAATCTCGACCGCGAGGTGAAGAAGGGGAAGGTCGCTGAGGCGGATAAGCCCGTGATTGTGGCGCGGGTGAAGCCCGTGACGGATGTGGGTGCGCTCGCGGCGGCCGATTTCGTGGTGGAAGCGGTGCCGGAGCAGCGGGACTTGAAGTTGCGGGTGCTGAAGGAAGTGGACGGCGTGCTGCGGCGGGACGTGATTCTGGCGAGCAATACATCCTCGATTTCGATTACCGAACTTGCGGCGCAAACTTCGCGGCCGGAGCGATTTATCGGAATGCACTTCATGAATCCGGTGCCTGTGATGGTGCTGGTGGAGGTGATTCGCGGGTTGGCGACTGGCGAGGAGACGTTTCAGACGACGATGGCGTTGTGCGAAAAGCTGGAAAAGAAGCCGGTGGCGGTGAACGACGCGCCGGGGTTTGTCTCGAACCGCGTGCTGATGCCGCTGATCAACGAGGCTGCCTTTTGCGTGATGGAGGGCGTGGCGACGCCCGAAGCCGTGGATGCGGTGATGAAATTGGGCATGAACCATCCGATGGGGCCGCTTGAGCTGGCGGATTTCATCGGGCTGGATGTGTGCGTGGATATCCTCGAAGTGCTGTTGAAGGGATTCGGCGACCCGAAATACCGCGCCTGTCCGCTGCTGCGCAAGTACGTGGCGGCAGGGTGGCTGGGAAGAAAATCCGGGCGCGGATTCTACAAGTACACCTGAAAATCAGAGTAATATTTTAGATAGGCTTGGGGCGCCGGCTATACCTGCCGGTGGAGACTGCGTTCATGCGCTACATCTCTGTCTTCTGTGCATTCGCGCTGGCATTGTTGCAGCTGGCAGCGGGGCAGACACGCGCGCCGGCGGACATCCTCGTGCTGGATCAGCCGAGCAATCAATGGTTTGAAGGGCCGCTGACGCATGTTTCTCTCTCCCCGGACGGCCGATGGGCACTCTTCACGCTTTTTGGGCGCGACCCGCGGATCATCGCTCTGAAGTCGGGCCGGGAGCAGCCGGAGCTATTGAACGCAGGGATTGAGGGGCTGCAATCCGCGGCGTTCTGCGGGCAGAAGGGAATCGCGCGGCTGGGCGAGCGGGGGAGCGAGACACGGTGGTTCCTCTCTGACTTGGAAAATAAACAGCTTTCGGCGCTTCCTGCCGACGCTGTCTTCGAATGTTCGCCGGACGGGAGTGAAATCGCGTATTACCGCGAGAATTCGCTGGGAGAAGGCCTCTTAGTCGGGACAATGGGCAACCTCAAGAGTTTTCAACTGGCGGGGAAAATCACGTCGATGGTTTTTTCGGCCGATGGAAGCGCGCTATACGTCTTGATGTTTCAACCCACAGGAGAATCGTCGCTGGTGCGAATCGCGCCGAATACGCAGGCTTCGAGGACGATTGCGACCGCTCTCGATGCCAGCCCCGAATCCGCGAGCATGGGGATCTCCGCCGACGGGCGCAGCCTATTTCTTGCGCTGGTAAGCTCCGGCGCGCCGAGCAACGCGGCGCGGCATCGCCCGGAAGCCGATCGCTGGCTGAAAATTTACAAGATCGATCTGGCGACGGGCGCGCGGCAGGCCGTGGTCGAGTCCGCCCGCCAGGACAATTTCGGTCCCGAAGTGATCGGGGACAATCTCTACTGGAAGCGGAATCTGATCTTCGATTCGATCGTGGCCGTGCCCGTTGGAGGAGGCGAGGCCAAAGAGATAGTTACGGGCGGAGAAGTCCCGATGTGGAGCCCTGACGGGAAGCGAATCGGCTACACATTTGGAGGATGGCGGCTGGCGGATTGGGCGCTGGACCTGGATGCCGCGGTCGTGGGGGTGGACGAGAAAGCGCAGCGCAACTCGGCGCCAGCGGTGATTGTTTCCGGCTACCACGAGGATTTTCCGCCCGCATGGTCGCCGGATGGGAAGTGGATCGCGTTCCATTCGCACCGGTCGAAGACGCCGGTGCCGGAATATTCGAGCGCGGGAAGCACAGATGACATTTATCTTCGGCTAGCCGATGACATGCAGGCCCCGGAGATTCGCCTTACGGATTTCGGCTGGGAAACCGGCCCGGCGTATTGGTCGCCCGACGGGCAGAAGCTGCTTTTCAGCTCGTGGGTGAGGGGCGGAGAAGCGGGGATCGATAAATTGTGGGTGACCACGGTGGACTTGGAAATCGGGCGCGCGCTGCGGACGGACATGCTGCCACTGCCCGGGACGATCCGCAGCGCATCGTGGGCGGCGTGGTCACCCGACGGGAAAGAGATCGCCATCGAGGACAATCGCGGAGGCGGGCAGCGGAGCCTTTGGATTGTGCACGACGATGGATCGCAAGCGGTGAAGCTGCTCGATTACCAAGGAACAACTTATGGGGGCCTTGATTGGACGGCGGATGGCAAGGCGATCATCTATAGCGCGCTGGCGCGGGATGGCGTGCAGTTGTTTGCCGTCGCTCGCTCGGGTGGTGCGCCCCGGCAGTTGACGCACGACTCGGGAAACTTGATGCATCCGCGAGTCTCGCCTGACGGGCGATGGATTGCGTGCACGCGGCTGGTGCAATCGAAACAGATCTGGCGGCGGCCGCTTTCCTGATTGCGGTTGGCGGAGTCTCGCACCGCTCACTCGAAAACTCCCGGGACGTCTAAATCCACGAAACCAATGGGCGCCATGCTATGGTTTGCCTGGAGAACCTGCGATGAAGTTGACGATCCGAATCGCCCTCGCGTTTGTGATTTTGCTTGCCGCCCGCCCTGCGCCGGCGCTGCAGTTGGGAAAGGTGGACTACTCGAAGGCCAAGGCCAAACTGGTGCCGCTGCGCGGAAATGTGTCGGTGATCCAGGTGCGCCGCGAGAACGGGATTGACAATATCGGCGTTCTCGCCGGGCCTGATGGCTACCTGCTGGTGGATCATCCGGAAGCGGGCGCGCATCCTGTAATTCAAAAGGCGCTCGAGGGCCTGGGAAAACGGCCGGTGCGGTTCCTGCTGAACACGCACTGGCACTACGACCACGTCGGCGGGAACGAAATCTACGGGCCGGAGGCAGTCATAGTGGGGCAGGAAAATGTGCGCAAGCGGCTGATGACTTCGCAGAAGCCGTGGTGGTCGCCGACGCCCATCGGTCCCTACCCGGAGCGGGCCTGGCCGAGCGTGACGTTTAGAGACTCGGTGACGGTTCATTTCGCGGGTGAGGACGTGGAGATGGTGCATTACGCGCCAGCGCACACGGACGGCGACGCGATCGTCTATTTCACGCGCGCGAATATCGTGCAGACAGGGGATGTTTTCAACGGCAAGGGCCAGTTCGCCGAGGGAGGGGACATGGAGGGCCTGATGCGAACGCTCTACAGCATCGCGGGGCGAATCAATGATGAAACCATCGTCATCCCCGGCCACGGCGAACTCTCGAACCGCGCCGAGGTCTTCGAGTATGCCGAATTGCTAAGAGATTCCATCACGCAGGTGAAGCGCGAAATCGCCGCGGGAAAAACCGACGCAGAAATTCAGGCGGAAGGGCTTCCGGAAAAATGGAGGACCTGGCCGGCGGCAGACAACGCCCCGTTCGTCCCGGAATTGAAGCACCTGATCTACCTCTCGCTGACGAACAAGGATCTGAACATGTAGGCCGTTTTGCTTCGGACGACGGGGGAGACGTAGCCCTGACATTGCGGCGAGATTGTCGAGGCTCAGGAGCCGGCTGAGTCCTTGGCGGCGCCGACAAGAGAAGGAGGCGCCGGCGATTTCGGGGCGCCGGCCTCCGCGAGGCCGGCAAGGGTGGCGGACAGAGCGGCAAATAGAAGCCGCAAATTATTTTCCGCGTCGGGGGAGAGCGAGCCGAGCCGCCTGCGCATTTGGGCCTCGAGGATTTCCCATTCGCCATTGGCTATTTTCTGCTTCAAGACGAGGGGGATCTTTCTTTTTGCGAGTGAAATCGTGAGCGCCACCTCCGAGATGTCCTCCTCATCGCCGGAGGCGCCGGCACGCCTGGTTTGGGCCCGCTGAGCCTGAAGATGGAGGCATCGTTCGGCAAGGACGGTGGAGAAGAAGGCCGGCTGCCGGAGCTGTTCCTCATCGAATTGCAGCGTGACGGAGGAGTCTCCCACGATGCGCACCACGTAGATGCCTTCGAGAAATTGGCCGGCAATCTCGACTCTAATCATGGAAGTGCGGCGGCTTACCTCGGCGTAGAGTCGCGTTTCGACGCTCAGGGTACCGGCGGCCAAATCCACGAAATAGTGATGCTCTTCGAGCATGCCTCTTGCCGATAGCGCGAAAGTGGATTCCTGAAGAAGACCGCTCACGAGCTGAATTCCGCTCATGGTTGCCGCACGATCCTTGGCTTCGCCGCCGGCGATGAGGCGTTCACACAGAGTTGCGGCTTCCTTGGCGCCCTCAAGGAGGGGAACAAAAAGCACGTCGGGATGCCCAAAGGCGCGGGTATGGAGAATCTGCGGGAATCCGGCAATCTCCACACCGCCGGGCCCGCTGTGAACCTGTTGATCGAGTTTGGTGAGCGTAATGGCCATTGGATATTGCTAAGCCCGAAATGGAGGAGTGAAATCCGGATCGATTCGAGAGGCCGGCTTGTTCGCCGCCTAGTCCATGCTCCTTTCGGAGGAAGGCGCCCACGGGCTCGGATCGCATTTCGCTCGTTCGACGCGCTCTGGAATGTCGGCGCACCACTCGACATCCGACTGGAGGGTCCAGACGCCCATCACCCAGCCATCTTCCTCGTGCTTGGTGTACATGACCTGAAACATCACGAGCGGGGAATCGACTGGGTCACCGGAGATCGTGCTGGCCACGCGGATAGCGATGATCGAATCCTTTGCGAGTTCCCGCCGCAGCATGAAACGGCAACCGCGGTGGCTGACATTAATGGTGAATGTTTTCTCGCAAAAGGGCTGGCCGCGGCGATCGATGCCGTCCACTTCGATGTGGACGGCAAGCGGGTAGCGCGGCTCGCTTTGCCGTTCGTGACCCGGCAGCCGTCCATCGGCGGTGGGTGAGGGTGGGGTCTTTAGTTCGTTCGCCATGTGAATGCCAGGTGGAGATAATGCACGTGGAGGGCCAGCCGAGGATGGGCTTCGGTGGGAAGGCGAAAGGTTGAAAAGCGGGCCATGGAGAGTCGTTCAGAAGGTAAAGGTTAGTTCCAGATTAGGACGGCAAGGCGCCCGAATTGGGATGGAGGGAGGGCGAGAAGGGAGAGGTTACCAATGTGCGACGGGGGAATGGAAAATGTATTTCGCTTTTTCTTCGCCTTGTGCTAGGATGCGGGTTAGAAAGGCCGGGCCGGAGCGGGCACAGTCTGGTAAACTCACACAGCCCCTGCTTCCAGCTAAAACCATGCGAAAGACCCTTGAGGTGGCAAAATGACCGACGAAAAAACTAAAAATCTGGATCTGGCGATTTCACAAATCGAAAAGCAGTACGGCAAGGGCTCGATCATGCGGCTGGGGAACAAGGACGTGCTGGTCCCCGTGAACGTGATCCCGACAGGCTCGATCTCGATTGATGCGGCGCTGGGCGTGGGAGGATTTCCGCGCGGGCGCGTTGTGGAGGTGTACGGGCCGGAATCGGGAGGGAAGACGACGCTGACCCTGCACGTGATAGCGGAAGCGCAGAAGCTGGGAGGACAGGCGGCGTTCATTGATGCGGAGCACGCGCTCGATCCTGCGTATGCACGCAAGCTCGGCGTGGACGTTGACAACCTGTTGGTGTCACAGCCGGACAACGGCGAACAGGCGCTGGAGATCGCGGAGACGCTGATACGGTCGAACGCCGTGGACGTGGTGGTGGTGGACTCGGTAGCGGCGTTGGTGCCGCGCGCCGAGCTCGAAGGCGACATGGGCGACCCGCAGATGGGATTGCAGGCGCGGCTGATGTCGCAGGCGCTGAGGAAGCTGACGGCGATCGTCTCGAAATCAAAGACGTGCCTGGTTTTCATCAATCAAATCCGGGAGAAAATCGGGGTGATGTTCGGCAATCCGGAGACGACCACCGGCGGGCGGGCGCTGAAGTTCTATTCCTCGATTCGCGTGGATATCCGGCGGATTCAGTCGATCAAGGAAGGCGACCGGATCGTTGGGTCGCGGACGCGCGCCAAGGTGGTGAAGAACAAGGTGGCCGCGCCCTTCCGCGAGGCCGAATTCGACATCATCTATGGCGAAGGTATCTCGCGCGAAGGCGATCTGCTGGATCTTGGGGTGACGAATGGGTTGCTCGAGAAATCCGGCACGTGGATTTCCTACAAGAACGAGCGGCTCGGGCAGGGACGCGAGAATGCGCGGATTTTTCTGAAGGAAAACAAGGACGTGCGCGACAAAATCGAGCACGATCTGCGGAAAGCGGTTGGACTGGTGAACCACGCCGGTCATCCGGGCGAAGAAGCCGCAAAATCCGCGGCCGAAGCGCAGAAGCCCGCTGCGAAAGCCGCGGCTGCCGGACAAGCGCGCTCGGTCCGATAGCGCAAATTCAAGACTCGGAGGAGAGCGGTGACTCCAGCCGAACGGGAACGCGCGACAAACTACTTTGCAGAGACGCGCGAGCGCCTGCTCCGCACCATGAGCGGGCTCTCGCGCGCGCAATTCGAATACAAGCCCGCGGCAGACCGCTGGTCCGCTGCCGAATGCCTCGAGCACATCACCATGGTCGAGGGATTTATCTTCAGCAATCTGGAGAAGACGCTGCAACGAGCGGCCGATTCTACGCGTCCGGCGGTGAGCGATGACGATATCGTGCGATTGGTGGAGGATCGCTCGACTCGTGTGAAAGGCCCCGAGCGCCTGATGCCCGCGGGCAGAGTGCCACTCGACAAGCTACTTTCGGAATTCGAGGCGGTGCGCAAGCGTTCCGCTGAATTTGCCGCCAACACCACGACCGAACTTCGACAGCACACGTGGCCGCACCCGATCCTCGGCCCTTGCGATTGCTACCAGTGGCTCCTGCTGATGGCCGCGCATGGCGAGCGCCATCGGCTCCAGGCGGAAGAGGTGATGGCCGAGCCCGGATTCCCGCGCGCCGCCGCTGCGGTCTAGGTCCGCGCGGGGCGAGACGGATTTCGTGCGGCTCCGCAGGGGCCTTGGCCAAGACCTTTCCACTCTGGCACAGTACTTTCGGCCAGTCATGCGTACCAGGAAAACTGTCCTCCTTTACAGTTGCGGGGAAATGGCGTACTTCCTTACAATTTAAAGGTCAAAGGAATTGGCTATCATATTGCGTTATCATAATGGCCAAACAAGGACCCAATGCGAAACACCCCAGCCCTGAAGCAAGCGGTATCAATACTTTGTCTCTTTCTTTGCGGCGCCAACGGAATCGCCTATGGAGCGCCGCCCTCGAGCCGGGCGCACCGGTCGCGAGGCGTACCGTCCTATGCGAATCCGGGCAAGGACGATTCATCCGCGTATGACGACCCGGTAGTCCGCCAGATCTCGGTGGACGCGCTGGGGCATGCGAACGGGTCCGTGCTGGCCATGGACCCCACGACGGGGCGCATCCTCACGATTGTGAATCAGAAGATGGCGTTCTCATCCGGCTTCGAACCCTGCTCGACGATCAAGCCTGTGATCGCGCTGGCCGGCCTCGAGGAAGGCGCCATCAACCACGACACCATGATTCGGATTGACCGCCGTCGGTACATGGGCCTCACCGAAGCGATGGCGCACTCGAACAATACATTCTTCGAGCGGGTCGGTTCGCAGATGGGATTCGACACGGTGATCAAGTACGCGCAACTGCTTGGCCTGGGCGATCGCGCGGGCTACAACATCCCGGAGGAGCAGCCGGGCCTGCTGCCTTCGAGGCCGCCTGCTTACGGAGGCGTTGCGCGGATGTCGAGCTTTGGCGAAGGGATTCGCATCACGCCGCTGCAGCTTGCGTCGCTGGTTTCGACGCTTGCGAACGGCGGGACGCAGTATTACCTGCAATATCCGCGGAGCGACCAAGAGCTCAGGGAGTTTCAGCCGCGCGTCCACCGGGAACTGGACATCGCGCCCTTGCTGCCGGACCTGCGCGAGGGAATGCTGGCCGCGGTTCTCTATGGCACGGCAAAGCAAAGTTACGATCCCTACGGCGAGCAGGCGCTCGGGAAGACCGGCACGTGCAACGACGAATCGCTTGGCGGGAGGCTTGGGTGGTTTGTTTCTTACGCGGACCAGGCGCACCCGAAGATTGTGCTGATCGTACTGATTCGCGGCGGCGGGCATTCGATCAATGGCCCGCACGCTTCGGAGATTGCCGGACGAATTTACCACGGCCTGAGCGAGCGCAACTATTTCGCCGAGATTTCGCGGAATGCTCAGTACGCCTCGTCCGCGGGCGCTTCGCACTAGGAGCCTTCCTAATAAATAGCAAGACCGGCCACCCTTCCTACCTCAGGGGTGAAAACCCCTAGATGCTGCGGACCTTTTGGCACGGCTGAAGCCATGCCCTGACGAAAAGCATTTAGGAAGTAGCTTCGAGACCCATCACCCCAGCTTCCCGTTTACTGCCACGAGGCAGAGCCAATGGTTTTCAGTTTTCTGTCGCCGCAGCCGTAGGATAATCGGCGCGCCTGTTGGATTGGGCGGAGGAACGGCAGTGGCGAATCGCGGCGAATTTATTTTTTGGGTGGTGCTGATACTTTTGGGAGCGGTGTGTGTCGGCTGGTCTTATTCCGTGCGGAATTCCGCGGAGCGGCAGATCGAAGCGGAGGCTGCGCTTGCCCGCGAGGAAGCAAAGCGGGTGCAGGAAGAGGTGATCCTCTTCACGGAGAAAATTGTTCCGCCCAGGCTGGCGTTCAGCGCCCTGCTGCAAGAGATGGGCATCGACCCGTCGGCTGGCGCGCGCATTGTGGCTGCTGCACAGCCGGTATTCAATCTGCGCCAGGTGCGCGCCGGGAATCAAGTGGCGGTCGGGCGCTCCGTCCTCGGGGAATTGCGCGCGGTGCGCTACCGGATTGATACGGACCGCATCCTCTGGATCGCGCCGCAGGGAGATGAATTCCATTCAGAGATTCAAATTATTCCTTCGGAGACGGCGGCGGCCGGTGTCAGCGGCGCAATTCGGGGCTCGCTCTGGGAATCGATTATGGATGCGGGCGAAAAGCCGGAGCTGGCCATGCGCCTGGCGGAAATTTTTGGCTGGGACCTGGATTTCTATACCGATCCGCGGCCGGGCGACACTTTCCGGCTGGTGGTGGAAAAGAAGAAGCTTTCGGACGGCTCCATTGCCTCCTATGGCCGGATCCTTGCCGCGGAATACAACAACCAGGGCCGCTCGTATCGCGCCGTGCTCTTTCACGACTCTTCCGGCCATGCTGCCTACTACACGCCGGAAGGGAAATCCATGAAGAAGGCGTTTCTTCATTCGCCGCTCAAGTTTGCAGCGCCGATTTCCTCGCACTTCAGCACGCACCGCTTTCATCCGATCTTGAAGCAGTACCGGCCGCATCTCGGGATTGACTATGCGGCACCGACGGGCACGCCGGTGCAGACGATTGGCGACGGACGCGTGACATTCGCGGGGCGAAAAGGCGGGGCGGGAAATCTGGTGGAGATTCAGCACACGAACGGGTACACGACTTATTACATGCACCTCTCGCGCGTGTTGGTGCGGCCGGGCCAACGTGTCGAGCAGGGGCAGCGCGTGGGGTTGGTTGGGATGACCGGGCTGGCGACGGGCCCGCATCTGGATTTCCGCATCGAACGCGGCGGACAATTTCTAAATTTCGAGCGCCTGCCGCTGCCTCCTGCGGGGCCGGTGGAGAAACGCGACTGGAGCACATTCGCCGCGACGCGCGATAGCGCGCTCGAGCAGATGCCGGCGCTGCCGTCGAAGGAAACTACGGCCCTGGCTGAGCGCG
>Ga0187816_10000341_pt1 | contig 13628 bp, 9 predicted proteins | sample NC_wetland_sal_i_16_FD_132960 | JGI IMG/M metagenome (GOLD analysis project Ga0187816, IMG submission 132960) | Wetland sediment microbial communities from Neuse River Estuary, North Carolina, USA - SO4_1 | ecosystem: Environmental > Aquatic > Freshwater > Wetlands > Sediment | place: USA: North... | reverse complement strand
TTGCAGTCCCCGCGGCGAACGCTATTTGCGGTGATCTAGCGGGATGTAACTCCGGAGGTCGTAGCCGAGGTAGATCTGTCGAGGCCGTGAAATTTTCTGCTCCGCGTCGAGCAGCATTTCTTCCCACTGGGCGATCCAGCCCGACGTCCGCGGAATTGCAAACAGCACGGGGAACATGGTGACGGGGAAACCCATGGCCTGATAAATCAAACCCGTGTAGAAATCGACGTTCGGATAGAGGCGGCGCGTGACGAAATATTCGTCCTCGAGCGCGATCCGCTCGCATTCGAGCGCTATATCAATCAGCGGGTTGCGCCCCATTACGTCGAAGACCTCGTAGGCGATTCGCTTCACGATCCTCGCGCGCGGGTCGTAGTTCTTATAAACGCGGTGCCCAAATCCCATCAGCAGTTTTTCGCCGGCCTTAACGCGCTTGATGTAGGCCGGCACGTTGTTCACCGCGCCGATTTCGAGCAGCATCCGAAGCACCTGCTCGTTGGCGCCACCGTGCAGAGGGCCGTAGAGCGCCGCCGTGGCCGCCGCCGTGGCCGAATACGGATCGACGTGCGAACTGCCGACGCCGCGCATCGCGGTGGACGAGCAGTTTTGTTCGTGGTCGGCGTGCAGGATGAACAAAATGTCGAGGGCGCGCTCGAGTGTTGGATTCGGGTGATACTGCAGCTCGGTCGTGCGGAAGAGCATATTCAAGAAATTGCCGGAATAGCTCAGATCGTTGTCGGGATAGACGTATGGCATTCCGAGGCTGTGACGGTAGGCGAATGCGGCGAGAGTCGGCATTTTGCCGATCAGTCGATACGTCTGCTTCCTGCGCGATTCGGGATTGAAGATGTCCTTCGCGTCCGGATAAAAAGTGGAGAGCGCTGCGACCGTGGAAATCAACATGCCCATCGGATGGGCATCGTAGTGAAAACCGTCCAGAAACTTCTTGATGCTCTCATGAATGAACGTGTGATGCGTGATGTGGTACGTCCATTCCTTCAACTGCGATTGAGTGGGCAACTCACCGTGAAGAATCAGGTACGCTGTTTCCGGATACGTGCTCTTTTCTGAGAGTTCCTCGATCGAATAACCGCGGTAGCGAAGGATTCCCTTATCGCCGTCGATGAATGTGATCTTGCTAATGCACGACGCTGTGTTGGAAAACGCAGGATCGTAATTCATCATTCCGAAATCCGACTCGTGGATCTTGATCGGGCGCAAATCCATCGCGCGAATCGTGTCGTGCTTGATCGGAATTTCGTACTGCCGGCCGTTGCGATTGTCGACAATCGTCAGAGTGTCGCGGCGCGTTTCGCCGGCCGCGGATGTTGGCTTGGTGGGAGTCATTCCCTGACCCTTCTCAGCGGTGGTGGACAAAGTCGCTACCTCAACATACGCCTGACACTGTACACCAAAACGCGCTGCGCGCGAACGGTTTACATCGCAGATCGCGAGGGGCCGTCTCAATACCGCCATACGGTTGCGTATGGCAATTGCGGTTTAGTGCTGCGGTTCAACAACACGAAAATGCTCTCGTGGTGCTCTGCCGACGGGCAGCGAGGCTCAACGAGAGAACGGCTTGAGGCTTGCACTGCCCTTTGGAGGCAGGCTCGTAAGGGGGAGATCGGAGCTGTTAGCAAGCTCGGAGCGGTTACGGCCGTTTCGTTTGGCGCGATAAAGTGCCTCGTCAGCTTTCTCGACGAGGTCGTGTGACCCGACTGGCTTGTCAAATCCGCCCACGCAGACGCCGCAGCTGACCGTGGCGTGGACCGCGCCAGAATCGGTGTTGAAGGGAGTGGCACCAATCGCCACGCGAACTCTCTCGGCGAGCGCGAAAGCGCCCTCCGCGTCGCAGGAAGGCACGACGATGAGGAACTCTTCCCCGCCATATCGTCCTACCGTGTCGTACGGGCGAACGCAGTTGGTGATGCGGCGAGCGGACTCCCTCAACACGGCGTCGCCCGCGAGGTGGCCGTAGGTGTCGTTGACGCGCTTGAAGTGATCGAGATCCATCAGGATGATGCCGAACGTTCCTTGCTCGCGGCTTTGCCGGGCAGATTCGCGCTCGATCGCGTCGATGACCACTCCGTGGTTCCAGATTCCCGTCAGCGGATCGTGCGTCGCTTGGAAGCGCAGCGCTTCTCGCGCGTCGATTAGTCTTGACTCCAGATCGAGGATTCGTTGGCCAACGCGAAGACGCGCGTGAAGTTCCTGCGCGTCGAACGGTTTGGTCAAGTAGTCGTCCGCACCCGACTCGAGACCCCGGGAAACGTCTTCTTTTTGTGTGCGCGCCGTGAGCAGGAGAATGTAGGTGTAAGGCCGGTCCGTGCGCTCGCGGACGCGCTTACAAAGTTGAGGGCCCTCGACACCCGGCATCATCCAATCCAGGATCGCAAGGCGCGGTGCGTCTTCCGCGGCGAGAATCCGCGCCGCTTCCTCACCATCCTCCGCGGATATGACTTCGAAGTCCCACTTGGCGAGAAACGCCTGGAGGACGCGGCGGGACACCGGGTCGTCTTCCGCAATCAGAATCCTGGTCTTGGACAGCGTGTTTTCCGTCATGGCCTGGTTTCTCTTTGCAAATGAACTTACGGCGCCACCTTGCGGCTGATCGTCTCTAGTTCGGGAAGAAGCTGATTGAACTGTGCCCCCAGCGCGCCGATCGAGTCCTTGAGATCCGCGGGCGTCGCGCCGCCTTCTGCTTTTTGCTCGATTTCGAGCGCCCCTTGTGAAAGCCGGGAGGCCCCGATGCTCGCTGCGGCGCCTCGAATCGTGTGCGCGAGATGTACGATGGTTTCAACGTCGTTAGAGTCGGCCGCCGCGTGGAGCGACGCGATATTGCGCGGGCACTCTTCGGCAAAGAGGCGGCACAACTCTTCGAGAAGTTCGCGATCACCCCCGATACGCGCGAGCGCGGCGTCCGAGTCCAGCGCGTGCGGTGACTCAATTCTCGTTTGAGCCGAAGCATGGATTCGATTCACTCCGGCTCGCTGCATCGCGTCGAGCAGTTCCTGGATTCGAATCGGCTTGGCGACGTACTCGTCCGCGCCGGCGGCGAGGCACCGCTCGCGGTCGCCCTTCATAGCGTGAGCCGTCAAAGCGACGATCGGCATGTGATTCCCGGTGACTTTCTCTTTCGCGCGGATGGCGCGAATCGCTTCGAAGCCGTTCATCACCGGCATTTGGACGTCCATCAGAATCGTGTCGACGGATTCGCGGCTGAGAAGCTCCAGGGCCTCCTTGCCGTTCTCGGCGGAAATCACCGCGTAATCGTGCTTTTGGAGAAGCACAGTCGCGAGCCTTCGATTGACCGCGTTGTCCTCGACGAGAAGCACTTTCGTTCCCCCTTTCTCCGCCTTGGCGGAATCGGAGTTCGGGGCGGAGCGTTGCACGTCTGCCGTCGTTGCGAACAGTGCGTTCATGATTGCGTCGAGGAGTTCTGAGGGTTGCACGGGCTTGGTCAAGTACGCCGAGACCGACACGTCGCTGCAGCGGGTCGCTTCGCCCGGCGAGCCGCCCGAGCTCAGCATGAGGACGGGAATGTCGGCCAGCGCGGAGGTGCCGCGGATTCGCTTGACGAGAACGCATCCGTCCATCCCTGGCATTCGCATGTCGGTGACCACTAGGCGAAACGGGCGGTCGTCCAGCAGAGCCCCGCTAAGCGCCGCCAGGGCCGCGACGCCGCCATCCACGGCCTCGGGCCGCATGCCCCATCTCGCGAGTTGCTCCACTAGAATGCGGCGGTTCGTCTCATTGTCGTCCACTACCAGAACCGGCAAGTCGGCGGTGAAGCCCTGATCGGAGGCCGCCACCGGCGGGGCCGGCCGATCGGCAAATCCAAGGCGGACCGTGAAATGGAATGTGCTGCCGCGGCCAACTTCGCTTTCCACCCAGGTTCGGCCGCCCATTAGCTGGACGAGCCGTGAGGTGATGGCCAGCCCGAGTCCGGTGCCGCCGTACTTGCGCGAGGCGGAACCATCGGCCTGCGTGAACGCCTCAAAGATCATCCGTTGCTTTTCTTTAGGGATGCCTATGCCCGTGTCGCGCACCTGGAAATGCAAAGTAATGCCGCGATCGTCTTCGGCCTCATTCTCGACACTCACCACCACTTCGCCGTGCTCGGTAAATTTCACGGCATTCCCAACAAGATTCACCAACACCTGCCTCAATCTGCCCACGTCACCCTTCAAATGTTCCGGAACGCCGGGGCCCACGCGCCAGGCGAGTTCCAAACCCTTTTGGTGCGCGCGGAACGCCAAGACCTTGAGCGTTTCACCCAGGCTCTGCTGGAGCGGGAAATCGGTCATGTCGACTTCGAGCTTGCCCGCTTCGATTTTCGAGAAGTCTAGAACGTCGTTGATTACCGTCATCAGCGAATGCGCGGAGGACTTGACCATATCGAGATACTCGCGCTGCTCTGAAGTGAGAGTTGTGTCGAGCGTCAGCTCGGTCATTCCGATGATCCCGTTCATCGGCGTGCGGATTTCGTGGCTCATGTTGGCCAAGAACTCGCTTTTGGCGCGGCTGGCGGCTTCCGCTGCCTCCTTGGCGCGCAACAAGGCCTCCTCTGCTGCCTTGCGCTCGGTGATGTCCTGATAAAGCAGAAGGCCACCGGTCGGCTGTTCGAGCGGCCCAAGGGGCACGGAAAACGCTTCGACGTCTATCAAGCTGCCATCGCTGCGCCTGCGCTTCGTGAGCGTATGGAGCGCTTTTCCCCTCTGGAGATCTTTTGCATTCGCCTCGACTTCCGCGCGCAATTCGGGCGGCGCCATGAGGGCCGCGAGCCGCTTGCCAACAATGTCTTGTTCGCGATGGCCAAACATCTTTTCAAAAGTGGGATTGCACATCTTTACTGAATCATCGTGATCAATCGCGACGATTCCAATCGGAGTGTTTTTGATCAGCGAGTCGAGGAACGATTCCCGTTCTTCTAGCTCACGTTCCGCCTCCTTTCGCTCGGCAATCTCTCTCCGCAACTCACTGGTTCGCTCGAGTACGCGCGCTTCGAGCTCGTCCCGAGCAAACCGCAGGGCCGCCTCGTGCTGCTGAATACGGCCGAGCATTTCGTTGAAGCGTTCGACGAGGGAGCCAACCTCGTCGTCACTTTTCTTGGCGGCACGGAGGGAGTAATCCTTCTTGAGCGAGACGGCTGCGGCAGTTTCGGCAAGATCGAGGATTGGTTCGGAAATCACGCGCTGAAGCCGCGAAGCCAGCAAGTACGCAGTCACGAAGGAAAGCAAGCTCACGACGCCGATGATGCCGACGAAGCGCGCCGTGCGCGAATGCAACGCCTCCAGGTCGGACTTCACCACGATCGTTCCCAGAGTTTCGTTGTTGAGTTGGATCGGTTCGGACACGGAAATCTGCCCGGACGCGAAGAGCGCTTGCCGGGCCGCCGGGGTCGATTGCGCGCAAACCGTTTCGCTTCCGTCGCGTGCGTATTTCGCGAACACCTTGCCATCGGGCAGATAGGCGCAGGCCTGGACGATGTGCGGCTGGGCGGCAAGCGAGCCGAGCGTTTCCCCGGCGGATTTGGCGTCGCCGAAGGCCAGAGCGGCCGTCAGGTTTGAACCGGTGATTTGAGCGACCGTCGCCAGCTCGCTGGAAAGCTCGCGGCGGAAAGTTGCCACGTCGTACGTGGCGATCGCGCTGCAAGCCAACAGAATCGACGCACCGCACGTGACCAGGACGATGCGCGTTAGCTTTTGACGAATTGAAGGATGGCGACCGGATCTCACGTCAATTCCTTCCGCTGTCGGAAGCGGTGTGCACAATTTTTGCCAGCGCGAGGAGCTTGGAGCTGATCCTCAAGCCGGCACTCTCGGCAGCGTTGGTATTAATCGCAAACCGGATATGGTTTTGATCGAGGATCAATTGAATGGTGCCGCCCGAATCCGCGAATCGCTCCGTCTCTCCCACGATCAGGACGTTCGCGCCTTGCAGAGCCATCAACACTTCCGGCAGCCGACTCTTCTCTGACGAGCTGATGAAAACGATTTGACAGTGGCGCACCTCCGAGGGCTCCTTGGCGCGTTCAATGACTACCGGGTGGTCTCCGATGGCTTTGCCGCGCAGCGTGTCGTCGATGGTCGAGCCGAAGGGATCCACGCCGAGGATGCAAATCGCGAACGAAGAATGGTCGGTTGCAAAGCTGTCTGACGGCCAGTCGATGAATTTCGCAAAGGTATATAGAAAGGCGGCCTTGAGCTGGTATTCGCTCGGCGGATTGCTTTGGGCAGGGGTCTGTATGACGCCGGCAAACAAGAGCATCAGCGCGAGAGCTGCGCGGGGTCGCGCGGCCAGCGACAACCCAAATCGGCGCTCTAGACTCCGTCGGCCCGGGAGCCGATGTCGCGTTGTTCGGTTGACAGGCAAGATGCCGTCCACGTCAGAATTGCCAACTTACTTCCGCGTATGCGCTGCGCTTGACCAGAGTGGTTCCCGCGCTCGCTGTGTCATCGACGAATTCCATGTGATGGTCCTTGACGAGGTTCTGGCCAACGATGCTCAGCCGCGCCTTCTCGGCGAACTGCCACGACAATTGTGAGTCGAGCCTCGTATAGGCCGGCACCTTCGTATACACGAGACGATCCGTGAAGTAAGCAGAGGTGTCCCACGTAAGACCATGCAGCAACCTCACGGACGACCGAAGCTGCGCCGAGTGATCGGGAGTGCTTCCTTCCGCGTCGCGGACCGAAGTCGTGTCTTGGCTCGCCGGCGCCAAGTGCATGTGAATATTTTCGAGAGCGTATCCCGGGCTCAAAGTCCAGCGATTGGTTGCCTTCCAATTCGCCGCGACCTCGATCCCCTGCGTTTCTCCGTGCATGAGGTTCTCGGCGATCAACGGCAGGACCAGGTGGGGTGGAGCGGGCGCGCTTTCGGGGAATGGTGCGCCAGGCTCCGAAGTTTCCAGGTGATTGTAGTCGTTGTAGTAAGTGGCGAAGTCCAATGACAGCCGTTCAGCGACCGCCGCTCGGTAGCCCAGCTCATATGCAATTAAGGCCTCGTCATTGATGTTCGGATTGCCCAAGAAGCTGGTGAGAATGAGTGGACTGTTGGGCGGCGTAAAGCTCCCTAAGTTCGCGCGAAACCCAGCATCCACCTGGGACGGTGAACGCACCGCGTCGGACACAGCGGCCCATACAGTTTGGCGCTCGCCAGGCGTCCAAGCCACTCGGGCGCTCGGCATGAAATTGAAGCCGGTGTAGTAATTGTGCTCGAGCCGCGCGCCTGCGGTGAGAGACAAACGGTTCGGGATGAGTATGATTTCATCTTGCACAGCCGCGCTGAAGAGATTCGTCGTGAGTCCGGCAGGTATGAAGGAAAGGGTTAGGCCTCCCGCCGCGTAGGAACTGACGCGCCGATACTCCGCATCCCAGCCAATGTTCTGCCGCGACCATCCGCTGAACTGCTGCTGGAGATTGACGTCGAACGTTCCCCGCCCGTCGCGCAAGATGTCGTTGCGCTGATAGTGATCGAAGGACATCTCGAGCGACGTGTTGGATTGAGCTGAATACGCATGCTGCCAGACTCCCTGCACGAAGCCCCCCGAGAGATTGAAGGGGAAATCAATCGGAACAATTGACGGAGACGTGATGGATGGCAGGATGACCTCGGGACTGCTTTCGCGCGCACTGTACAGGTCTCCCTGGACCATTAACGTGTCCCTGGATGTTAGTGTGGTGTCGGCACGGAAGCCGCCGCGAAGCATATGCCAGCCATCGCCGCCGTTCTGGCCGAGAGCGTCGGGAAAGTCACCGTCATTGAGATACTTCGTGTAGGCGCGGTATTTCGTCGAACTGCCCAGGTTGCCGCCGTACTGCACTGTGCCGAATCCTTGTTGGACGTTGCCGCCGCCGGTAGTCACTTGCGCTCCCTGCGTCTCGGATGCTTTTTTGGTGATGATGTTGATGATCCCGTTGACGGCGTTCGCTCCCCAGACGGATCCACCCGGACCTCGGATCACTTCGATGCGCTCGATATCCTCGAGCGGAAGATCCAGCACGTCCCAAAACACGCCGCCGAAACTCGATGTGTACACGCTGCGCCCATCCACCATCACGAGGAGTTTGTTGCTGAATCGGCCGTTGAAACCGCGCACACCGATCGCCCAGTTGTTGGCGTTGATTTGTGCGACATCGATCCCGGGCGCCATTCGGAGCAAATCGGGAATGTTCAACGCGCCAGAACGGCGAATGTCCTCTTGCGTGATGACAAAGATGGCCGATGCCGTGTGCGAGAGTTTCTGCTGTGTTTTGGAAACAGAGACGACTTCCATGTTCATCAGGTCTTCAAGACTGGCGCTGGTGAGATCGCCCAGCGCTTTCTGCTGCGGCCATGCCGGAGCTGCCAGTGCCACAAACGCGACGAAGAGCGCGCCAGCGCGGACCGCACAACGAGCGCGGCGACGCGCGAATGTGCTTAGTTGCGGCATAGCGTTGATCCCCCAGTTGCAGATGTGACGAGGTCGGTCGGTTGCACCGCGCTTGTGCCCCCGGTGCCCGGCAGCAGTTCCCCGCGCGACTCCGGACTGATAGCGCCCCCTATGCGCCAAGATCGACCGCTGCATCGATCGACATCGATCAATTTGTCGGGTTGTTGTTCTGCAGAAACACAGCCAAAGGTAAGGCCGCGGGCAGCGCCGCAACTCTCTCCCTATCAGGGTCTTGCAGGTGTTCCAAGAAGGCACACGCCCGGCAGCGGCGAGTAGGTTGTTTCAAGAGGACTACATCGGTCCGCTATGGAACGATGTTAATGCTGGGTTAAAAGCCGGGGTTCGCGCTACCACTCCCTTGCTTCGGGGCTGCGATTTCCCGTATGTTGAAAGCGAACCTTCAACAAGAACCATCGATGAAACGCATTCTCGTAATCGAAGACGACAAAGATATCGTCGAGCTGGTGAAATACAACTTGGAGAAGGACGGCTTCCAGGTGGCGGCGACCGGCGACGGCGCGATCGGGCTTGCCCAAGTCCGGAAGACGCCTCCCGATCTGCTGGTTTTGGATTTGATGTTGCCGAAACTCTCGGGCCTCGAGATTTGCAAAGAGGTCCGCAAAGACGTGGGCCTGAATCGCCTCCCGATTTTGATTTTGACGGCGAAGGGAGAGGAGGCGGACAAGATCGTCGGACTCGAACTCGGCGCCGACGATTATGTGACCAAGCCGTTCAGCCCCCGCGAACTCGCCGCTCGCGTGAAGGCGCTTTTGCGCCGCGCCGAGCCGGGGACGCCATCGGAAAAATTGATTGAGATTGGCGCGCTGCGGATCGACCCGGCCGCCTATCGAGTCACGCGCTCGGGCAAACCGGTTCCGATGAGCACGCTCGAGTTCCGCCTGCTATACTTCCTGGCCGCGCGGCCCAATCGCGTGTTCACACGCGACCAGCTTCTGGACGGCGTGTGGGGCACGGAGCGGTTCGTCACGCCGCGCAGCGTGGACGTTTACGTCCGCCGGCTGCGGGAAAAGATTGAATCCGATCCGCAGCATCCGGCTTACATGAAGACGATTCGGGGGGCTGGCTACCTTTTCGAAACCCGTGCGAGCTAAGCTTTTTTGGAAGCTCGGGCTCACCTATCTTGGCCTTCTGCTGATCGTTCTGCTCGCCGTAGGCCTGTACTCGTCCTATGTTCTGCGCCGCGACCACATCCGCGCGGCCGATGAGAGGATGGCCTCGCTCCTCAGCGTGGCGCAAGCGCGCCTGCCCGCTTTTGACAATCCAGTCGAACTCCAATCGTGGGCGGAATGGATGGCGCGCAGCGGCGCGCGCGTCACCGTAATCGATAGCGACGGCAAAATTCTCGCGGATTCGGCGTCCGATTCCGGGATCGATGAGAATCACCTCGCGCAACAGGAAATCCAGCAGGCGTTCGCCTCCGGCGCCGGCCACTCCGTGCGTTTTAGCGCGGTGCTCGGAAGCGATCTTGTGTACTACGCTGTGCGAACTCAATCGCCCGGCGGTTCTCCCATCGTGCTCCGGATGGCGCTGCCGCTCGCGGAGGTGAACGCATCGGTCACCGAACTCCAGCGCCAACTTTTCGTCGCCTCGCTTCTAATCCTCGTCCTCGGGGGAATGATCTCGCTCGTTTACTTCCAGCGACTCGCGGCACGCATCGAACGGCTCACGGCATTTTCTCGCCGGATCGCCGAGGGGGATTTCCGGTCCTTGCCTGCGGAGGGGCCGCGCGACGAACTTGCCGACTTAGCTCATGCGCTCAACGAGACAGCCGCTCGGATGGACAATACGATCCGTTCGCTTCGAGGCGAGCGCAATCAGTCGAGTGCGATTCTGCGAAGCATGGTGGAAGGTGTAGCCGTCATCGACGCGCACGAGCGGCTGGTCTTTTCCAACCGTGCCTTTTCGGAAATCCTGAATTTGAACCCTGCTTTAATCGAAGGGCGCCCGCTGATCGAGGTAGTTCGCAACTCCGATCTGCTGAGCTTGATCCACCGCGCCCTGCGCGGGGAAGAAGGCCTCCGCGCCGACATGGCGGTCGGCATCGTTCAGCAGCGCACGTTCTCGATCACTGCCACGCCCGTCCGGGCGCTCGAAACCAACTTGCCGCCAAATCCCGAAAAGCCGTCAGGCGCCGTCGTGGTTTTGCACGACGTCACCGAATTGCGCCGGCTGGAGAGAGTGCGGCAGGATTTTGTCGCCAACGTCTCACACGAGTTCAAAACACCGCTGACCGCAATTCAGGGATTTGCAGAAACACTTCTGGCCGGCGCGCTTGAGGACGCCCAGCACAACCGCCGCTTCCTTGAAATCATTCGCGACCATGCAGCGCGCCTCGCCGCGCTGACGAACGATCTGCTCAAGCTGGCACGCATCGAAGCCGGCAAGCTCGAGCTGGAGTTCGGCCCGGTCAATCTGTTCGAAGTGGTCGAGCGCTGCACCGAGACGGCGCTTTTGAAAGCCAGCCGAAAACAGATCGCGCTCGAAACGGACGTCCCGCCAGGTCTGCCCGCGGTCCGGGGAGACGCGAGCCTGCTGCGCGACGTCTTGCAGAACCTGCTCGACAACGCCATCCAGTACACCCCCGCGGGCGGCCGCATCAAGGTGAGCGCCACGACCGGGGCTCGCGAAGCCGTCGTCACTGTCGAGGACACCGGCATCGGGATTCCGATCGCGGATCAGGAACGAATTTTCGAGCGCTTCTATCGCGTGGACGCCGGCCGCTCGCGCGAGGCCGGAGGCACTGGCCTCGGTCTATCGATTGCGAAGCACATCGTTGAGGCGCACGGCGGCCGCTTGTGCGTCGAGAGCGAGGTCGGACACGGTTCGAAATTCTCCTTTTCCGTAGCCCTGATGACTTGACTCCCTGCGCTGTCGCGGAGGATTCACATGCGTGTCACATACTTGCAATACAAGCGAGGAATCCTGCAAACGGCGAACTAGAAAATTTGACGGAAGTCGCCCTTGGGAGACCGTCTATGGAAGCGATGCAATCGGGTGGAGACGGGATGCTCCAGACCGTGTTGATGAACTACCTCATCTCACAGGCCCGCACGGTCGAAGCATCTGTGAATCGCGCACTGGGCGCCCTGCTGAACAAGGACGAGCGCCTCGCGAGCGAAGTATTTCTTACCGAGCCGCGCATCAACGAAATGGAGATCGTGATCGACGAGCACGCCATCCGCATGCTCGAGCACGGAAACCTGCTCGACGCGGAGGTCCGCCTCGTTGTAGCCGCGCTCAAGATCAACAATGACTTGGAACGTATGGGCGACCTCGCCGTCAACTTGGCGGAGCGGTCCGTTTCGCTCGCGACAATGAGTCAGGTGCGCATCCCGGAAGAGCTTGAGCCGATGACCTCGGCCGTGCGCGCGATGGTTTCAAAATGCCTGGGAGCCTTGATTTACGAAAACGTCGATCTCGCCACGCAGGTGCTTGAGAGTGACGACGTCGTAGATCAATATCGCGACCGCGTTTTCGAAGTTCTGTTGGCTGGTATTGCCGAAGATTCGGCGCAGGCCCCTCCCAACCTCCAGTGGATACTGGCTTCCCGCAACCTCGAACGCATCGCCGATCATGCCACAAACATAGCTGAAGACATTCTCTTCTGGTTGCGCGGGCTTGAGGTACGCCACGGCCGCGCTCGGAACCTCGACACGCGCGCCGAGCAGGCCCGCGCCGCTGAAGGATAGTGCCCATCTTTTGCGCAGCATTCGTCCGCACTACACAAAGTCAGTTTATGGAGTAGGTCGAGCCGGGTTGTGTATCCGTGTGGAAAACAAGGCAGATGCATGCGTTTTCGACTTCAAATTCGGCGTTTTCACGCCGAATTCTCGGCGATGTAACACCGCAGTAACAACGGGGAAATGATAATGAGCCAAAGGAGAGATCCTAAACCATGAAAAGAATAGTACTTTCTTCGTTGCTCTTGCTGTGCTTGGCCGCAACAGCCGGCGCGCAAGGTGGCAATACTCTGCTCCTGAATGCGGCTGGCGCGACGTTCCCCTACCCCATCTACTCGAAGTGGTTCGACGTGTACCACACCCAGCATCCTAATATTCAGATTAACTATCAGTCGATCGGCTCAGGCGGCGGAATTCGCCAACTGCAGGCAGGCACCGTCGATTTCGGCGCGTCGGACGGACCCATGTCGGATGATCAGCTCGCGCAGTCCAAATTCAAGATTCTTCACTTCCCGACGGTCCTCGGGGCGGTCGTTCCCACCTACAACGTGCCAGGTGTCTCGGGCGACCTCAACTTCACCCAGAAGGCGCTGGCTGGAATATATCTCGGAACCATTACGAAGTGGAACGACCCGGAGATCGCAAACGCGAATAAGGGTATGAGCCTGCCGAATTCCGATATCGTCGTCGTGCATCGATCGGACGGCAGCGGTACTTCCTACATCTTCACGGACTTTCTCTCGAAGGTCAGCGACGACTGGAAAAATAAGGTGGGCAAGGGCACGTCGGTGAATTGGCCTGTTGGACTCGGCGGAAAAGGAAACGAAGGGGTTACCGGGCTCGTGAAGCAGACTCCCGGTTCGATTGGGTACGTTGAGCTGATATACGCCCTTTCAAACAACATACCGTACGGTAACGTACAAAATGCGGCCGGCAAATTCCTGAAGGCTGATCTCGCTGGCGTCACTGCCGCGGCTGCTGGTGCCGCGAAGGACATGCCGGACGACTTTCGCGTTTCCATTACGAATGCTCCCGGTGCGACCTCCTATCCGATATCGAGCTTTACTTGGCTCCTCATTCCGGCGCAGATTTCGGACGCAGGCAAGCGCGATGCCATCAAGGGCTTCGTGAAGTGGATGTTGGCGGAGGGGCAGTCGTACAATGAAGGTCTGTCCTATGCCAAATTGCCGAAGCCTGTTGTTGCGAAAGAGATGAAGGCCATTTCCCTTATCCAATAGCGTGTCGACTACAGCCACAACCATGGAACACGCGGCCCCGCCCGAAGCGGGGCCGCGCTCTTTTGTCGCTCGATTGCGCGATGGCGACCAGGTCGCGCACATCATCACGCTCGTTTTTGCCGCCAGCATTCTCCTCATCACATCGATGCTGGTCTACGAGCTTTGGGTGAATTCGCATCTCTCTCGCGCGAAATTTGGGCTGATGTTTTTCTGGACTCGCGTGTGGGACCCGATCTTCGATAATTTCGGCGCCGC
>Ga0187816_10000340_pt1 | contig 13643 bp, 7 predicted proteins | sample NC_wetland_sal_i_16_FD_132960 | JGI IMG/M metagenome (GOLD analysis project Ga0187816, IMG submission 132960) | Wetland sediment microbial communities from Neuse River Estuary, North Carolina, USA - SO4_1 | ecosystem: Environmental > Aquatic > Freshwater > Wetlands > Sediment | place: USA: North... | reverse complement strand
TCGGCGGCGTAGGTGTGCAGATAGTGGAGGTCAATGGATTGAACAACGCTGACGTCGTTGTCGCCATCGAGCGCGGTCAGAGTAACGGTATTTGTGCCGTCCAGGACCAGCGAGGGATCGACGGAGAAGGATTGGGTGGCAAGAATCTCGCCGTAGAAATTGAAGGTGCCCAGGGTCGAACCGTTGAATTGGACGGAAATGGAATGCTGCTGGGCGTCGGTCACCCCTTGCAGGGTAAGGTCGAGAGTGAGCGGCAACGACGAGGAAGTATCCCTGTGGCCCACAGTGAGAGTTTGGTCGGTAGGATCCGACGTGATGACAGCGCCAAAGAAATTGTCATTGTTTTCGCCATTCAGCAGGGCGCCGAAATAGACCAAGCGATCTTCGCGGATGACCGTGAAAGGGAAGCTAGGAGAACCAGTGGCCCCAGAAGAAGAGGCAGGAGCGGGAAGAATCCGCTTCCCGGGGGAGCTTTCGGCGACGAGCCAATAGACACGAGTCGCAGAGAACGGAGTGTCAATGCCCGTGCCGTAGAACTCGATGGCATCGGTCGGAGAAGCGATACCGGAAGAGTGACCAACTAGGAGGAGCGGCTGCTCAATCCCCTCCGCGTAGAGATGCAGAGAACGGAGATCGGTGTTCGCGCTGAGGCCAGCAGAAAAGAGCTGGGAGAACGGAATGTGGTACCAGCCTTCTTGATCGACCGAAATCTGGACCGCGGCGTGATCCGCGGCGTTAAAGAGCGGCGTGCCAGCGGGCGGCACTGGGGGGAGCGGGCGCGGCGTGACAAGCGGCCGACGAGAGGAACCGCCCAAGGGTGCCTCGGCACGGAGTTGTCCGAGATAAGGAGAAACCTCCAGCGCTTTCACGGTTTGCGCCTGTGCTTGTGACTGAAGCTGCTCCGACGAAGAGATCTCCAAGTAAGCCGGACCGTGGAGCGCACGCGTGCCATTGATGTCGACATCTTCGATCCAGTAGGCAGCGTTTGGAGTCGGCTGAGAATCGATCCACGAGTAGACCTTTGCGGCGTGCTGCGGCTTGGAGCCGCGCAGGAGCAACGCGGAGCCGGCGATGAGAGCAGGATCGAGGCGATGACGCCCCGAGGAATCCTCGCGATAGATGTGGAAGCCGAGATTGCGGGACTCTTCCCGCGTGCGCCAGACAAGGCGAACGGACCCGTCCTGCTGCGTAAACGCGTGGAATGAGGCAAAGTCGACGGCCGTGGAAGCCTGGATGGTGGACCCGGCACTGGAAGAATTGTTGGGGTTAGCGTTAGAGGTTGTCGTTGTAACGGTGGCGGTATTGCAAGAGCTCACCTGAATGCCGTTGCACGTGACACTGGAATCGCTGAAAGTGGCGGCATCCACGTTGATGGTGATAATGGCCGTGCTGCCGACACCGAGATTACCGAGATTGCAGGTTACGGTAGGCGCAGAGTAGTTGCAGGAGCCCATGGTTGTCTGCGAGGAGGAGTAGCTCACCTGAGCAGTTTGGATCGGATCGCTGACAACGACGTTTTGAGCTACGGCTGGGCCGGCATTTGTGACCAGGATGGTGTAGGCGAGATTGGTGTTCTGATTTACGGGTTCGGGTGAAGCGGTCTTGACAATGCTGAGATCGGCTTGCGTGGGCGAGGCAACAATCGTGGTGACGGTGACAGTATTGTTTGCGGGATTCGGGTCTGTGACCGAACTGGCGATACTTGGAGAGTTGGTGATGGTGCTGCCAGGCGCGGCCGTTGCGGCGACCTTGACAACCAACGGGAAGTTGACAACAGCGCCGACAGCGAGAGTCTGGCCGGAATTCAGAGTGCAGGTGAACGTCCCAGTGCTGCCAACAGCGATGGCGTTGCAGGTCCACCCTGCGGGAGCAGTGAAGGCTGAGGCAAGCGTGGTGTTGGCTGGGATGGCGTCCGTGAAGGTAACGGTTGTTGTGGTCCCTGCGGCAGTGATGGCGGATGGAGCAGTATTGGTGATGGATTGTGTGTAGATGATGTTGTTGCCGGCCAGAACGGGATTCGGGATTCCAGAGCTGGACACGGACAGATCCGCCTGACCAGTGGTGCCGACAACAGTGGTGGCTGTGGCGGAATTGTTGCCGAAATTCGGATCGGGTGTCGAGGCAGCGATGTTCGCGGTACCTAAAAGAACCGTGCCGGACGGCGCAGCAGACGGGACATTCAAGACAATCGGGAATGTGGCCGTGCCGCCTGCGGCCAGAGAGGCAATGGTGCACGTGATCGTGCCCGTCGCATTGGCAGCGGGAGCGGTGCAGGACCAACCACCAGGTGCGGCCAAGGAAACAAAGGTAGCGTTCGTCGTACCCGCGGCGTTGCTCGCGGTCGCTTCGGTGAAGACCAGGGTGGAGGCAACGGCTGGGCCGTTGTTGGTGACAACGGCAGTCATGGTGACGTTGGAACCCGCTGCGACCGTGGGAGCGGAAGCCGTATTAGTTACCGCGAGGTCGGCTTGGCCAGCAACGGCGACGGTGGTGATGGCGGTGGCAGTGTTATTGGCGAGATTCGGGTCCGTGGTGCCAGAGGTGATGTTGTCGACATCAATGATTTGCGTGCCGTTGATGGCAGCCACGACGACGTTAACGACGACAGTGAAAGTGACAGCGCCGCCGTTGGCAAAATCGGGGTTGGTGCAGGAAATCGTGCCTGTCCCGCCGACAGCAGGAGTTGCGCAAGTCCATCCCGCAACCGTATTGATGGACTGGAAGGTCGTGTTGGCCGGAATGCTTTCGCTGAAGACGGCGTTGACAGCGTCAAATGGGCCGTTGTTGTTTACGCCCTGGGTATAGGTGATGGTGCCGCCGGGAAGGACGACCGTAGGTGAACCAGAATTGGTCACCGATAGGTCAGCAGAAGCACAATACGCGCCGGGTTGCGTGCCGGGAGTTTCAGTAATCACATCGGTGGTCACGACCACGCCGGCCTGACCTGGAGTAGCGCCGTAGGAATCCTGTACCGTGTCCGTATTGCCGTTGGAACCGCCGGCAACATTGGAACTGGCAGGCGCAGCAGAGAGGAAAATGACGCCGCCACCACCTCCGCCGCCGGGGCCATGGCGCTGGCCGGGAAATCCACCTGGGGCTTCGTTGGGCCAGGCATCACCGCCACTGCCGCCAATGGCGCTAACGGTGAGGCCGTTCAGGCCACCACTGTTGGTGAAAAGAAGGATCGAGCCGCCAGCGCCGCCGCCACCGGTGCTGTCGTTCAAAGTGCTCAAAGTGGATTGGCCGTTGGCAGTGATGGTTCCGGAGCCTGCGACACTGCCCGCGTGGATGACGACGATGCCGCCACCCGCACCACCGCTGCTGAAGATGCCCGTGCAGGTTGTGCCGCAGTCGGCGCCATTATTTGTGCCGGAGATGTAATAAGAACCGTTATTCACGGTGCCAGCGCCGCCACCACCGCCCATCACAAGAGCGCTCGTGGAAGCAGGGAATGCCACGCCGCCGAAACCGCCGTCAGTGGAGTTCGTGGCAGCCATGCTGTTCCAGCCATAACCACCCTGTCCACCGGTACCGCCATTGCCGCCAGCGCCGCCGCCGGAATTTTCAGTGTTGCCGGCAGGATTACCGTCGGTGCCTCCGCCACCGGCGTTACTTGGAGCGCCACGCGCAAAGCTGCCGTTGGGAAGTCCCTCAAGGACGGCCTGGCCTGTGCTTAGTGCTGTCGATGAAGTTGTGATGGAACTCAAGGGGGGTGCGACCCAGTGTGGTGTTCCAGCAATGCCCTCACCCTTCGAACCGTTGGCACCGCTTCCAGCAGGCGGGTCGCCGCTGGTAAGAACGGGCAGGGTGGCGGGAGAGTTCGTCACATAATCCGTGTCGGCACCGGTGGATCCCGCGAGTGTAATGCCCCCGCCGCCGCGGAAACCGAGGCCATCGGTGACCACGGTACCACCTAGAGTCAGTTGGGAAGAGACGTCGATAGCAAGAACGCCGCCGACAGAACCAGTCCAAGCAAGTGGCACAAGACCAGAGCCGAGCGTGGCCGAGGTGTATTGCGGGACGCGGATCACTTGGAAGGTTTGTTGACCCTGTGTCGCAGTCGCCGCATTTTGGGTATAGGCATTGAGGAGTCCGCCGGTGGGGCCAGTGCCGGTGAACTGAAGCGTGCCTCCGGACGTAGCGACGGCACTCGTGGCAGTGACAAATTCAAAGAGGCCGGAGCTACCAAGGCTGGTCGAACCAGAGCCAGGATCGCCGGGGAGACCATCGCCGTAAGAGCTGGTGTTCGTGCTATTGATGGCAGCGCCCTGCATCTGGATGATGAGTAACAGATCGCCTGCGGCGATGGCTTTCAAAACGCCCGACGCAGCACCCAGCGCAACGGAAGTGGCACCAGAGGCTAGAGTGCCGGTGGTAGACGGCGGGAAGTAAGTGTTGACGACACCGCTGAGAGCACCGCCCGCACCATCACGACCGGGGCTAGCGCAGACAAGGGGCTGTACGACGGTATAGGCAGTAGCCGAGTTGTTCGCGGCGTTGGGATCGCCGGCGAGAGAAATGGTAGCGGTGTTGTTTAGAGTGGCGGCGGTGGAAGGAGCAGTCACCGTAACGGCGATCGTGGCTGTGGTGCCCATGGCCATGGCAGCGGTGATGGAGCAAGAGATGGTGCCCGTGGCGCCGACAGCGGGAGTGGTGCAGGTCCAGCCGGAAGGGACGGAGATGGAGGAAAATGTGACGCTCGCGGGAAGAGTGTCCGTGAGTACGTTAGTGCTGGCTGGAGCGGAAGCTTGGCCAAGATTCTGAATTTGAATGGTGTAAGTGAGGTTGGAAGAAACAAAGACCGGGGTGGGAGAGACAAACATCGAGAGGGCCATGTCGGAACTGGTTGTGGGCTCGACGATGATGGAGGTGAGGCTGGTGTTGTTGGCTGGAGTGTTGTCCACGAAAGTGGAATTCGTGACGGTGGCGGAACTCTGGATGGTCGTGCCGGAAGCGGTTCCGGCCGTGACCTGCAAGTTGAGGGTGAGCGTATTGGCGGTGGCACCATTGGCTAGGGTGTTGTTGTAAGTGCAGACGATGGGACCGGCTGCTCCGACACCGGGATGCGTGCAAGTCCAACCGACGCCAGTGGTATAACTCCGATAGTTGGTGTTGGCCGGCGTTTGCAGATAGACGGTGATCGTTCCGGCTGTAACCGTAGTGCTCGAGGCGTTGTTCTGGACGACCTCGGTGTAAGAGTAAGTGGTGCCCGCCGCAACGGCCGTGATAGGAGGAGTGGTCGTGCCAACAGCTACCGCAGTCTGCGTGAGCTGAAGCTCGGCGGTCTGGGCGTGTGCGGCAGGTGCAAGCAAAGCGGCACAGACGAAGAGGAAAGTGAAGAGGCCGAAAACACGGACGGAATCGCGAGAAAGCCGATTCCGAGCGGCGAGACGAGCGCGGCGAGCAAAGCTGCGAAGGGGATGAAGGAAGCGAGTCTGCAATGCAGTAAGAGACTGTTCTCTAGGTCCTTGGCGGCGGGAGAGAACCTTGCCAAATACGCGCGAGGCAGGCGGGTCGAACTCGAGGCCCGTGTCGCTGCGAAGAATGACGTCGCCGGAGGTGGAGTCGCAAGATCGCACACGATGAACTCGAAGGCCGTCGGCGTTTTCCACAAGAACGACGTCGCCACGGTGAAGCTCAGCGATATCTGCCGGCGCAACCAGGACATCATCGCCGTTGAGAAGATTGGGGCGCATGCTCTCTCCGTGCACCCGAAACCGGACCGAATTTCCTTGGCGAAGCAAAAAGGAACATAGCTCTGCAAAAAGACGGGAGTCCTGACGAACCTGGGAATCAGACACGCGCATAGCGAACGGCCTCCACTGCGCTTGGCGTAGGGGTAAAGCGCAGTACGGAACAGGGCACGGAGCGTGTGATCTGATCCAGAAAACTCAAAGTGAACTGAATCCCGCTCTTGAGGTAGTGGGGGAGGAAAGCGCGGGCAAAGAGTTCAGCGGCTGCTTTCGACTGGGAAAGCGGGGCGAGTTCGTTGGCTGGTGCCTGCTCGAGTAGATAGATTGCGGACAGGGGAGCGCGGCCGGGAGAGGCGACACCGGCATCGCCATGCCAGGGAGTGCCATACATCCAGAATTTCTCGTCGTGTTTGCGAATGATGATGCGGTCGTCGCTGAGCAGGTGAACGCCGGGCTGAGCCATCCAAAGGCGTGCCGTGGTGCTCTTGCCTGCGCCAGAGTGGCCAAGAAACAGATAGCCGCTGCCATCAGCATCGGCAAGGCCGAGCGCATGAACTTCCACTCCCTCGCCAAGGGCCAAACGATGCATCATCACGAGTTCATCAAGGGGATACTCCAGCGGGAAGATGGGACTGTCTGCCGGAATCGCAGATCGGTTCAATACCACGTGACCGCGCTCGAATGAGGGGTCGAACCACGCCGCCTTATAGGGACGCCGGCCGGCCGCGGGACTGGCGAAATAGAATTGGGTGCCAGTAGAAGAAACATAGGCGGTCCACAATCCTCCGGAGGAAAACGAAGGAGAAATCGCGGGCAGTTCCAGGCTTTCGGCCCAGGAGATATCGAGCTCAAAATGGCAGGCATGGTTTGCGCTGGACGGAAGGAAGAAGGGTTCATGTTCGGGATCGACTGCCACGGGCATATCCCCAGGGCACCATATGCCGAAGGAAAAACCACCGATGTAAACGGCGAGGCGAGTGGCCTTGGTAAGATTCGTCGGTAAGCCTGCAGTAGCGTGTGCCATGATCATTCCTCAGCAGTCATAAATCAGGACCCGGGTGTCCTACAGGTCGTGTGCAAACCGTTGCAGCCAGTCGAAAACGGTCCGGCAGCGCCACTGACCTTGCAATGTCCAAGGACAGCCTCCTCCGGGCGAAGACTCACGCGGACAACTTGAGGAGGCTTGTAGGGAGGCTTGGCGTCATTCTCGGTTTTTTGTCTTTCCTTCATGTCCTTCTATTTCCTGTTCCGGGCCTCAGCCCAGATGGGTGCCGCACGACGAACAACCTCCGGCAGAACAACCTCCGCGAGAATCCAGTACAGGAAGAAGAGAATTGGAGCGTGGTAACGGAATAACGTTCGTGAGAACGGCGGAGTCCTTATGGATGCGCTCGGCGGATTCAAGCAACGGAGCGTGATGTTCGCCCCCTGCGCAGCAGGAACAATCCCCATGTTCGGGGACCTCAATGCCTAAAGCGAAGGCGCGGAGGTGCGCCACCTGACAAAGAAAATCGACCGGCTCCTCGGCATCGCCCGCTTCCAGTTCTCCGTTCGCGGGGCACATGCTGCAAATAGAGCGGATACGGCAGTTGGTGCAAATAGTCTCGCGGGTGGTTTCGGTGGAGCGAATGTCTTTGAGGCGGCCTTCCCAGCCTTGCCGGAAGGACCCCGACCGAATGTTGTAGCCGTCGCGGTGAGAGATAACGCAGATCGTCATTTTGCCGTTGGGATCGATGGCGCAGCCATTGTGACCACCGCCGCAGGTGTACCTCTTAGTGGAAACGGAAACATTGGCGGCGAGCTCGGATTCGACAATTTGCCTGTATCCTGCCCGTCGAACAGGATCGCGGAATTCCAGCGCCACGGCCTGTTCCGGCGTCAATCGCACATTGAGCGGACTCTGCGAGCAATCGGTACGGGGATTCACCAACGGATCGAACTTGAATTCCACGCCAAGGTCCTGCTCGGCGAACCGCTTCATTTCGTAGACTTCATGAACATTGATGGACGTGGGGACGGTCTTGAGCTTGAGGGGCAGGCCGCGTTCGAGGAGAAGGCGAATTCCTTTCCTGCAGCGGTCGAACGAGCCCGGAATCCGGGTCAAGGCTTCGTAAGTTTCCCGCGTTGCACCATACAGCGTGATCTCGATGCTGAAAGGACGATATTCGGCGAGGTGGTCCGCGATGCGGGGAGTAATCATGGTCCCGTTCGTGAACAGAGTGATGAGAAAGCCGCGCTTCTTAGCCTCGGTATAGATGTCGAGGAAATCCTTGCGCGCGAAGATTTCGCCGCCCGTATACAGAATCCAAAGGCAGCCGAGATCGACAAGTTCGTCGAGGAGATCGACGTGCTCCTCGAACGTCAACTCCTGGCGGCGAGCGGCAGGATCGCCCATGGGAAGGTTGTTGTAGCAATGCTGGCACTCGAGGGGGCAGCGGTGGGTGACCTCGATACCCACTTCCACAGGCACGCGGCGGCCCTGGGAGCGCTCATGAAGCAGACTGGAGAAATCGCCGTATGTTGCTGTCTGAACCAAGTTGGAACCCTTTTGCCTGCAAAATTTACGCGACCGATTGAACGAGCTTCTCTTCCACCAACGAATCGAGAAATGCCTCGATATCCTGCTCTGCCTGGGTGGCTGGAACTTCAAATTCGTCGCAAATTCGCTGAACCATCTCAGCGACGGTATGGCCTTCCGTCATGAAGTCCCATAGGACTGAGCCGACCGGATTCAGCGTGTAGAGGGAGTTGAGGTCACCAACGCCGCTGCGGATGGGAACGATGATCAATTCACCCTCGATATTGCGCGAGACCACTTCATGATTTCGAATGAAACGAGCGTGGTTGGAGAGCATTGAGATTCGTGAAACCTCCGTCCGAGAGCCTTAAGGAAAACCCGGGATATCCCTGGGAAAAGTTTGTAGTACTACTACCCGGGTGTCATGGATTGAAACAGGGGGTGTACCGTAACGGTACTTAGTAACGAATAGGGCATATGATGTGGGGCACAGCAGCCGGAAGCGGTTGCAAACTGGGGGTTTAACGGGAAGTGTTCGGGCCCAATTTAGAGGTCATGCTGCAGGGATTCGCAGACCCCATCATTCATGGCCGCGCAAAAACATCTGAGCCTCAGGGGCTAAGACTTGTTCGCTCGAGCCAGACGAACCGTCACGACCAGAGTTTTTGCCATATCGATTATCTTGGAAGGCTCATTTTTGCGTAGGGCAACCAGATCCACAAGGTCTGCGCCAACGCCCAGCGCAAATGCACCGGCAGCAACGTACTCGGCAGCGTTGCTCAAGTTTACGCCCCCAGTAGGGACGAGACGGATGTCGGGGAAAGGAGCCCTTAGAGCTTTGATGTGTTTGGCGCCACCGACGCTACCGCAAGGGAAAATCTTAATAATCTTCGCTCCTGCTTCCAGCGCGGACATGACTTCGGTGGGCGTCAGAGCTCCCGGGATGGCGAGAATGCCTCGCTTGGCACTGTGTTTTAGAACCGCGACGGACAGGCCCGGGCTGACCAGGAATTGAGCGCCCGCATCCAGGCAGATTTCGGCCTGTTTGGCAGACGTGACGGTCCCCGCGCCTGTTAGGACGCTGCTTCCATAATGGCGGACGAGTTCCTGAATCATGGCGGGGGCGTCCGGAACGGTCATGGTGATCTCGATGATCGGGATGCCGCCGGCGCAGATCGCATCGACGGCGCGGCGAGCTTCATCGAGACTGGCCGCGCGAACGACGGGAATAATTCCGACTTCGTGAATCTTCCTGATTGCCTCTTCTATCCCCACGGTTAAGCTCCTGGAATCGCGCAAAATGAAATGAAATGTTACCTCGGATTTTTTAACCAGACTCGTTTGGTTATGACACGAAACTTTGTCCGAGGCGGTCCAAGTTCCGCGTGGGATCAACGGCAAGCCAGGCCACCGCGCCAAGGGCGCTGAGAGTGGCCGCGACTATAAAAGGATACGTCCAGCCAAGATGCACGGCGATGACGGGAGTGAGCAACGCCGTCACTGCACCTCCTAATTGCGCGCCCATGTTCATAAAGCCGGAAGCAGATCCGGCACTGGGACCAGCGATATCGGCGGTAACGGACCAGTAGCTGCTCTGAGCGAGATAGAGAGCGCCGGCGCCACCGGCAAGCACAATGCTAGCGATTCGAGCACTAGAGACATGTGCGCCAATCACCAGAAGGATAGCGGCGAGAAACAGCGCGAATACGGCAATGCTGCAGCGTCCCAAGCGTTTGCCGCGGGTCTTGGTCAGTCTGTCGTTGATGACGCCGCCCAATAGGCTGCAAGCGACCATGGCCAGCGGTGGGAATGTGCTGTAAAAAGCGCTGGCTTTGAGATCGAGACCGCGAACTTTGGCGAGATAAATGTAGAACCAACTGAAGAAAATCCAGGCGACATATCCGAAACAAAAGTAACTCAGGGTGACGAGCCAAACCTCCTTGCTGCGGAGGATGATGCTCCAAGGAATTGGGCCGGCGAAGAGAACTGGCGCTGTGCCTTCTTCGGAATTTCGGACCGGTGCTGAAGGCCTCGCTGCACTCCGGCCATGTTGGATGTGAAGCAGTTCGGCGGTGGAGACGCTCGCGTGCTCCTCCGGCGTATCGCGTGCGGCGAGGAACCAGACGAGTCCCACCAGCAAGCCGATCAGTGCGCTGAGCCAAAAAGACCATCGCCAGCCGTAGTGAACCATGATGTAGGTGACGATGGCCGGAACCGAACCTGCGCCCGCGCCAACACCCGCGAAGATCAAACCGTTGGCGATACCCCGCTCCTGCATGGGTATCCAACGAGAAATAAATTGATTGGAGGCAGGGAAAATGATCGCTTCGCCTGCGCCCAAAAGAAAACGCACGAGGACAAAGAGGAAAACTGCGCCGGCAATTGCCGGGGAGACAGCGGCGGTGAGCGCCGTAAAGATGCCCCACCACAAAACGCCGCCGGCGAGAACGCGGCGCGGCCCCAAGCGATCGGCAAGCCAGCCGCCGAATGTCTGAAATAACGCGTAGCCCCAAAGAAAAGCGCTGAACACCCAACCTAACTGAACCTGGCCGAGATGGTATTCGGAGGCAATCGCACTGCCGGCGACCGAAATGTTCACGCGGTCCAAAAAGGAGACGGCACTGAGAATGAAAAGCCAGAAAACGAGGAACCAGCGCACATTGCCTCGCCCTTGCTCAGGCATGGACGCACCACGGCGGAGAGTGTTGACCGCCAGAAATCATGCCACGTAGGCTTTCAGAAGTTCGTAAAGCTTGTCGGCAATAATCGTTTCCTCGCCGGGTTGCAGCATGAAAGAATTCATCGACAGGGCGCCACGCCTTTCGCCGGCCGTGATCACGATCGAAGGAGTTCCCTTTTGCAACGCTGAGCTGGCGTCGGAAGGCGAAATTTTGATGCGTTGCAGGTCCCACTTCATTTCCATGTGCGGAACATGGTTGGCCATATCCGGAACAAAATAAGATGTAGTCACTGTGGGAAGCGTAGTGATCCTGCTGGAGATCAGTTCCAGCCGGCGTTGCCATTCTTTGTTGAGCGCTTCGTGGTCTTCCTTCAGATAGGATTCCAGTGCCTTGACCATGCCAACGATCTCTTCCTTGCCCACTTTTTGGCTTCGGCCGATGGTGTCCTCGTGGGGGCTGTTGTTGAGCAGGGCGTACGCAACGAGGTCTTTGCGGCCAAGCAACAGTCCGGCGCACTGTGGCCCACGAATGGCTTTGCCACCGCTGAAAGCAATAAGGTCGTAACCCATATTCGCGTAGTCCCAAAGATGGGAAACGGGAGGAGTGTCGGCGGCTGCGTCAATGAACGTGGGAATTCCAAACTCCTTTGCCAATTTGACCCATTCGTCGACCTTGATCTGGCCTTCCTCATTGGCAAAGTTGGAAAAATGCATCATGGCGGTTTTCGGATTTACCGCCTTGCGCAATTCCCCGCGGGTTTCAATCACGATAAGTTTCACACCGGTGTTCCGAAGCTGGTGATCGAAAGGGTTGCGATGCGATTTCTGGATGATGACTTCAGATTTCATCCCCGTGAGGTCGGGGATTTGTTCGATGAATTTAGGATTGTCACCGGTGAGGATTCCGGCGAGACCTGATTGCATAGCTGCAGCCGCGCCAGAGGTAACGATGGCGGAATAGCCCGCCGGGAGCTTCAGCATTTCGACGATGTGCTTGCCGGCGGCGACTTCGAGATCGGGAATACTTACGAAGTGCCGGCCAGCCAAGGCCATGACAGCCTCTACTTCCGGGCGCATTAACGAGCCGCCCAGGACCGTCATGGTTCCCTGACCGTTAATTACGGTAGTGACGCCCAGCTCTTCATACACATTTCCTGTCGAGCCAAAACCAGTGATCTTTGCGTCTGCTTGCGAAGGTGGAGAGGAGAGCAGCTTCCTGGGATTCAACAAGGCCCCAGTCAACGCACCGAGGCTACCCATGAAGGATCGGCGAGTCCATCGTAAGTTGAGTCCCATGATTCTTCTCCTTTGTCCTGCTTCTCTTACTTCTTTACAACCGCGGCGGTGCAATTGATTTCGACAAGGGACTTCCCGGGCAGAGCTGCAACGGCAACGGTGGTTCTCGCGGGACCGCCATTCGGGAAATAAGTTTTGAAGACATTGTTCATGCCCTCATAGAAGTCGATATCGGCGAGATAGACAGTGAGTTGCAGAATGCTGTCCATCGTGCCGCCACCAGCGGTGACGAGCGTCTTGACGTTTTCCATGACTCTCCTGGTGTGCGTTTCAATATCCATTGGGAATTCGCTGGAGTCGTGGGAGTGCGCCCCCTGTCCGGCGATGTAGATCACGCCATTATGAATGATCAGCGGGGTGATGAAGCCGTTGCCCGCCGTCTTCCCTTCGTAATCGAGCTTCTGGACGCCGCTGGGCCCCTGCGCAGCGGCGGGACTGGAATTGGACAACAAGCTCACGGCCCCGACCCCGGTGAAGAGTGAGGTGAGGCGAGCGGCAAAGCTCCTGCGCGAAGTAAGATTGGAAAACATTTAGTTCCTCCTTGTATAGAAACGAACGAAATTTTTCTTCTTACGGCAAAGCAAAACTGAAAATGTCGCTCCCTGAACCGATGGCGACATATTGCACCCCGTTGATCGCATAGGACATCGGCGATGCATGGATATTTTGGCCGGTATTGAAGTGCCAGAGACGAGCGCCAGAGCGGGCATCGACGGCCTCAAAAGACTGGGCATCATCGCCAAAAAAGACCAATCCACCCTTCGTAGTCATGGTTCCGGCGAAGGAATGACCGGACCCGACTTGGACAGAGCGCCAGACCGGTTTGTCAGACGCAAGGTCGTAGGCAAGCAGAACACGTTTCCGCTCATCGTCGGAACTGTGTTTCACGCCGGTAGCGTAGTAGGCTTTCCCTTCCTGAAATTTCTCGGCCTTCTTGAAATACAAATCGCAATTCTCCGTGGCGAGAAAATAGAAAAGGTGGGTATCGGGATTATAGGAGGGCGAATACCAGTTCGTGGCTCCACTGTAACCAGGACAAACACGCGCACCTTCGGCTGCGGGCGCTACATCGGTGCGAATGGGGCGGCCTTGCTTGTCAATTCCCTTCGCCCAATTTAGCTTTTCGACAAACGGAACAGCCGAGAGGAACCTGCCGTTGGTGCGATCGAGGACATAGAAAAAACCGTTGCGATTCGCTTCGGCGAGAAGTTTACAGGGCTGGCCCAAATAGACAGCATCGATGAGGACAGGAGTTTCCGTGGCGTCGTAATCGAAGAGATCGTGCGGCGTGAACTGAAAATACCACTTGAGCTTCCCGTTGTCCGGATCGAGAGCGAGAACGGAATCGGTGTAAAGATCGTCGCCGGGGCGGGGATCGCCATCAAAATCGGGGCAAGGATTGCTCGTGCCCCAGTAGATGGTGTTGAGCTCGGGATCGAATGTGCCGGGCATCCAG
>Ga0187816_10000339_pt1 | contig 13649 bp, 19 predicted proteins | sample NC_wetland_sal_i_16_FD_132960 | JGI IMG/M metagenome (GOLD analysis project Ga0187816, IMG submission 132960) | Wetland sediment microbial communities from Neuse River Estuary, North Carolina, USA - SO4_1 | ecosystem: Environmental > Aquatic > Freshwater > Wetlands > Sediment | place: USA... | reverse complement strand
CGCGGCTTGATTGGCCTCCGCTTCCGTGTTTGCACTCCTTTGAACCATCTCTCAGCTTGTTCCCTGAACGTAGTTCCGAGGTTCGCGGCTTCCGCTTCGCGGAAGACCTCCTCGGAGTTTGCTCCGAACTCGGCGATGATCTCTTTTAGTCGTCGCTTCTGCTCGAATTTGTTGAGGCTCCCCGGCCCGTGCACAGGGCAGATGCGGACGCTCTTATAGACGCGGTTCGCCTTCCCTGGAACGTCCAACCAAAACCGGGCATAGAGTGTGTTCCGTTTCCTCTCGATACGGCCGTTCTGACCAGACCTGCGAGACATGTATTTCCTCCGTCTCTGGTCTGGTATCGCGGTAAGAACCTTAGTATCGCTGGCAGTAAATTGCAACAGGCCGGAATTCAAACCTACCTCTGTAACGAGAGCCTGCGGAGTGCAGACTGATCCGGTCACCCCGAAGAGTGGTGAGGGCGAGAGGGCAACCACGCTGGCAGTGGCTATCGAACCGGAAATGTGGAGGCACTGTTCCAAGCGGTCTTTCGTTCGAGACTTTGGTCGGGCTTGCCATAAGGCGGCTACCTAGTCATCTTTGTTTTGGAAGGCAAAACGTCAAGCGTCCCTCACTGTCGAAGCCATCGCAAAACGGATCCACGACGCCGAGGAATGGGTCAGCGGCGTTAAAATTCGTGCTCATAATGGCTTTAATACTGCAAAATACTCAGGCTGAAAACTGCCTTAGCACCGAGCGTAAGATCATCGCTGATGCCGTGGGAGTGTCGATGCAAGCCAGCCGGATCCGTTCAGCATCTCAATGATCCTAGCTTTGGACGCCGCGATCTGTTCCTCAGACAATTTGTCGATTGGATCGACATCCTTGTCCGACTTCATTACGCACGAGCCATGGTTGGTACTCAGGCCGGAGCCGCTGCCCCAGTTGGGGCCGAACTTCATCTTGGCCGGCGGCCAAGGCGGCTTGCAATCATATTCGTGATCGTTATAGGGCTCGCCACAGATGTCAGAACGGTCGTCAGGGGAATCATCGACGACTACCTTCGGGAGTTCAAACCCGACACCCGCCAAAAATTCTTCCCAAGTCATCACAGTCTTAATACTGCACAGAACCCCGACTTGATCGGTAGAGGGGAACAGTCCGTCGATTGGCGGATGGCTGGAACAATTTCCCAGGTTTTCCGCCCGTTTGTCAGTATTAATCAATATGAAAAACGAACAGCTTGCGGCCCTTGACTATCGCCTTGAACGCTTCGGCCACGTCCCCTGCGGGCGGAGGGAGTGCGTTGGCCGATGATCTTCACCTACCTTCGATGGTTCAATCCTCAATGGCAAAGATTGGCATGTCATAGAACTCAGGAGCCACCGGACACTTGAGCCCACCTTGAAGCGTCTGGGCAAAGCTCTCCCCAACATCTTTCGCAACGATCCAGTGGAACTGTTCGTGCCGGTTGTGAAACGTGACCTCGACGCTTTCGAGCTAAGCACGCAAGACTGCATCTTTGGGAGGAGTACCAACTTCCAGTCCCTATTGCGTTTGAAGACTGTAACGGGGATCGTCGGCCTGATGACCATAAGGAGGGCACAAAGGTCATCGTGAGAGCCAAGATCAGGAATCCGCAGATGGTGAGAAGCGCGAATCGTCCGAGCCTGACGAGCAGTCCATTGGACTCGTCGGTTGGCTGTTGGCTCGCCATTTTCTCCTGTTTGTGGGATTTTCGCTCCGTAAACGGGTCGAGTATCTTCTGGTCGGCGGGCATAGTTTTGTGCTCCGTCCTTCGCTATTTTGCGATCTCGGACAGCAGGGATGATGTGATCCAGAGCACAGGCACGCGGCTGGCGGGTATCATTCTGTGACCAACGGCTTGAACACGCGGAGCTAAGATGCCCTCGCCGTCCGCCGTTCCGTAACGCTCCTTGCGCCGATCCGATTCAGTTCTAGGCAAAGCACCCTGATTGTTTCTGAGCGGTCGTGAAATTCGCGGAGTTGAGAAGGTGTCAAAGGTGCTGGCTGTCCGAATATCTCGATTTGAACGTCGATGAGCACACGGACTTCATCCTTGATGGCACTGGCTGGGGTTGTCATCATGGGAACCTCAACCGACATTCTAGCCGACGGGTTCGGGGTTGTCCGCAGATGGCCGACAATGAGACCTTGTGTTACTTCCCCTTGCTTGTTCGGCTACCGTTGAGCCTTACGTCGCCAAGCAGCGGGAGAGCTACCAACCTTGCGCATAAAAACGCGTGTCAGATGACTCTGATCGGCGAACCCACAAGAGACAGCGACATCGCTGAGCGGTGTATTGCCTTCGTAGATGAGACGCTGTGCCAATGCAATTCGCCGGTTCAGCACCCAGTGATGAGGCGAAACGCCCAATGCGGTTCTAAATCCGCGAACAAGCGAGCTGATTGAGACGGCACATGCGTCTGCGATATCGGCAAGGCTGACATCTTCACTCAGATTGGCCTCTATGTATTCCAGCGCATGACGGAACTGACGGGGAGTCAGGCCCCATCCGGTGCGTGTTGTCTTTGCGCAAAACGTGCCGTACGTCGTGGCAATGTGGTCGCGCACTGCGAGAAACAGGGAATCCAGGAACAGCGTACTGACCTCGTGCGGCCTCTCTAACACTGGCACAATTGCTTGCATCAAGTGCAGCATTACCGCGTCACAACGGATATCCTCAAGGTCATAGCGCAGCTCCAGGAAGCTGCTACCGCGTTCCTTTGCAAAATCCTGAAAACTGCTGAGCGGCAGGTATACGTTCAGGTTGTCAAACGGGTCCCGAAGATCTGCAGACCACGACTTACGCAAATCGTAAAGAGCCAAGACTCCGGGACCAGACTCGGGCCTTCGAATGTGACGGCCATCGCAAAACACATTAATCGGCCGGAAAGGCCGCAGTTCCACCGCCACCATAACCTGATCCGCTAGAGGTGTGGGTTCGACCAATCCAAGATTGGGTCTGTCGTGCCGATACCTGGCGAAGAAGAGCGGCCGCTCCGAGCGATGCGACACCGAACGAAGTTCTTCAAATTCGGGGCGGCTTTCGCTCACAAAGCCGGGAATCTCAAACTGTTTGGTGGTTCTATTCCGATCGCTATTCATCGATTGTCTTCGAGAGCTTCAGGGGAGTCGGGCTTACAGCAGAAACGATGCACACCCTCAGTTTTCGGAGCACCCTACCACCCCACAGTAAATGACCGGATTGTCCCAAAATTGCCCCCGATATGCAAGACCGCGAAGCATTCATCCAAGTACATTTTGACTTGTCAGGCACATCTGGAACTGACATCTGGGAGGTCAGAATGATCGAGGGTCGGACAGAGGCTCAGCTGGGACGTGCTACAGGCAACACCACGCGTCGTGCACTGCTGTTTTGGGCGGGCAGCGGGATTGATGACATCTGGTGTTAGCAGACGAGTCAAGGCCTTATCAACTAAGGAGACAAAAAGACAGGAGCAAACAATGAAAAAAGGAACCTACACAACACCGGACGGCGTCGAGATCTACTACAAGGACTGGGGCACCGGCCCCGTTGTCACCTTTTCGCACGGATGGCCGTTGAGCGCCGATGCGTGGGACGCGCAAATGCTGTTCCTCGGGAAGAAGGGCTATCGTGTCATCGCTCACGACCGCCGCGGTCACGGTCGTTCGGGCCAAAGCTGGGAAGGGAACAACATGGACCAGTATGCAGACGACCTTGCTGGACTGATGGACCATCTCGACATCAAGGAAGCGACGATGGTCGGCCATTCTACTGGCGGCGGTGAGGTGGTGCGTTACATTGCACGGCACGGGCAAAAGCGCGTCGCCAAGGTGGTCCTGATCGCGGCCGTTCCTCCTCTTATGCTGAAGGCTGAGGCAAACCCGAGTGGTCTGCCACTCTCGGTCTTCGATGATATCCGTGCGAATGTTGTCAAGGATCGCTCGCAGTTCTTCAAGGATCTAGCGGTGCCTTTTTACGGCTACAACAAACCGGGCGTAAAGATTTCTCAGGGTGTGCAGGACTCCTTCTGGCTGCAGGGAATGCAGTCTTCCATCATCGGGGCCTACGATTGCATCAAGGCATTCTCTGAGACGGATCAGACGGAGGACCTCAAGAAGATCGATGTCCCGACACTCGTAATTCACAGAGACGCCGACCAGATCGTACCGATTGACGATTCTGCTCGCCTCAGCGTGAAGCTGTTCAAGAATGGAACCCTGAAGATAGTCTCTGGGGCGCCGCACGGGCTCTGCACCACATATGCGGACACCGTCAACGAAGAACTCCTCGCATTTTTGAGGAAGTAACCAGGCCGTGTGCCCGTGCGACGGTCCCGCCCGAATGGCGAACGCTCGTACGGGCTACAGGCCTACAGTTTTAAATTCCGCGATCGCTTCACGGGCAGAGCAATCACCAAAGGAGAGAGGAATGGCCTCTAAGCAAACGGGAAAATCGCCAAAAAGAGACACAGTAGCAAGCCTCGACAGGCCAACGGATCTTTCGCCGGCAGCCGTCGCGGCGATTTCTGAAACCCTACGGCAGTTGCTCGCGGACGTCTTCGCGCTTTATGTCAAGACAAAGAACTTTCACTGGCACATGAGCGGACCTCATTTCCGCGACTACCATTTGCTTCTCGACGAGCAGGCTACAGAAATCTTCGCGATGACCGACACCATCGCGGAAAGAGCTCGCAAGATCGGCGGTACTACCCTCCGCTCCATTGGCGACATTGCACAACATCAGCGGTTGCTCGATAACAACGATCAATCCCTTACGCCCCACAATATGCTCGAAGAACTTGTCGCCGACAACCGTTGTCTGACCAAGCTCATACGTGCAGCTCACGACGTCTGCCAGGAATTTAAAGATGTGGTCGCGGCAAGTCTACTCGAATCTTGGATCGATGAAGCGGAACGCCGTACGTGGTTTCTACACGAGACGCTGAACGGGCGGATCTGAAATTCCGCGTGAATCGCAAGCCAGTTGCATTGCCATGTCACGAGCAAATAGAGAGAAGGAGGGACGCCAAATGAAGCAAATTCTGATCATCGAATCGAGCCCACGGGGAGCTGAATCTGCAAGCCGCCAGCTGACAGATAAGCTCAGAGAGCGCCTAAGATCGCTGTATCCTGAAGCAAAGCTCATAGAGCATGATCTGTCAAAAGATCCGCTTCCTCATCTGGATTACATAACCGTAAAGGCCATCTTCACGAAAGATCAGACGGAGGCAGAGTCTTTGAAGGAAGTGCTCCGTCGGTCAGACCAACTCACAGAGGAAGTGTTGTCGTCGGACCTTCTGGTTATCGCCTCGCCAATGTGGAATTTCGGGCTGCCATCCTCGTTGAAGGCATGGGTTGATCATATCGTTCGTCCAGGGAAGACATTCTGTTATACGGGTGACGGAGTAGAGGGACTAGCCCGAGGAAAGAAAGCCATTCTAGTGCTTGTCTCTGGCGGAGTGTTCTCCCACGGCCGCTGGAAATCATGGGATACCGTGGAACCTTATCTCCGCTTGATTTTAGGCTTCATCGGGATCACCGACGTTCAGACTGTACGAGCTGAGGGGATGAACATACCGGCGCTCGCCCCGTCTGCAATCCCTGCTGGCGAAAGAGCTATCGAAACCCTCGCAATCTGAAGGAGAGCAAAATGATCGACCACATCATCTTGACTGTAAGCGATATCGAACGCTCGTTGGCCTTCTATGAAGCATCCCTGGCGCCTCTCAAAATTAAGTTTTTCCTGCCGTACAAGGGGGAAAATGGCCATCCCGATTTATGGGGATTTGGTGATGGCAAGAGAGCATGCTTCTGGCTTAAGCAAGGTAAGCCTGATCCGGAGGCGATTCATTGGGGATTCATGGCTGAGAACAATGCCAAAGTCGATGAGTTCTACAGAGCGGCAATCGCTGCTGGTGCGAAGGATAATATTTCACCGCGCTCGCGGGTGGAATACTACCCCGGATACTACGCCGCAGATGTCTTCGACCCGGATGGGTATTCGTTCGAGGTTGTCCATAAGAGCTAGTGGTATAAAACGTTGAATACCGTCTCGCAGAGTCCGGCGGAGGACACATTGCGGGATCAGAGTCCTAAGAAGGGCCCAGTTCAAGAGCAGATTGGAGATGCTATGAGGAGTGATCGCGTTCTTGGCTTCGATTTGAATCGGCGGCGTTGGTTAAGACTCAGTGTCGGTTCCGTCCTAGGCATGAAGTTGCCGGGGACGTTGCTGAACGCGCAGTCCGTGGCTCAGAGCTGCGCCCCTTCCGTCCCACAGAATCATGAACCGTCCAACGGCGGGACATGTCCGTACCCGATCCCTTGGCTCGATAAAAATGGTAACCACAACCAACCCGCCATGCCGAACGTCGAACTTTCCAGCATTTATCACTTCAAGGGAAAGTTGGGCCGCTGCAGCGGGTTCCACGGGATGGGCACGGATAATAAAGGCAACCGGCTGGCTTGGGGCACTCCAACCACCGACTACAGCATCATGGCTGGGGAATACTGGGCGGCACGGCAGGCTCAGAAAGGGATCTTTGCTCACACATGACTGACCGTCTTCAAGGGATCGGCGATCCCCGCGAACCAAATTCATGATTTCCATTCCCCAATATCTCCAGAAGGGCTGTACTGGGTAACTCCAGTCCCGTCCGATGGACTGAGTTTCAGCACTGATGGCAAGGTTGCGACCTTGCAGATGGTCAACCTGCCCATTATCGATCAACCTCGTTGGCCGGCGATGGATGCGGAAAGCACTCCAGCATTTCTCGATTTCAAATTGGTGTTTAGAGCAGGCGACGAACGGGTGAACTACGAAGATCCAATGCGGCAGTATCGATTCGAAGGCGCAAAAGCCTTGGCACAACTAGAAGCCGAGGTTCGAGTACCATCCATCGATTTCACTTTTAAGACGGACCCGCTAGAGACTTCCAGCGCCGATTTCGCCGTCATGGGCACCGAAGTGAACGGGAGATACTACCCGTAGTTTGCGGGGAAGACTTCTAACGGGACTGCGCAACCTGCCATCCTGCCTCGGCGAGAACGAAGCTGGAAAGCTCAATACCATCGTTTCAGATCCAGTCTTCCTCGCCTGAGATGGCATCGAAGTGTTCTTCGATGATCTGTTTTCTACGCGAGAGTAAGTAGCGTCCGCACATGGGGAAATTATGGCAGATCGCCCCTGTGCCCCGCTCGTAGCGTCGAGCCGCCGCGTGATCGAGGAATTCTGATATCCTCCGGCAGCCTATCAGGAGGCTCTATGCAGACTGGTCGAAACGTTGGAGTGGTTCTGTCACAAACGAGGGACGAGGGACAGCAGGAACCAGAGCGATTCGTAGATTCGCAAACCGCAGCGAAGTTTCTTTCCGTTCCCCAAATGGATTCTGCTACTGGCACGGCAGGGTGAAATCCCGGCGTACCCTTTGGGTCAAGGACAGCAGCGTAGTATCTGGCGGTTCCGGCTCTCGGAGCTTGCGAAGGCAATGGAAGAGCGAATGATCTACAGGAAGGGCATGGACACTGTTGCGGAGAGCAGGCTCAATAGAACGCACTCTCGTCGGTCATAGATCAAGCTACGTAAGGCTTGGAGTTTTCACCCACATTGCTACCCACAAACTCTGGTTCTAGTCGTCCCCTACTGCGACTGGCAACCCCCGCTGGTTAGGTAAGTCGCAGAAAAGACAAGTACGCCTAGTCTGTCACGCAGGAGGCCGCGGTTTCGAGTCCCGTCGCTCCCGCCATTAGTTCATGCGGCGACAACACTGTTCGTTCGAAGAGCTTTGACATCGCGCATCGGAGGCTGGCCAAAGAAGCGGCTGTATTCTCGATTGAATTGGCTGACGCTTTCGTAGCCGACTTCGTAAGCTGCGCTCGTGGCGTCCACCCCATCCATAAGCATCCGCTCCCTTGCCCTCTGTAGCCTCAACTGCTTTTGGTACTGAAGAGGGCTCATCGCGGTCAATGCGCGGAACTGATGATGGAGCGTTGAAACTCCCATCCGTGCGACTCCTGCCAGGTCCTCCATGTGCAAACGCTTCGCATAGTTGTCTTTGAGCCAGGTGATCGCTCTCGCTGTCCTGTTGCCGAGGTCGCCCGTCGTTGCAATCGTCCGGAGCCGCGCCCCCTGCGACGTTTTCAGGATGCGGTAAATGATCTCCCTCTGGATCAAGTGGCTGAGAAAAGGTATGTCCTCGGGAGTGTCGAGAAGCTCCATGAGGCGGGAGCATGCATTCAGCAAACCTGCCGGGGCCTCGCCGATGGCAACGCCGCGCGGCTGCCCAGAGGTTTCCGCCTCGGGCAATTCCTCACGATTAAGGATCTCGCGTACAATGGACATGTCGAGACGAAGTAACATCGACAAAAGCGGCACATCTTCCGAGGCCTCGACGATTTGGCTCTCGATGGGAACATCTATCGAGGACAAGAAGAATGACGAAGGACCGCAGAGGTATGGGGTTCCTCCAAGGCTCATGCGTTTCTTTCCCTGTGCGAAAACCGTGAGGCTGGGTTCAACAGCAGCGCGATAGCATGCTGTGGCTTGCGTTCGGCGAAAGAGAACCAAACCGGCGATTGCCGTGGAATGCTCTCCGACCGACGGAGCATGCGCTGCGATCTTCCCGACTAATTGTGTCGTTACTTCCATCGCTGATGCGTCGACGGTCTTCGGCGCAGGCTTTATCACTGTACTTTTCCTCTTTCCTAGGGTACTACTCGCCAGGCAAAACCGTGCACAAAATCAGAACATGCGACAGGATTAGGCAAAGAATTGGCAGTATTGGGAAAGCGCAGCCGAGCCGGCATTTCGTATCTTTGGGATGGGGCAAGAGGAGTTCTGAAAGGTAAGCACAATGCAAAAGCGCAAACTAGGAAAGAACAATGTTGAGGTCTCGGCCATGGGACTTGGCTGCATGAGGTTGAGTCCTGGTCACGGAGCGGTGGCAGGGACAAGGCAGGAAATGATTGCGCTCATTCGGGCAGCGGTCGAACGCGGCGTCACTTTCTTCGATACCGCCGAAGTCTACGGTCCGTTCGTGAATGAAGAGCTCGTGGGCGAGGCTCTCGCTCCCATACGTGACCAGGTGGTGATCGCGACCAAGTTCGGGTTCCAGATTGACTCCGAAAAAGATCCGCATCCAGTCGGTCTGAACAGCCGTCTGGAGTACATCAAGGAGAGCGTCGAGGGCTCGCTGAGAAGGCTCAAGGTCGACACCATCGATCTGCTCTATCAGCATCGCGTGGATCCGAACGTGCCCATTGAAGACGTCGCGGGAGCGGTAAAGGACCTAATTCAGGAAGGCAAGGTGAAGTACTTCGGACTATGAAGCGGGGGCACAGACCATCCGCCGAGCCCATGCAATTCAGCCGGTGACTGCGCTTCAAAGTGAATACTCGCTCTGGTGGAAGCGCCCGGAGGAAGAAATCATTCCCACGCTCGAAGAACTTGGTATCGGCCTTGTTGCGTTCAGTCCGCTTGGCAAGGGATTCCTCACCGGGACAATTACGGAGAACACGAAGTTTGACCAAGAGGATAATCGCGGCAGTTTCCCCCGATTCTCGCCTGAAGCTCTCAAGGCAAATCGTGCTCTGGTTGATCTGATTGCTGCATTCGCCTCGAAGAAGAATGCGACATCTGCTCAGATCGCGCTCGGTTGGCTGCTAGCACAGAAACCTTGGATCGTTCCAATTCCGGGCACCACCAAGCTGGAGCGCCTTGAAGAGAACATCGGAGCGGTTGCCGTCCAACTCACGCCGGATGATCTCCGGGAGCTCGACGCAGCTACCGCAAAGATCACAGTGCAAGGCGCCCGGTACCCAGAAGAACTAGAACGCATGACGTATCGGTGACAGCAAGCGAGGGTTATTCAAGAAATAGGTGAGCAGATCGCCGGAAAGTGGAATCCGTCCACAAATAGAGGAATGTATTTATGAATCTGTCTTTTGAAAACAAAGTTGCACTGGTTACAGGCGCCGCATCTGGACTAGGCCTTGCCACAGCCAAGGCTTTTGCTGAATCTGGAGCCTCCGTGGTGTTAGCGGACTGGAATGAGAAAGACGCGCAATCCGCGGCCCAGGAGCTTGCCAATAAAGGTCATAAGACGTTGGCCGTCCGCTGTGACGTGTCCGATGACGCGCAAGTGGAAGCAATGGTGAAACAGACGGTCTCCACTTTTGGGCGGCTCGATGCGGCTTACAACAATGCCGGCGTCCAAAATGTTCTCGCAGAGACTGCTGATACGACGCGGGAAGATTATGACCGAGTAATGGGCATCAACCTCCGTGGTGTATGGAGTTGCATGAAGTTCGAACTGCACCAGATGCGCAAACAAGGAAGTGGAACCATCGTCAATTGCTCTTCGCTTGGGGGACTTGTGGGAGGTGCCGAGCGTGGGATTTACCACGCCGCCAAGCACGGCGTCATTGGGTTCACCAAGAGCGCGGCTCTCGAATACGCTGCACGGGGCATTCGAATCAATGCCGTTTGTCCGGGGCTTATTTGGACACCGATGGCCGACCAGATGGTCGCAGCCGGTCAAGGTGAGGCCCTCAAGGCGATGGAGAAGAGCATCCCGATGGGGCGGGTTGGCCGCCCCGAGGAGATTGCTGATGCTGTCCTGTGGCTTTGCAGTGATGCCGCAAGCTACGTGACTGGTCAGTCCATCTCAGTGGACGGCGGCTTCATCATGCGTTGAAGCAAAGGAGGTAAACCATGCGAGGAGCCGTTCTTTACGCGCCGCGAGATGAGGAAAAAAGAGGTTACATCAAGAGGATTGAAATGAAACTGATTGCCGCGACGATCATGTCGCTTTTCATGCTCGTTTCGATTAGCGCCCATGCCCAGGCAGTCTCCCCATCTGGCAGTTCGCAGAGTGAGCCTGCCCATAGTTCACAAACGATCAAGATCACGCGAAGCGGCTCGCTACAGGCAAAGAAAGGATCTGCTGAGTACTTCACCGGCTCAGTACAGGTTCAGGAGTTGTTTCCTGCGACCGATCCATCGCGCACAAGTGGCGGCAAAGTTACGTTCGAACCCGGCGCGGAGTGCATGGCATACACACCCGCTCGGTCAAATCTTGATCGTGACGGACGGGACGGGCTGGATTCAGCAGTGGGAAGGACCAATCGAGGAGATTCGAAAAGGGGATGTCATCTGGATTCCAGCGGGGGTGAAACACTGGCACGGCGCAACACCAAGCACGGCGACGACGCACATTGCAATACAGGAACAGCTCAATGGCAAAGCCGTGGAGTGGATGGAGAAGGTCACCGACGAGCAATACCGTAAGTGATCCTAACCCTCACTCCAAACCGCAGGAGGTCAAGATGAAACAGATGGCCATCATGATCGCGGCGCTTTCTCTGAGCATCACAAGTTGTGCTCAGGGTCAAGGCACATACGACGGGAGGAAAAAGGAGTCCATGCAGACAGCAAATGACATCACGATGGTGGCGCCGGCGCTTGCGAAGTATGCGAAGGGCCCCCTAGCTGACCTATGGAAACGCTCCGGCCTTACGCCACGCGACCGCAGCATTGTTACCATTTCGGCCCTGATCGCGCGCAACCAAATGATTGGGATGCCCTACTATTTCAACCTTGCACTTGATAATGGCGTGAAGCCACGCGAGATGTCGGAGATCATCACGCATCTCGCTTTTTACTCCGGCTGGGAGAATGCGATGTCGGCAGTCGCGGTCGCGAAAGATGTTTTTGCCAATCGTAAGATTGGGGCCGATCAGCTTCCTGCCGCTTCCCCTGTGCCTCTTCCGCTCGACAAAGACACGGAGGCGAAGCGTGCAGCGGCTGTCGAACAGCAGTACGGTAACGTCGCTCCGGGCGTCGTGCAGTACACCACTGACGTTCTGTTCCGCGACTTGTGGCTGCGTCCGGACCTTTCGCCCCGAGATCGGAGCTTGGTGACTGTCAGTGCGCTCATTGCTAACGGCCAGGTTGCGCAGATTCCTTACCACCTCAATCGGGCGATGGACAACGGTTTGACACAGGCGCAAGCGGCGGAGGTGGTCACGCAACTGGCCTTCTACGCCGGTTGGCCGAATGCCTTTTCCGCGTTACCGGTCGTGAAGGATGTCTTGGAGAAACGTCCACATTAGCCGTTTAGGGGTCTACGCTGTCCGGCAGGTTTTGTGGCCCTGACTTGTTTGACTTAAGGAGTTCAGAGGATGGAAATCAAAAGAGCTGGTTCGCAGCCTTCCACGAAACGATCGTCAGAGTGGTTCACTGGCACGGTACGAGTCGATCCGCTGTTTCAGGCGCCTGATCCGGCGCTCGTGAGCGGTGCTAGTGTAACTTTTGAGCCGGGTGCTCGCACTGCGTGGCACACCCATCCGTCAGGGCAGACTCTCATCGTAACCGCCGGCTGCGGCCGGGTTCAGTGGTGGGGAGGACCGATCTGCACAGAGTTAATAGCAGACGAACTACGCGGGAGCGCCATTGCGGGGTCTTCGCACTCACGACAAAATGAAGCTCAGAACTTGTGAGTGACACGGCGCCGCGATAGAGGACGAGGCCAACTACGAAGATCAGCGCTCGCGAAACCCAAGCAGGCGTTAGCCCCTCGGTGAGCGCCATCCCATCTCCGTGGCCTGTGACTCCGCACTTCATCAGATAACCAAATTCCCAGAACAGGCTGAAGGACATGCTGGTCCAGAGAAATAGGCTCAGTCTTGGAGCCGCTCGGCGAATCAAGCGTTGAGCGAGAAAGCAAACACCTGCCCAAATCAAATTTCCCGCAGGTCCGCCAATATCGAAGATTCTCCAGTTTGGATTGGGCAGCTGAGATTCATAAATCAGCCGGGTTGTGGTCAATATTCCCGACCTACCACCGGCAATGAGCAACCCGATCCCGTGTCCCACGACCTCATGTGCAATATCAGTACTGATGAACGCGAGGACCCCGATGGCGGCGACGGTGATGAGATCGTCTCCCTCCGTGGCAGAACGCGGCACAGAAGGAGAAAGTCTTGGTGAAGTCACTGACGTCATTGTGTATTGATCAGTGTAAAATTATAGGCTTCCAGCCGAAGTACGGGGTGGCAACATGGCGGCCCAATCGGTAGAGAGTCAGGATATCCGCTCACCCAAGAAAAGTGAAGAAACGCAGCAGCCACTCGGCGTCTACGTGTGCCCCACATGCAAGCGGGAGGTGGAGCTAGGGCCCGACGGGCTTTACTGCCGTGTCTGTGCAGTGACCTACCTTATCCTCGACGGGATTCCCGACTTCATCGTGGAAAAGCTTGAAGAGAGCAGCAACTGGACCCTGCGCATGCTCGGAAAGAAGGACTCCTCCATCCTCCTTGATTTTGCCGCCGACGTTTATGAGACATGTGTCTATCCGGTAGTGTGCAACCTGTATGGCGGATGGCGCAGCACGTCCTTGAAAAAGCTGGCACATGAGGTCTCTGTCACCGTCGGATCGCAGGACGGTCTCATTCTGGACGTGGCCTGCGGCCCGGGTACCTACGGGCGTCGCATCGCTTCGGCATCAAGGACCATTTATGGGATTGATGCTTGCATGAGTATGCTGCGCCGGGGCGCCCGCTACGTGGAGCGGGGCAATCTTCCCAACGTTCACTTCGCCCGGGCCAAGGTCGAGGCGCTGCCCTTCCCAGCCGGTCTGTTTGACGCTGCCATCTGCGCTGGG
>Ga0187816_10000338_pt1 | contig 13654 bp, 12 predicted proteins | sample NC_wetland_sal_i_16_FD_132960 | JGI IMG/M metagenome (GOLD analysis project Ga0187816, IMG submission 132960) | Wetland sediment microbial communities from Neuse River Estuary, North Carolina, USA - SO4_1 | ecosystem: Environmental > Aquatic > Freshwater > Wetlands > Sediment | place: USA... | reverse complement strand
CTTTTCGATTAAGGCCGTGGCGGTTTCGGTTGCGGCCAAGGAACTCATCGTGAACTCATCGTGAGCGATCCAGATACGATCAATAGGGGCCAAACGGGTGCGGGGCTGTCCCTTAAATAGTGGCTGCCCCGCTAACCGCGAGCGCTCAGCACCCGCAGCCGCAGCTGCCGCACGCGGCGCGCCGCCACCACGATGCGGCGGTTTCTATTTGCATTCCTGGGCGGTGCGGTCGAGGGCTTGCGCCACGCCTTTGAGGGCAAAGGTATCGGTCGACTGCGTGCCTTTGGCGGAAACGCCCTTGATCACGGCACTATTGCCGCCCCGCATGGCATCGACCATTTTGGCCTCTTCGGTCGCGTTTTTGATCCAGGCGCCATCCTGCTGGGTGTAGAGCGCGAAGCTCGTCCCCCCGACCTGTGCGGTGGCCTCGGTGCCCGCTTTGAACGGATAGCCGACCACGAGCGAGACCTCGTTGGTCACTTTGTCGGCCGGCCGTGTCGAAATGAACATATAGACCGGATTGCGCGGCCGGTTCGGCGGATTGGTCTCGGACCCGGTCGGCTTGGCCAATACGAAGCAGACTTTCTTGCCGCCCGGTGAGGCCGTGTAGGCGCCCCATATTCCGTATTGGCCAAGCAGCTTCGGCTGCGCGCCGCCAGCGGCCGCAGGTGAGGCCGGCTTGGCGGCGGCAGGCGCGGCCGGCTTGGCCGCCTCGGGCTTGGTCTCAGGCTTGGGCTTGGGCTTCGGCTTCGCCGGCGCGGCGGCCGGCGGCGAAGCCGCGGGCGCAGATTGCTGGGCGTGTGCAGGAGCAAGCCAAACCGCGACCCATGCCGCGAGCAGCAAAAGCACAAGCCCCCAAGACCGGCCTAGTCGCCGTATCCCCATTCGCCGCATCCGTCGTTGCTGCATCCGGACCTCGCGCGGCAAAGCCCCCAAATCGTGCCAGACAGCACTGATAGCAAATCTTTCGATTTTTATCCAATTTCAACCAAGCCAAGCGCTGTGCACATGTGTCAGTCCCGATGGTACCGGCGCGCTTTCCCAATCCGCAGTTTTCATGGTTATGAAAAGCGCGGACCGAAGTCGTGTTCGAATCAAGTCGTTCTCGCCCCAAGCCGCTCACGCACCGGGCGCCCGCAGGCTCTGGGACGTGGCAAACTGGATACGAGGAATGAAGGCTGTTCTCTGTACGCATTTTGGGCCGCCCGAGGCGCTGCAACTGGCCGACATCGATGCGCCGCACGCCGGGCCCGGCGAAGCACTGGTGCGCGTCAAAGCCGTTGCGCTTAATTTCTTCGACACGCTGCTCATCGCCGGCAAATACCAGCACAAGCCGCCGTTTCCGTTTTCCCCCGGCGCGGAGTTCGCAGGCTTAGTCGAGAGCATCGGCGGCGGCGCCGCCGATATCGCGCCCGGCGATCGCGTGATCGGCTATCGCGGCTGGGGCGCCGCGCGCGAGCTCGTCACCGTCAGCGTGCAGCGGCTTGTTAAAATTCCGGATCGGCTCGATTTCGAACGCGCCGCCGGTCTGACTGTCACCTATGGCACGACGCTCTATGCTCTGCGCGAGCGCGCCGGTCTCAAGCCGGGCGAATCGCTCGTCGTCCTCGGCGCCTCGGGCGGCACCGGGCTTGCAACAATCGAGCTCGGCAAGGTCATGGGCGCGCGCGTCATCGCCTGCGCCTCCTCCGACGACAAGCTTGCCTTCGCGCGCGAGCATGGCGCCGACGAGGCCGTGAACTACGATCGCGAGGATCTTCGCGGCGCGCTCAAAAGACTGGGCGGCGAACGCGGCATCGACGTCGTCTACGATCCGGTCGGCGGCCGCTATGCCGAGCCGGCGCTGCGCTCACTTGGCTGGCTCGGGCGCTATTTGGTGGTCGGTTTTGCCGCCGGCGAAATTCCCAAAATACCGCTCAACCTCGCGCTCCTCAAAAGCTGCGACATCCGCGGCGTTTCGTGGGGCGCATGGACCAGCCGCGAGCCGTTGGCGCAGCGCGGCTTGATGGCCGACATTTTGAAGTGGACCGCCGAAGGCAAACTCAGCGCGCACGTCCAGGCCGTCTATCCTTTGTCTGAGATCGCGGTGGCGCTCGAGGTCCTCGCCGCGCGCAAAGCGATGGGAAAGATCGTACTGCGGGTGTAGCCGCCGATGGACAGCGCCCTACCCCTCGCGCAGCCGCGCTACCATGCGCCGCGCCGCCTCGCGGTGTTCCGGTTTGATATGCGAGGACATCATCTTGATCGCTATGCCGAACACGGCGGCGTCGTCGGCATAACCGATAATGGGGATAGAATCGGGAATCAGATCGTCCGGCATCACGAAATAGACGATCGCGCCGACCAGTACCGCTTTGACGTGAACCGGGGTGTTACGATCGAACGCGCAATAATGCGCGGTGAGCACCTCTTCGAGAAACGGGACGCTCGCCACTTCGCGCTTGAGCTTGCGCCAGAACATACGGCGCAGGCTGCTCTCGTCCTCCGCCATGCGGCGGGTCAGCGCGGCGAAGTCAGGCCAAAAATCCGGCCAAAAATCCGACCACCTGGCCGCTTGCTCCCAGAACCCCATAGGGCCCCTCCGACGAACCGTGAATCACTTGAACTCAGTCGCCCCAACAAATGGCTGTGAAACACGGCAGCCGCAAGGCGGAAATTCACCCGGCGAACTTGTCCATGGTTTCGGCGAGCTTGATATCGAGCTCGGTCAATCCGCCGGCATCGTGTGTCGACAAGGTTACATCGACGGTTTTGTAGACATTGGACCATTCCGGGTGATGGTCGAGCTTTTCCGCAACCAAAGCGGCGCGCGCCATAAACCCGAATGCTTCATTGAAGTCCTTGAACACAAATTTCTTGGTGATGGCATCGCGCCCCGCCACTTCGCGCCAGCCCTTGAGCCGGGCGAGCGCAGACTTGCGTGCTTCGCCGGAGAGTTTTTTCGCCATATCAGCGCTCCATCTCAGCGCTCATGTCAGCGCTTTGCCAAGTCCGTAGTGGATGAGCCCGTATTGGTAACGCGCGGCACTCGCAAATAGCCGATCAATTCTTACCTAATGCACATATAGGCGCAATCGGCGTGCGCCGCCGGGAGGTGGTTATGGGCTGGTCTTTGAATATCGGCTCGGTCGCCGGGACCGCGATCCGCATTCATGTGACATTCCTGCTGTTTCTCGCCTGGATTTTCGGCGTCAGCTACGTCTCGGGTGGAGCGGCGGCCGCCTGGAGCGGGCTTTTGTTCATGGTGCTGTTGTTCCTGTGCGTGCTGCTTCATGAATTCGGTCACATTTTCACCGCGCGCATATTCGGCGTGATGACGCCCGACGTGATCCTGCTGCCGATCGGCGGCGTCGCACGGCTCGAACGCATCCCGGAAAAACCAAGCGAAGAGTTCCTGATCGCGATTGCCGGGCCGGCGGTCAATGTGGCGATCGCCGCGGTACTGGTCTTGCTCGCCGGCGCGAGCCTCGATCCGAGCCATCTTGAATCTATCGAAAGCGATAAAGTGGGTCTCGCCGAGCGACTGGCCATCGTGAACGTGTTTCTCGCACTGTTCAATTTGATCCCGGCCTTTCCCATGGACGGCGGCCGGGTGCTGCGCGCGCTATTGGCAGCCCGGTTCGGTTATGTCCGCGCCACCGAGATTGCCGCTTCGATCGGACAATTCGTCGCCTTTCTGCTTGGCTTCATCGGGTTGTTCGGCAATCCGTTGCTGATCTTCATCGCCGTGTTTGTTTATCTCGCCGCCGCGGCGGAAGCGCATCTGGTCGCGATCCGCGCAATCTCGCAGGGCGTGCCCGTGACCGCCGCGATGATGACCGAATTCGTAACGCTGACGCCCGACGAACATGTCGATGCCGCGGTGGAGACGCTGTTGCGAACGAGCCAGGGCGAATTTCCCGTCGTCGACGGGCGCGGTCGGCCGGTCGGCCTACTGGCGCGCAATGACGTCATCCGCGCGCTGAAAGAGCGCGGTCCGGACGCCAAAGTCGGCGATGTGATGGGTACGGAAATACCGACGCTCGGCCACCGCCACTGCCTCGATGAGGCGTTTCGGCTCTTACAGCAGAAATCGGCGCCGGCGGTCGGCATCGTCGATGCATCGCAGCGGCTGGTCGGACTGGTGACTTCGGCAACCATCGGCGAAATGCTGATGGTGCATCGAGCCATGCCCGGCGGATTGCGCGGATTGCGACTGGGGCCGTGGAGCCGGCCAGCCGGAGCCTGATCGTGCGGCGGGAATTTCCACAGGTTCCACGCGATCTCAGGGCCCGGCAAGGGCGGCGCCGGATCAACCAACCGCCCGGCCGGGCGCGGGCGGGGATTTCCACCATCGCCTCAAACCGGCGCCGCCGTGTTAGAATTAATCATGTCGCCCGGCGCTCCAAACCGCCCCCCTCTCGCCATGAAATTCTGGCTGTTCAGGCGGGCATCAAGTGCAGGAGCGGCGGCGCACGGCCAGTCGGCGGACCGCGTCATGAGTATCGAGTCGCTTGAACATATTATGCGCAACCGCATGCGCACGATTTTGCGCCACACTTGGCTGGTTGCCGTGCTCGGCACCCTCGTCGTGATCGGCGCCGTCTGGGCCGCCTTCTACGTCACCACCGAGGCCGAGCGTTTGCGGATCGCGGCCGGGCCGAGCGATGCCAAATTCGTCGAGGCGCTGTCGAGCCAAATCGCCCAGGGCCGTCACAGTCTTCATCTGAAATTTGTTCCTGCGGCCGGCCCGCAGGAGGCCGCCGCGGCTATCAAAGATGGCAAGGCCGATCTCGCCATTCTGCCCAGTCCGGCCGACGACTCGGCAAAATGGCCGGTGGTCGCAATCTTGCGCCAAAACGTCATGGCGCTGATCGTTCCTGCCCCGGCATCAGGAAAAAAAGCAAAGAAATCCGGAAAGATCGAAAAAATCGATCAACTTGCCGGCCGCCGCGTCGGCATTGTGACCGGAAATGAAGCAAGCCCCGAACTTCTTCGCACCGTGCTCGATCATTACGGTGTCCCGGCCGCCAAAGTGACCGTATCGGAGATCGATCCGAAAAATATCGCCGAGGCGATCAAGCACAATCAGGTCGACGTGCTGTTCGTCGCCGGCGCGGCGACCGGTGCGGCAATTTCGAGCGCGGTGAAAGCGGCGAGCCGAAACGGCGACGCGCCGAGCTTTATCGACATCGATCAGGCCGACGGCATTGCCAAGCGCAATCCGGTATTCGATTCGATCGATATCGACGCCGGCACGTTCGGCGGCACGCCGCCTACGCCCGACGACAGTCTCAAGAGCTTGAGCTTCGCCGAATACCTGGTGGCACGGAAATCCGTAAGCGATTCCGTTATCGCTTCACTGGCGAAGATAATCTATTCGTCGCGCCAGGCGCTTGCCGCCGCAATGCCGGGCGAGATCAAGATCGAGGCGCCCTCGACCGATAAGGATGCCGACGTAGTCGCGCATTCGGGCGCGCTCGCTTATCTCAACGACAGTCAGCAATCGTTCTTCGACAAATACGGCGACGACATCTTTTACGGCATGCTGATCTTTCCGGTATTCGGATCGGCCCTTGCCGGTATGGCGGGCTATCTGCGCCGGGACACGCGCACGCGGCGGCTGCGGCTCCTCCAACGCGTGCTCGATCTCGTGCGCAAGGCGCATTCGGCGCACAGCCTGGACGAACTGGAGCAGATCCAGATCGAAGCGGATAATCTCGTGATTGCGATCGTGCATCAGGGCGAACGCGAGGAGTTCGACGAGACGGTACGGATGTCGTTCGCCTTTGCGCTCGATCAGCTTCGTTTCGCCATCGCCGGGCGGCGCACCGCGATCCTCGACCATGCCGATAAAGCTGCCGAGAGCGGCGCCGCCACCAAACCGCCCGGCCAGGCCGCCGCCGCTTAGGTTTACGAACGCGGCTCGCCGCCGATTGCCTCGGCATGGTTTCTACCTATATACGCCTACCAGTCGCGGGCCCTTCGGGGCCCGTCACATTTCAAAATGTCCCGATGGATCTGCGCAATATCGCCATCATCGCCCATGTCGACCACGGCAAGACCACGCTGGTCGACCGGCTCTTACAGCAATCCGGCTCGTTCCGCGAAAACCAGCGGGTGATCGAGCGCGCGCTCGATTCCAACGATCTTGAGCGCGAGCGCGGCATCACCATCCTCGCCAAGGCGACCTCGCTGGTGTGGAAAAACACGCGGATTAATATCGTTGATACGCCGGGCCACGCCGATTTCGGCGGCGAAGTTGAGCGCATCCTCAATATGGTGGATGGCGCCCTGGTTCTGGTCGATGCTGCCGAAGGACCCCTGCCACAGACCAAATTCGTGGTGTCGAAGGCGCTGAAAATGGGCCTTCGGCCCATCGTGGTGATCAACAAAGTCGATCGTTCCGATGCGCGGCCGCGCGAAGTGGCCAATGCGGTCTTCGATTTGTTCGCAGCGCTGGACGCGAGCGAAGAGCAACTCGATTTCCCGATTCTCTACGGCTCGGCCAAGCAGGGCTGGATGGCGACCGATCCAGCCGGCCCCAAAGACCAAGGCATGGCGCCGCTGTTCAATCTCGTGCTGCGCCACGTCGCGCCGCCGCGGGTCGAGGATGGCCCGTTCCGTATGCTCGGCACGATTCTTGAGGCCAATCCGTATCTCGGTCGCGTCGTCACCGGACGCATCACCGCTGGCTCGGTGAAAGCCAATCAGACCGTGAAGGTGCTGGATCGCAACGGCGATGTCGTTGAGGAAGACCGCGTCACCAAGGTGCTGGCTTTCCGCGGCTTGGAGCGCGCGCCCATCGAGGAAGGCTTCGCCGGCGACATTGTCGCCATTGCCGGCCTCCCCGAAGCATTTGTTTCGCACACGCTGTGCGCGCCGGAAGTGACCGAGCCCCTGCCGGCGCAGCCGATCGACCCGCCGACGCTGACCATGACATTCCGCATCAACGATTCGCCGCTCGCCGGCACCGAGGGCGACAAGGTGCAAAGCCGCGTCATTCGCGAGCGGCTGTTGCGCGAGGCCGAAGGCAATGTGGCGCTGCGCATCGCGGAGTCCACGGAGAAGGATTCGATGGAGGTCGCCGGCCGCGGTGAATTGCAGCTCGGTATTTTGATCGAGACCATGCGGCGCGAGGGCTTTGAACTTTCAGTGTCGCGGCCGAAAGTGCTGTTCCAGCATGGTCCGTCCGGCGAACTCTTCGAACCGATCGAGGAGGTGGTGATCGATGTCGATGAGGAACACGCCGGTGTCGTCGTGCAGAAAGTCGCCGAGCGTAAGGGGGAGATGATCGAGATGCGCCCGTCGGGCGGCGGACGCGTGCGGCTCATCTTTTATGCGCCGACGCGCGGGCTGATCGGCTATCATGGCGAGCTTCTCACTGACACGCGCGGGACCGCGGTGATGAACCGGCTGTTCCACGCTTATGGCCCCCATTGCGGCGAGATCGCCGGCCGGCGTAATGGCGTGTTGATCTCAACTGATCAAGGTGAGGCCGTCGCCTATGCGATGTGGAATCTGGAAGATCGCGGGCCGATGATGATCGAGCCCGGCTGGAAGGTCTATCGCGGCATGATCGTGGGCGAGCATACCCGCGGCAACGACCTTGAAGTCAACGTGCTCAAAGGCAAAAAGCTTACCAATATCCGCACTCACGCCAAGGATGAAGCGATCAGGCTTACCCCGCCGATTCGCATGACGCTGGAAAAGGCGCTGGCCTATATCGACGATGATGAGTTTGTCGAGGTCACGCCGAAATCGATCCGGCTGCGCAAGAAGTTGCTCGATCCCAACGAGCGCAAACGCGACGAGCGGCGCAAAGAAGCCGAGCGCGTTTGAGCGCGCCCGCGTTCTCGTCGCACCGCGGTCGGCGATGAATCGACCCTATCTTGTCACAGATTCCGGCGTCTGGAACGCGAGCGTGGCAAAAAGTCCGCAACCGTGACGCGATTGCAACAGCGCCGCGGATTGCGCGGCAAAGCCGCATTTTCCTGTTTGCAATTCTGGCATAGCCCATGTCTTTTCGCTAATAATCGATAGCGTAGACGTGAGGGAAGAATCCTTGCAGGCTGTCGCCCTGCCAGGTTTGATCGAGCCAGGAGTTTGCCGCCTAAGCGCGAGATTTTCGCGCCGAAAGTGTCGAGACCCGCATCATGAGCATCGCATCATGAGCACCATCCTCATCGAAATACGCCGCGCCAAGGCGAGCGATGCCGCCGCGGTTGCCGAAGCGCATGATGAGGCGTGGCGGACGGCCTATCAGGGAATCATTCCGGGCGCCGAGCTCCGGCGGCTCATCAACCGCCGCGGCCCGGCATGGTGGGACAGCGCGATCCGCAAGGGCAGCCGCATCGCGCTCTTGCAATTCGGCGATAAGATCGCGGGCTACGCCAATTACGGCCGCAACCGCGCGCGCAGTCTCTATTACGACGGCGAAATCTACGAGCTTTATCTGCGGCCGGAATATCAGGGCCTGGGCTTTGGCCGGCGGCTGTTCACGGCAGCGCGCCGCGATCTGGCGCAGAGTGCGCTCAAGTCGCTGATTGTGTGGGCGCTGTCGGAAAACGCAAACGCGGTCGAGTTCTATCGTGCGCTAGGCGGCAAGCCGGTGGCGCGGTCTTCGGAAAAATTCGGCGCGCGGGCGCTCGACAAAGTCGCATTCGGCTGGAGCAGCTGACCGGAGACCGGTCATTCCGGAAGCCGCCAACGGGTCCGGCCCGAAGTGGCCGGCCCGATGACAAGCTCCGCCGTTATCCGGTATCCATAACCACCGACGCGTCGCTACGCCAAAACCATCGTGATTATGGATTCCGGGCTGTCGCCTTGCGGCGAGCCCCGGAATGACAAATCAGACCTCCGGCGCCGGCAGGCCGGCCTGCATGCAAGCCGCGCGCAGCGTATTAAAGAGAAGGCACGCGATCGTCATCGGCCCGACGCCGCCAGGCACCGGCGTAATGGCGCCGGCGACTTCAAGCGCCTCGGCAAAATTGACATCGCCGACGATGCGGGATTTGCCGCCCGCGCTGACGCGGTTGATGCCGATATCGATCACGGTTGAGCCCGGCCTGATCCATTCGCCGCGGATGTATTCGGCGCGGCCGATGGCAACGCAGAGGATCTCGGCGCGGCGGCACAGCGCCGGCAGATCGCGGCTGCGGGTATGCGCGATCGTCACCGTGGCATTTTCCTTGAGTAGAAGCTGCGCCAGCGGATTGCCGACGATATGGGAGCGCCCGATCATCAGCGCCTCGCGGCCGGCGAGCGAGGCATTAACTGTCTTGATCAGCTTGATGCAGGCGATCGGGGTACACGGCGCCAGCGCCGCCAAGCCGGTGAAGAGCCGCCCGGCATTGAGCGGATGAAAGCCGTCGACGTCTTTATCCGGATCGATACTGGCGACGATGCGTTTGGTGCTGATCTGCGGCGGCAGCGGCATCTGCACCAGAACGCCGTGCACCGCCGGATCGGCGTTGAGCTTCTGCACCAACGATAGCAGTTCCGCCTCGCTCACGCCGGCGGGCAAATGATGATCGAACGGCCGCATGCCGACTTCGAGTACGGCACGCGATTTACTGGCGACATAGGATTGACTGGCCGGATCGTCGCCGAGCAGCACCACTGCAAGTCCGGGCACGATGCCGCGCGCCGCGCACAGGTGCTGCGTCTCGGCTTTCACCGCGGCGCGCAGATCGGCGGCGATGGTCTTGCCGTCGATGATGGTCGCGCTCATGCACAGCCTTTGGTCAGCCGGTCCAGCACCGCGTCGAGCATTCGCGGATCGCCGGCGATGCGCAAGCGCTTGATGCGCGCGCCCTCGCCCGCCGTGATCTCGACCTGCCGCGCTGCAAGTCCGAGTTCATGAGGAGCCGGCACAGCGCGTCATTGGCCTGTCCCTCGAATGGCGCGGCGCGCACGCGGGCCTTGAGCACAATGCAACCGTCGGCGCGGCGTTCGACGCCTTCGACCGCGTCACGCCCGCTGCGCGGCGTGAGACGCACGTCGAGCGCGACGCCGTCAGCCAATTGAACCCACGGTTTTGGACTCAAAGTTCTTCGACCTGAAGCTTTTGGACCCGTTGGCCGCCGTACCGAAGCCTTCGAAGCCGCCGGCATTCACTAGATAAACAGCTTGGCAATATTGGGCAGGATGACCGATTGAATGAAAAGAATAATGAGAAATAAAATGATCGGCGAAATGTCGATGCCACCCATGTTCGGCAATAGGCTACGGATCGGGCGCAATGCCGGTTCGGTGAGGCGATAGAGCAGCTCGGCGATCATGCGCACAACCGGATTTCGCGTGTTGACGACATTGAACGCGATCAACCAGCTTAAGATCGCCATCGCGATGACGATATAGACATAAATCGTGAGCAGATAAGAGATGAATTGAAGAAGCTCGATCATTGCCCGCCCCAGCTCGAGTGCCGTGGCGCAGGGTTTAGCGGTGTTGCCGCGCCGGAACAAGCCGATGCCGCCGCGCTTGCGCGTCTCCCCGGAGCCATCCTTGACACCCCAAACCGGCGGTCCTAAATGGCGGCCACTCGCCAAAACCCGCGCCAAATCGGCCCGGTTTTACTCGTCCGGCGGGGCCGTAGCTCAGTTGGGAGAGCGCCTCGTTCGCAATGAGGAGGTCAGGGGTTCAACTCCCCTCGGCTCCACCAACTTCGCCGCAAGGCTTTGAAAAAACTCAACGCATTCTGGATCAAGGGCTTAGCACGTCCTTGTGGGACACCTCGATGGTACACAAGCAGGGAATCACACCGGTGTCCAACCAGCGTCTGCAACGCCGCAACGGCGTCTACTACTATCGCCGCCGCATTCCTCACCACCTCGTTGTCAAGCTCGGCAAGAAATTCGTGCAGGTCTCGCTGCACACCACCAGTCTCAAAGAAGCAAAAAAGCTGCGCACGCTGCGCGATCTCGAATGGGACGCCAAGTTCGCCGCCTGTTCGAGTCCGGCGAATGGCGGCGACGGTCCGGCAGTGCCGACAACGTCACTCGGTCAGCCGCTTGCGGAACACGAATTGCTCCAGCTGGTCCGTGACTATGTCGCGCGTCAGGACCAGCGGGCGAGGGAGCGGGAAACCGTCGATTACCCCGAAAATCCGGCGCAACGAGCCGAGATGACGATCGAGGCCGAGGTCGAGAGCCAAATCCTTCAATCGCGGGATCATCCCCAAGCCCAGCAGTGGATTTATGTGACCGGCCAGGAAGCCCTCAAGGCGGCCGGCAGGTCGTTCGAGGACCCCGAAATTCCGGGAGAGGCGCTCGCCGAATGGATTCGCCGGGCGCTGCTCGAACTCACCCGCAGACGGCATGCCCGGCTTGCTGACGATCACAGCCGCTCGTTCTTCGACCAGCTGTTCGATCCCAGCCGGCCTGCCAGAGAGACATTTGGCAAGGTCGCCGAGCAGTACCTGCGGCTCGTCGAGGAGGATGCCGCCATCAACGGGCTAGGCGCCAAGGGCCTGGACCGGCAGCGGGCCACCATAGCTCTCATCCGCGAAATCGTCGGCGACGAGACCCCGGTCGATGCCGTCGATTACGATGCGTGTCTTCGCGTGCGGACGGTGCTGGCGCGGCTGCCTGCCAACCGGACCAAGCTCTATGGCGATCTCCCCATCGATCAGGCCATCGCGCGAGCGCAAAAGGAGGGCAAGCCGCTGCTCGCAGCGCCGACTCAGGAGCGGTATCTCGCCGCTCTGCGCGACATCCTCGACCTCGCCGCGAAGAAGCAGCTCATCACCGTTAATAACCCGGCCGAAGGGCTAAGGCCCATCAAACGCGATGCGGTCGCCGCCAGCGACAAGCGAAAGCCGTTCACGCTCCAGCAGATCGCTGACTACTTCAGGTGCGAATTTTACACCGAATGCGCCAAGCACGCCCCGGCCTTTGCTCATGACAAGCAGGGCTGGCGCTTTTGGCTGCCATTGCTGTGTCTGTTCACGGGTGCGCGGCCGAACGAGATGGCGCAGATGCATCTGGCCGACCTCAAACGCACCGAGAAGGATACATGGTACCTCGACATTGAGGCCACCGCCGACGAGGATGAGGAGAGCAATGGCGCGACCAAGACGCTGAAGACCGCCACCAGTCGCCGTAATATCCCGATGCACCCGGAACTCATCAAGATCGGGTTTGTGCAGTTCGTCGAGCAACGCAAGAAGGCCAGCAGCGGCCCGCGCCTGTTCCCTGACCTGAAGCCGGACACATACGGCAACCACGCCAGCTACGCGCTGAAACGCTTCCGTGAGACGTATCTACCGGCGGCGATGAAAATGGAACCCCGTCAGTCGTTCTACTCCTTCCGACACAGCTGGCGCGACGCCTTGCGTCGAATCGATGCGCCACCTGCCACATTGGCGGCAGTGGGCGGATGGAGTCAGGGCAAGCTGACAAGCGATGATTACGGCGACAAGTCCGATCCGGATTTTCAGATCAAATTCATCAGGAAGATTTCATTTCCTGGGCTGGATTTGTCCACGTTGCACCTGTCCAAGGGCAAGTAGATAACGCTCGCAGCGTCGTCGCAGCATGTGCACTTGTAGATAATCAAAATTTTAATTTGATAACGCGTTGGATTGGCCTCTCCTTCGCCTTTTTTTGTTGAGCAATCCTGTGTTCAGCAAGATCACGGGTGGATCGCGTGAAACAGAATTCAAACTCCTGCATCGAGACCGGACGAGAGACCCCGTCCAAGGTTCACGCCGCTCGATCCCTGACGTCTGCACAAGAATGTCGATCCCTGACGTCTGCACAAGAATGTCGATCCCTGACGTCTGCACAAGAAGAAGGAGGTAGAGGTGCCGGTCATATTCAATGGCGTGCTCTTACGACCAAATGTGAAAGCACTTCCCGGTCGTCCCAGTTACAACGAAGCCATCAAAAAACTGGTGCCTGCGATCAAGGAAGCTCGTAAAAATGGCCACCATGCGGTAGGAGCAATCGCTAACTACCTAAACGCCAAAGGCATCACAGCGCCAAGCGGCAGGCCATTCACATACGCCACCCTCCACTCAATTCTCGTTCGCCTTGAGGAGCTGCGCCTCGCTGACGCTCCGCGATCGATTTCCGAGGCAGCTTCGCAGCAACCGCGTTACCGGTTTCGCCGGCCCTGGAGCAAAACGCTTGGCTACCTACGGCGCGACTAAAGGGCATACCCGGCTCGAAACCTGCTGAGTGAGCGTGCGTATGCTCACTCACCACAATCCCTCTCCGCGCGGTGAAGGTCGCTCATGCTGAACATACAGCCCACCAAAGAAGAGCAGCACGTAGCGAAGCTGTTGACCCGGATTCGCATCGCCAAAGAACTTGGTCATCATAAGAAACTTCGCCATTGGACAGGCGTCTACCTCAATTCATTCCACGCCAAGCTTGCTGCAGTTCAAAGAGCCAATGGGCGCCGAAAGCTTAATGACCGCCTGGATACCGCAACTGTTCGGACGACCGCAGCTAACCTTGACGCATGGAAGGGTACAGGCGAACCCGTACTCGTGCACCGTAAGCCGAAGGCTTCGAAGCCCGATTCCTTTCGCACTTACATGGCATTCGGAATTGAAAACAGAGCGCTTCAATATCAGTCCTACCGCTCTTTGAACAGGTCGCAGACGTCGCTCCCTACCAATACTTGGTCAAAAATGGTGGACCACATGCAGCCATCAAGCACGCGG